>TARA_R110002074_G_scaffold19780_3_pt1 | contig 14486 bp, 15 predicted proteins | sample TARA_R110002074 | Tara Oceans TARA_R110002074 (sample SAMEA4397215) | marine metagenome | biome: Polar Biome; feature: [MIX] marine epipelagic wind mixed layer (ENVO:01000061); material: water (ENVO:00002006), including particulate matter (ENVO:01000060) such as... | depth 10-100 m
TTAACTGCTAATCCTTTAGCTCCAGTAGACACTAATGTTGTTGAAGAGGCTAAGAAGGAATCAGTACAAGTAACATCCGGTATGTTAGATGACACTATAGATGGGGGAATTATAGGATCTCCTATAAAGACTATCATTAGAGTAGTGTCCGCAGACGGAACAAAAAAGCGTTATGCAAACGCTGTAGTAGCAGCTCAACACGAAGGTGTTTATAAAGTGACTGCAAGAAATTATGCAAAAACAAATAAATTAGATGACAACGGGGCAACCTGGAGTTATGAACTTGAAAATTAAATAGAATTATGGAAGCATTGGATTTAAGTAAATGCGTTACGAATGAAGAGGTTTCCATCTCTATTCGAGCGCATGTGAGGTCATACGATTTAGGTGAGCTTACGGAAAAATTGTCTAGTAGATTTGTATTCCAAGAGGAAGCAATTAGAAAGATTTATGTAGCACTTACATTAGGTAAGAATGCTATCCTTCATGGACCTGGCGGGTTTGGTAAATCAGAAATAGTAAAAGCTGTTTGTGGGGAATTAGGCGTGCCAATTATATGTAAGGTGGGTTATCAAGATATGATGCCAGAGGAGTTATTAGGTATACCAAACATGGGCAAGCTCTTAAACGAGAGCAAATACGAGACCGCGTTTGAAAATAGTGTATTCTGTACACCCGGCATATTAGTCTTAGAGGAGTTTTTCGACTGTGACCCTAGTACAGCTGCAGCACTAAAAGATGTTCTAACCGAAAGAGGTATGAGAGAAGGTAGTACAAAAAAGGAGAGTTTAATCTCTTCTGTTATTATTACTGGAAACAAAGATCCTCAAGAGTTGGGAGTTGACGATAGTACAAAAGCATTTTACTTGGAAAGATTTCCTTATCAGCATGAGGCTATATGGCCATCATATGATGAGAAAGACTACATGAAGTTTTACAAAGTATTTTACGGTACCACTTATGGAGCTAACAAGAAAAAGTTGTTATTATGTTCTAAACTATGTTCATCAACTGAAGGTAGAATTAGTCCAAGGACAGCCGGGGATGCTGGAGATACAGCTATTGGACTTGGTGTAGAGTTCTTAGATACTATTAACGCTCTTGACACCACAATGTTAAGGGATGTAATAAGAAGTGTAGAACAAGAAAGTGCATTTTTAGAGGAAGAAGAATTGTTAATTAAAGTTAAAGAAGCCGTTAAAGATACTGCGGCTACTATTGTTACTAACAGTTTACTTCAGCTAGAGTCTGACAAAAGGTTTTTATCCTCCGCGTTGGAAGAATTAGCCGAGCAAGAGTTTTCAAATGAGACAATGGAACTTTATTATGAGGTTACAGGTCTTATTAAGTTTGGTATCGACCAAGTAGACACGGAGATAAGCAAGAAGCTTGATACTAAAGTAATTATAAGTAAAATAAAAAAGATCTTTTATGATACAGATGACGCATAAACCAAATTCAAAGGATTACGTAGAGACTGTAATGGAGGATTGCGGTTATAATTACTATATGCCTTGGGGATTGTTCGAGGATCTGGTAAAGCTTCATATATGTAATGGACTAAGAAGACCTATATCTGATATAAATATACTACCTAAGTTTATTCCCGAGGGGAAAAAGGAGTATTATTTAAAACTTCAGGGATTATACGCATCGTTAGATTATGACGATTACGTAGGTCACACACCCGTTCATAAAGCTTTTGATACACTTAAAAGACTGTCAGAGACTATCAACTTTAGATCAGCTGAAGACCAAGAGGAAGACTTTTTGGAGCCCACAGAAAATTATGTTGAAGTTATTGAAAGTGAGGACAAAGAAATTTTAGTTAAAAATTCAGACACTTTAAACTCTGAAGAAATAGCTAAAATTATCAAGCTAAGTTGTAAAGTACGCACTAGCCTACCAAAAAAGTCCGAAGATACTATTGTTAAGAAAGTCAATAGTAAAATGAAGTCTTATAGCGACTTAAAGAAATCCAGGAGATCATCTATGATCAGACCAGACTTTAAACAAAAGTTCGCTGGCTTAAAATTAGTAGTAAGTTCAAAGACTTCTGAGTCATCTAATGAAGACGCGTTTATATATTTAGAGGACGCATCTTCAAGTATGATTGACAATAAAGGGTTAATAATTTCAAAAGCGATTCAACTGGCTTTACTGAAGGATCCAAGACCTGTGCACTATTATAGATACGCAGGACAAAGTACGGAATCCTACATTCTGAACACTAAAGAAGAGAAAATTAAGTGCTTCTCAGCAAAAAAGAAATATAAGCCCTACAACTGTGACTACAATTCATTAATAGATTTGATGAATAAGGTATACAATAGAGGTAATGTTATAATTTCTACAGACGGGAATGATTACGTCCCTAAGAATAAAAGCACTAAACTGGTTTACAACTGCGTCGGAATAAAAAGTAACATTGAAATGAGAAGTTTCGTGTTATCGACCGGAGGTAAATACTTTACAGTATAAAGTGACGAGTATTAACAATTAATTAAACTTAAAAATTATGACAACTAGCAAACCAAAGGTTAGTATTCAATTGACCCCAGACCAATTAAAGGCAGTGGAGAACATAATTGAATTCCTTGATGACGTTGACCCTGATGATTATATTTTTACTATGTCCGGGGTCGGAGGTGCAGGTAAAACTACGTGTATTATAGAGGCTTTAAGAGGTCGTAATGATATACTCGGGGCAACTGTGTCCCACTCAGCTAAAGCTGTATTAGAGGAGTCCTTAGGGCAGGTAGCAACCTGTGTTACACTAGCACAATTGCTGGGCCTAAGACAAAGAATTGACGAGGATGGTCAAATATCATTCGTACCAAATCCCTTTCAAAGAAATGGTAAGGCGTTACCGATTGACTCTGCTAGAATTTTAGTAATAGATGAGTGTAGTATGATAGATAAGGTAACTTTTAACAGAATCCTTTCTATGAAGAGTAAAGATTGTAAAGTTATATTTCTTGGTGATGTTTATCAGCTTCCGCCTATTGAAGGTAAAGAAGATTCTATCACATTTACTTATACTAGATCCCAGTTGCATAAACCGGTTAGATATACCGGACCTATTGCAGATATGGGTGAAGTATTTCGTAAAGAAATAGACAAGATTAATAAAGGAAAGCAAGCTGCAAAGCACACTATTAATCGTTGGCAATACCACACACTGGGTCAAAAAAGAAGAACTAGTAAGTTAAATGAAGACGGATCTGGGTATATTTTCCTAAACGATGTTGGAAAGGCTGTTGATATAGCTGTAAATGCATTTAAAGCTTCAGATGACCCTAATGTTATAAGAATGATCGGGTATAAAAATGCTTCCATCACTAAAATCAATGATGTTACTAGAGCTCATCTATACGCAGGACCTGACGGAAATCCTAAAGATGACTTGGATCAGTTTATGCCAGGGGAGCTAGTAATTTGTGACGGTGGATATAGTGTAGTAACGACTAGAGACCAGGGCGAAACTTTTACCCATAACGCAATTTATAATGGTCAAACATTCAGAGTAAAAGGACACATCCCGATTAAAAACGGACCTAAAGGAATTCCTTCAATTGCTATGGATCTTGAACCCCATGTAAGAATGCCAGAAGGGACGGAAGTTTATGCTTTAGACTATGAGAAAGGTAGACATCGTTATTTTGATGCTATTAATTCACTAAGTACTGCCGCTAAAACTGACAAAAGACAGTGGAGTCGTTATTACGATTACATGTCTAACTGGGCTAAATTTGATTATGCTTACGCGTTGACATCTCACAAAAGTCAGGGTAGAACGTTTAAAGATGTTATTGTATTTGAGAGTGATATAATGAATCTTAAGAAAACATCTTTAAAGAACAAACTACAATCGCTATACGTAGCGTGCACAAGAGCAAGGCGCCGAGTGTATATTTACAACAATGAGTACGACGTTGATCAAAGTCAATTGTCAGACTCAATAAAAAAAGAGCTGGGATTATAGTCCCAGTTTAGTTTATATAAAATAGGAACTGTATTATGGATATAGCAATTCTTAAAAAAAGTCACCTTAGCATGTATAATGTTATTCCCGGTCCAGGAACATTTAAAATTAAAGTATCGTCTACTGTCAAACCTGAATACATTTACAAGGAAGGCTCAAAAGCTAGATATATTGTAAATTTAAGAGCGGCAACAATCGAGGGTTTCGAGAAATGTCTAGAAATTATGGACGTCGATGAATATGTACCCTTTATCGAAGTAAGAGGATGTTTCATGACAGGAGCTATATGGGAAAATGATTTAGATGACCTCGAAAGACTGCCTATTAAAGGAGAAGAGGTTATAGCTACTTTTGATTATGTTGAGGATGTACTAAGGTGCACTGCCCTCACATTAATACCAAGGAAAAGATTATCAACATTTAAATTGAACAACATGTGTAAGAACAGAAAATTATTTAAAGAAATACTGGAAAGTTAAAATGAATAAATTAGAAAATTATAATACTAAAATAGCGAATGAAGCTGTTGGGGTATACCCGTTTATAGGTAACCATAGAGTTACAGCACTAAAGAAAGGGTTCCACAGTAAGGATAACGCTAATTATCGAGGGATCTCAATGATCTGGGATAATGAACAAGAAAAATTAAAGGCTATGCTAATTGGCTACTACTATGTCAACGAAGACACTGTACTAGTACCAGATGGATTAGTTTTAACTGAAGGTATGGAGAGATTCGTAGAAGTTAAACTAAAACAAGGTTATACTAAAGTCAATAGAGTAAGTTTTTCACCATTTGAGTTCCCTGAGAATTCTGAAGAATACTTAGCGGCGCTTGAAGCAAAGCAAGAATATAATGGTTAAATTAGTCACTGGTAGAAGTACCGAGTATGATCAAACAGGGTGGAATAAAGAAGGTGAAGAAGTTACGTTAAGTAGCGAGTCTGAATTTTTGTCTTGGATTGATGGAAGAAAGATCACCCAATTAGATACTGAAACTAACGTCATGGAAGGCATGTACGGTTGGGCAGGTTATTTAAAGGGTAAAAATAAAACGTTTACAGAATTAGTAAATGAGGATGGATCACGTAATCCGGTTAAACGGGAGTGTTACGTTGTTCAAATAGGTGATTTTGAAGGTAAAGACCAGTGGGTATTTGATGTACCATCTCTAACAGAAGAACAGTTAGAAGCTTTATTTGTATACTTTAGAGATGATAGTATTGAGAAGATAATTCACAATGCATTATTCGATTACACTGTTATTAAATGGTGTTTTGGTATTGAAATCAACAACTTAAGGGATACATTTCTCATGTCTAAAAACGTTACTTGTGGTTTAACTGCAGGGATCGAGTTACCAATAGGATATAATAGCTTGGCTGGTTGTGTAAAAAGATACATAGGCGGAGACATGTCTAAGGCAAATCAGACCACCTTTGACGGGGATGTGATGAACCACGGACAAATCATATATGCGGCATTAGATGTAGCTCCATTAGGAATTATATACACCGAACTATCAAAAGAAGTTGAACGATGGGGAGTACAAAACTCCGTTAAAATCGATACATCTTACTCGAGAGCGTGTGGTGATGCAATGTGTGAGAACTTCTATTTAAATCCGGAGCCTTGGAGAGTAAACATTGTAAACCAACTTAATACAGTAAAGACTTCTAAAGAAGACGTGCAAAGTATGTTGGAGAAGTTTTTCCCTGAAGAGTCTATTGAGTTAGGTCTTATACAGGGCGAGGACGCATTTAAGTTTAGGTGGAATTCACCAAAGATGAAAAATGCACTAATAAAGTTAGTGTACCCGGATTTACCTGATACTATTAAAACTGTAAGAGATTATAAAGCTTACTATGAAAGTATGTTAGAGTTGGAAGATCTAAAAGCGGACCCAAGAGTAATGGGATGGTTAGTATCTAGGGATTTCGAATCCATGGAGCTCTATTTTATTAAGAACTATTTAGAAGAGCTTTGGGAATTAGAAATATTTGTACCAAGAGGAACGTTCTTAATGAACTTAAACTCACCACCTCAGAAACTAAGTATGTTAAAACTGATCAGTCCAGATGTTGAATCAACTGGTAGTGAAGTACTTGACAGAATTAGTCACCCACTAGCTGGGAAATTGAGAGAGTATAACAAAGCTTCTAAACTAGCTAGTTCATATGGTGAAAACTTCATAAAGGCTACTAGTCCTGACGGAATGTTCCGAATTAAAGGATTTCAAGTTGTGCTAAATACAGGTAGGAGTTCAATGTCTATGATGCAGTTACTGCCGGGACGAACAGAATATCGAAACCCATTCGTACCTAACAATCCTAAGACAGGGTTAAGAGATGACGGATACAAATGGAAAGTCGCTGGAGCGGATTATGCTTCCCAGGAGGCAGTAGTAGCTGCTACATTTGCTAAAGAAACCTCACTAATCGATGCTATTGCAGCAGGTTGTGATTTTCATAGTACATGTGCATCGCTTATGTTCCCTGATGAGTGGAAGAAACTTGGTGGGGATCTTGTACCTAAAGGTAAGCCTAAAGATAAAACGTTGTTAAAACTCCGAGGAGATAGTAAAGCGGTTTCATTTGGTTTATTTTATGGCAAAACTGCAATTGGCTTAGGAGATGCTCTGGATATTCCAGCAACTACTGAAGACCTAATTGAGTTAAACGTAGAAGCCTACAAAGATTATCTATCTAAAAACGAAGATTCATTAAATCAGTATGTAGTAACTTACAAAGCTGGTCGTATGAGTATGTCCGCAGAAAAAGACTGGATCAAAAAGGAGCATAAGGAGGGAAGGTTTTTACCTAATATCACTACAGCTGATGACTTGATTGACAGATTTTACACAACATTTCCAAACATTAATAGATTCTTAACTAATTGCGCGGAAGACGCTGTAGTTAATAAGTATGCTCGTACACCTGACCCTGTTGGGAGAATCAGAAGATTTCCAATGCCGGAAACTAATGGTGATAAGAATGCCATCAAAAGACAAGCACAGAATTCACCTATTCAAGGTAGTTCGGCTAACATGACTAAGCTCGCTATTTGCTACATTAAGAAGCACTTAGATGATAATGGTCTAGATCACAAGATGAAGTTTGCATTACCTTTACATGATGAAGCCCAGTATTTAGTAAGAGAAGATTTTGCTGAAGAAGGTTTAGAGTTGTTGATCCACTTTATGGAAAAAGCAGCTGAGTACATATTAGGTAATACATTATTAAAAGCCGAAGGAGCAATAACAGAAGTTTGGGAAAAATAAATTATAACGATATGGAAGGATTTGATTGGTCTGAAGAAGATCACGTAGAATTTAATAAAGAAGAATACTTAGACCATGGTAAGTGGACCTTTTATAAAGCGGAAGACGGTAAGTTTGAGGCTATTATGGATGGTTTGTATATGCATGTATTCCCCAGTAAAGACGCTATGGTTTACCGTGAAAACGATACCAATGTCTATGAGTACTCACCAGAGGAAAGTGAAGGTGTATATGGGGATGTATACTTTAATGATGATGGAGATAAAAGAATAGGATAAAATGAGAGAAACGTTAGAATTAATAATTGGCCTAAGCAAGATTCTAGAGTTATCTACAAGTCAAACACTTTTTATCCTTGCGAGGAAAAATGGAGTAAATGACATGGAGATTAGTTCAGATGATCTTGAAGATTTAATTGGCCGTGCTTATATTAATGGTGAAAGGATATCACCAAATTGCAGAGCAGATTTAGCTAAAGCTACAATAGCTTATGAAAGAGGGTTAGTAGAGATTATGACAGAAAATGATGTCGATCCTAAACTCACTTATGAATCAGCTCAGATAGTTAAACAATTGTCAACAGCATTTCTAGCTGACAGATGCACCGGGAAAGAAGTAGATAGGTTACTAGCTTATGAGAAGAATCTCAAAGCAATACCATATTTATTTATGTTTTTACAGATGTTCCCAACAAGTGACTCTAATAAGAATAAGCCTTGGGATAAGACCTATGGCACAACTTGGACTAATGTAACCTTGAGACGTATGACTAAAGGTACAGCTAGAAAATTCAAAGCAATTTGGAAGAGTAAAGATATTGGATTATTCCTATTAGGAACCCACATATTTATTCAACAATCCTACAATTCGGATTCCGATACTTACTTCATAAAGAAGATTGAGAACTATATGGATGAATGGGAGAACTGGTACAACGAGGCTGAAGACAGAGTAAATTCTGGGGTTTATGCTGAGTTTACTAAGAACCAAAATATTAAGCACACAAATACATACGCAATATAATGGGACTATTTACAGATCACGTTATCACCCCTATTAAAAATGGATTGGACAAGGGTGATAAAGGAATTCCAATCCCACTAAAGAAGCTGAGTAGATACATAAATTACATTGAGAAGGGCCAAGTTGTCGTAATCAGTGGTCGTCCTGAATCAGGTAAGTCTGGTTTAATGGACTATATGTACTTTATAAATGTCTTTAAACAGTGGCACGAATCAATATACCAAAAGGTCCCAGGGCCTGGAGGACTAGAAATTGTCAAGAAGAATGAAGAAGGAGAGCCTATTGAAAATGGGTTTGATCGTAGACCTATGAAAATGTTTTACTTCAGCATGAAGTCAGACCTTAGGTTAAAAATGCAAAAGTGGCTATGCTTATATTTAAAGCTAGAGTTTAACATTGTTATTGATATACCAACTTTAACTAGTGGTGTAGGTAAAATGTTTAACTTATCAACTGAGCACATTGCTGCAATAAACGAAGCTAAATTATTCTTTGATGAGTTTGAAAAAGAGGTTTTAACCTTGTCAAGAGGTAGAAAAACTCCTTCTAGTATTCATAATGAGGTTAATAATTATATGTTAAGTATCGGTCATATTGATGACACAGGAACTTATATGTATGATCAAGGTTATGAAGGGACTAAAGTATTTTTATACGTGGATAACGTTGAGTACTTAGAAACAGAGACTGATGGATTTCAAATGATGACCGAAGAGGGGTTGAAAAGATCGATAGGGGAGAAAGTAACAGAACTTAAGGAGCTCTACGGAGTTACAAGTTTTCTTATATCCCCTTCAAAACTTTCTAATTCTAGAATGGTTAAAGATTCAGAGCCTTCTTACAAGGATCTCGGGGTATATGCAAAAGTGGCCGACATAGGTCTTGTAACGTATAACCCATATAATGAAAATAATAATAAGTTTGGGGGATATCCCGTAGAAGATTTGATTATCCGTGGTAATAACAGATTCCGTACCGTTACAATTGTAAGAAATTATAATGGACAGAGCAATATTACAGTAGGGTGTTTATTTTACGGGGAATGTGGCTGGTTTATAGAAACTAGTTTTCCAAGCGACGCAATATGGTTTGACTCAGCGGTTGAGAAACTAAACCAATTACCTTACCTTAAATTAACATCAACGCTAGACGAAAGCGAAGATTAAGTATTTGGTTTTTACCAGGTTAAGTAAAAATAATCGGTAGAAATATTAAGGAAAATTAGGTTTATAAAATTATTTTATTTATATTTGTTTACAATAAGAAATATGGCAAAAGAGAAAATACAGGACACGTCCCTAGCGGTCCTTGATAATATCAAAACTAGGGAAGAATACGATATCTTAATTAAATCAGGAACATTACCACAAGGACTTAACACTCCAGAAAAATTAATGGCTGTAATTGCTACAGGTAGAGAATTTGGTATGCCTCCAATGGTAGCTATAAACAACATCCACGTTATCGCTGGAAGAACTGTTTTGTCAGCTGCTATTATGGGAGCACTTATTAAGAAAGCTGGAATGGAGTACGAATTCACAGAAGATCACTTAGTTGATCAAGAGTCTGGGAGAATTACTACTACATTAGTTATCGAGTACGCATCAAAGTTAAGAGAGGGAATAGTTAAAAGTGTAAGTCACACGGTATCTTGGGGTCAAATGACCCAAGCAGGATATGTGCAAAAACCCAATTGGAAAAAGATGCCGAAAGAAATGCTACGCGCAAGATGTATGTCAAGTGCTATTAGAGCTAACTTCCCGGAAATCTTAATGGGATTCTATTTTGACCTTGACATTGTAGATGCAATGGATACAGGCCATGAGATGAAAATATCAGAGGATGGAATGGTAGAAATTGTACCGTCGTCAGAAGATAAAGAAAGTACAAGTACAGCGGTAGTAGATGACCAGTCTGCAGTAGATGTAGAAATCGTCGAAGGAGACGGATTGATATCATAGTATTAAATAGTAAAAATTATATAAGAATGAGTTTATTAAATAAATTACAACAAGAAGAGAGTTTACCAGAAATCGGTTATGGTATTCACAACAACTGTGTCATTACAAGAGTTTCTAATGACCTTAGAAAGAAAAAGGATGAGTCTATTGTGAACAAGAACTGTTTTATCATGATTGGTAAATTAGGAGCAAGAGGTACAGTGGTAGCACAGAAGGAAATTTCTTTCTTCAACCTAGATCACACAACTGATTGGGCTTATGGTAACTTCTTTAACCAAGTTGACCAAATGACCGGAATTGTTGATTCATACATTACACCATCAGATGAAGATGATACATGGGGAAATATCTTTTCCGCAGTATTAGCTAAGTTTGAGGTTTCAGAAGATGTTGATGAAATAAAAGCTGCACTAACTGACGAAGATACATGCCAAGGCATCGTTAAATTGTTGGGAGACCAATTCGTAAAATTATTATCTGATAAAATTGGAGTAGGTGGTGAAAAACTAAGAATTAAATTTTCTTTCGATAAGAGTGGAAACTACGTTCAACAACCTAAGTATGACCAGTTCACGGAAAATATGTCTGTGGCAGAAGCTGATAGTAATCTAAAAATGACGGAAACTGAAAAGAGTTACGAAGCTAAGAGTAGAGAAGAGGCTCCGACTGTATCATCTGCGTTGTTATAATGGAGTTAAAAGCTATAAGAACAATACGTATTCAAAACCCTAAATTGACAAGAAAAGAGTGTAGGTTAAAAGCCGAATCTTTTATAAATGTATTAGAAAAATCATACCCAGAAGGTTGTGACAATACTGATACTTACTTTGTCATGCCAGGGTGTGAACACATAAGCAGGCACCAACCAGTGGCTGTCTTTGTTGCGGGGGATTCAGAAACGCAGGGATCGTGGGTATTAACCACAGAGGATCAATTTTTATTACCAGAAAAAGATTAAATAATTAAATATGAATTTTTTAAGAAAATTATTATCAGAAAAACCAGTTAGAACTCCTATCGGTTTCGGAATTAACGAGAATGTACGACTAGTAAGTATTTCTAATGAACCAAGGTTCAAAGATGACGCAAGACTAGAGCGTAACACGTTCTTAACATTTAAGCAGTATGACCCTAAAAAGGGTACTGTAGTTGCTAGTACGGAGACGTTCTATTTTGATCTTAGACCAGGAGAAGATTATACAGCTAAAAGTTTAGCTAAGCAATATGGTCAGTTACAGTGTATTTGTAATGCATTAAACGCGGATACTACTATAGATCCTACGTTAATTTACAAGGATGAAGACGAGTATTACGCAGGTTTAGCCGATAAATCTAAATGTGAAGAGATGCAAGACTTAATGTACAAGCAGTTCTCAGAAGGAGTTAAAGACTTAATTGGAAAAGACTCTCAGTTACTTCGTATGAAAGTGATTACATCTAGAGATGGTCAACACTTGAACTTACCTAGTACATCTTTATTCTTAGAGTCTATGGAACAAGAAGTTTCATCTTTATCTATTACTCCATATGAGTTAAAGTGTAAGCGTGCGGCTAACTTGCCACAAACTATGACACCTGACGGTAAAGGTGGAGTACCAGGAGAAAAGGCTAAAGCTAAAGATGCACTAGCACTTTTATAATACTATGAATTTATGAAAAGTTATGTTTATTTACCCGTTGGAACATCTGATGGGTAAATAGACGTATCTTTGGTATTTTAATTAATTTTACACCATAAATTTATATAATATGAAGAAGACATTTTTAAGAGCTGTTTTCCTAAAGAAGGAAACTTTAACAGGTCGCTTACTTCAAGTTGTTGACGACTATGAAATTTACTCAAGCCTAATAGGCGAAGATATAGAGTTAGGAGAAGTAATTAACTCTCCACTTAGATCTTCCGATGAGTGTCCGTCGTTTGCAATATTTATACCAACAAAACTTATAGATAAAGGCTATGACATTAGACCAGACGAGGTTTGGTTCAAAGACATGGCAACAGGCTATAAGGGGAATGTATTTACATTTGTAAAATACTACGCAATGCACCACTTTGGTGAGAAGCTTGCTAAAAGATATGATGTTATAAAGTTCATAGATAGGCAGTTAGCCTTGGGTATGTTCACTGCATCAGGTCCGGTTAGAGTAGCCCAAAAGAGAGAGTATGAAAAGCGAGCTTTAAAAGATATTAGCTACAAATCAAGAAAATTCACAAAGAGAGACCTAGAGTACTGGGGTAAACTAGAACAAACCAAAGAAGATTTGGAGTTCTGGGGAGTGAAATCAGTTCGGTATTTACTTAATGAGAACAATGTAGTAAGGAAAGAATTTAGACGTAATGAGCTAGCATATGTTTATGAGATTTGGGATAAGTGCAAACTTTACCAACCAGAAGCAGCTAGAACATTTAAGTTTAGAAACACTTGTCCAGGGGATGACCACAGATATTACCAAGGGTACAGACAGATTACGGGAGAACCGAGAATACTTATAATAACGAAATCAATGAAAGACGTAATGGTTTTTCACAAGTTCTTTAATAAGTATTTAGGGTTACCAGTAGATGTTATGGCACCTCATGCAGAGAGCATAAAATTATCTGATGCGTTTATCAAAGGGATAAATCATTACTATGATCTAAAAATATGTGTATCAGACTTTGATTTGGCCGGAGTAAAATTCGCCCGTCATTGTAGATCACACGGATTTGTTCTAAAGTTCGTAGACACTAAAAGAGTGTCAATTAACGGGAAACTTAAAGTAATAGATAAAGATTTGTCTGATTATTTAACCAATCACGGCAGAGTTAAAACCGAGAACAAACTTAAAGAATGGGATTTAAACAAACTATTAAAGACCCACAATTCAGAGAAGAATTAGAGGCACTATTTGATTCATTATCTACGCTGTATAATTTAAGCGTAGCAGAATTTATAATCATGTTTAATAATATACCTAAGTATGTATTAAATGAAATGATTCGAATCAAATATTTAGAAGGATTAGAAGGAACAGAAGATGAGGATATCGCCGATTATGCTGGCGAGATTCTGTATTACTACACAAGCTACCATAATAAGATAGCGGAAAGTAGAAAATTAACAAAAGCACCAAAAGTAAAATCATTCACACTCAGAAACTCTGAGGACTTAAATAACTTTCACACATTTTTGCTAAATATGGAGACGATACTAAATCGGTCAGTAGTAGAATTTGCAAGAGAGTTTCCAAAGTGTCCTCAGGAATACTGGGACAAAGTAGATGATTTAAGGGAAGCTAGCTACACCTATAAATATGGTTCAGAAATGTATAAAACATGTTTGAGACTATGTAAGGAACTGTCAGCTGCGTATTCAAAGCAGATTGACTTTATAGATGGAGAAGAGGGGGAAGTATAAAATTAAATATTAATATGAGATATAGAGCACAATTAGAAGAAATCTACGCCGAAAACGAAGGTGAAAAGATTAAAGTAATAGCCCAGATTATTAGGGATGAACACCCAGAGATTGATTTAAGAAAATCATCACTAATTGAGTACCTTAGAAAAATTAAACGAGAAGGTACTTTTGTAACTAAAGTAAAAAATGATGACTCTTGGAAGGTCATTGCAGACAGTGCGGGTGTTAACACCTACAATTGGGTTAGTAGAGGACAATCACAATCGTACTCAGTAGATTTTATAGATAATCTATTTACTTACTACTCAAGAAAGGGTTACAACTACACGAGAATTAAAGCACAACAGAAGTTTGGTTTAACACCAAAAGCTTGGAGTCAGATTTCTCAGCAGTTCCAATTATCAAAAGACTGCGACCTTTTAAGTCCTTTTACATTACAGAATACTCCACAGGATGAGCTGGAAGGAATCATAGACTCTAGAATCAGCACTTTGTTGAGCTCTGGTGAAATGACTTCACAGAAATACACGGACTCTGTAATAAGAAAGCACAGAAAAGTAATTGAAAATGCCAACCTTAAAGAGTCATTTGAGAACGATGTTATTAGTACATTGTTGGAGGAGTTTCCTTCAGCTACTAAAATATCTTTAACAAAAACTGAGGATACTAAAATATCCTCTGTAGTTGGAGCTTGTGGTGATTTACACGCATTAGGCAAGTCTAAAGGCATGAAATTATTTACAGAGGATTGGAACACAGGAGTATTAATAGAAAAGCTACATAATATGGCAGATGTATTAAACTCTTACAAAGCTGAAAAGACCACTGTACTTATC
>TARA_R110002074_G_scaffold219772_1_pt1 | contig 14485 bp, 39 predicted proteins | sample TARA_R110002074 | Tara Oceans TARA_R110002074 (sample SAMEA4397215) | marine metagenome | biome: Polar Biome; feature: [MIX] marine epipelagic wind mixed layer (ENVO:01000061); material: water (ENVO:00002006), including particulate matter (ENVO:01000060) such as... | depth 10-100 m
TGCATACGTATGCAAAAAGATTTAAACAAAATGGCAATTAGGGGTTGACAAATGTGGCTAGCGATAGTATACTGTATATAACAGTTAGGCAATAGAGGGTAAACACTAAAAAAATAAAATAAGGTAAACGGTTAGGGCTACTGAAATCCGCAAGTAGAAGACAAACACTACCGATGCGCGGAGGTTCTCTTGCATACGTATGCAAAACGGCCCCGACGTAACCTCTTGATATCCTTGGACTTTTTCGAACGACCTCCCTCTCCCGCTAAGTCATTGATTTATATACGTTCTTTCTCTCGGCCGTTCTTCTCTACAACTACAATCAAAATTCCCTTATAAATCAAGAGGTTAAAAAGAACATCAAAATTCCCTTATATATCAATAGCTTAGCCACAAATTTAATAGTTGCAGATTCTTAGATTGTGTGTTATAATATGCGCTTGTTATAGTTGCTGATTGACGCTGAGGTGGTTGGTTCTGTGCAGTGAAAGGTTGAAAACTACAATGAAGTCAATGACTTATATAGTGTAGTAGTGAACCACAGTGAAAAAGCGTTTGATATCAATGACTTACACAGTGCATGTATAACAGCTATAGTAGTAGACTCTATTCTCTCGTACAGTATAGACTAGGTTGAGAAGCCGGTTGCATACCCTTTAGAATCCCTGTATAGTAGTAGTCAATAAGGCCCCGCAGGGGCCACAGTGAACCACAATGAAACCATGGTAATAACGGTGCTTAATGGTGGTGTTACGGTGCCTACAATGGTGGCCTCATGTTACATTATAACATTCATCCGCACGGTTACTGTGATTATATACAGTAGAAAAAATTTCCTTGACCGTGGTGACGAGAGGCATAGTTCAAATACTTTTCCACCTTTGAACCATCCTAGTCAACCCTATAAATCTAAACCTTTTACTGTAGCAAACCAACCTAGGAAACCTCGATCCTTACAGCGGGGCCTCACAGTCAAGCACTCTAACTCTAATAGGTCTATTCAACTATATGGGTCTATACTGCCTTCTACTATACTCAATCACACAAGCGTATGCTCATCTTCATCTATCGTATGTATACAGTCTAAATCATCTACACAGTCTATGCAGTCTAAAAAGTTATTGTGTTTGAGTTAGCAAGATAGTCTCGATGCTAACAGCGGGGCCTTTAGGTCTATCTAGCCTAGGCTTGGTATTACTAGTGCATCATCTAGGTCTAGAAGTTGTATCGCACATGTCTGTAGAACACGCAATCTCGTTCTTTGAGCTAGTGTAGTAGACTTCCCATCAGGGTAGAACTCATCTACCAGTGGTTGCATGTCTTTATTGATTAGATCAGCTAGAGTCTGTCTATCTGGTTTGTGCTCTAGGTTCAATCCTATAAGACTTGCATAGTACTCAAGTTGACCTGGATCTTTATAGTCTTTCACATCACCGTCCTCTTAGATTAATGATTCGTATGCGTTTTCATTCACATACATTCTAGTGTCGTCAAGATCATTCAATGTTTCTAACTCTAGTTCTGTTAGGGGTACACCATTGAAAGTTGCGCTCTCTACATACGCATCGCAGAAGTCTGGATAGTCGTTGATGCAAACGTCTGCTAGTGTGATGTCTTCAAGTTGTTGGATATTCACGTGTAGTGCTCCTCTACTGTTTGTTTGTTATACTATTATATGATCTTTAGAGGGGTTTGTCAAGTGTTTTTGGTACCCGCGGTGAGACTCGAACTCACACGCCTATATGGCCACAGATTTTAAGTCTGTTATGTCTACCATTCCATCACGCGGGCACGAGTGGCTAAATTTCTGCGGAAGACCCTACGGGCTTGTAGGATCAGTGTCGTCGGTGGTTAGGCTTTCGTCCATCAAGTCATGAAACTCAGTGTCGTTGGCACTTGGGTTGTCCACCAGTGTTAGGTTTCTAGTTGTGAGTGTAACAGGCTTGAGCTTGTCAAGAATTACCACGTTGGCACCTGGGCTTGTGGCACTTACCAGTGTGAGCTTTGGAGCGCCTGTTTCGTTTGATTCAGCGCCTAGTTTGATCTTTAGTGTGGTTGAGCCATCAGCTTCTTCAATCTCTTCTATGTCTATTGAGCTTCGAGTGATGTTGAATCTGTCTGCTAGGATTTCTAGTTCCATTTGCATGTCTTCTTTCATTTCTTCGTCTTGCTGAAGATCTACCACAGTCTGTGCCCAATTCATCACAGTTTCCAACAGTTCCTGCGTGTCGTCATCTAAGACATACTTCTTGATCTTGTCCATAGCTTCTCCTTTGCTCTAAATATTTACCTGGGCAGTGCCAGTGATGGTCTGAAGTTTGAGCATGATAGCAGTGATGTCATCAGGGTATAGATAATGAATAACATCGTCACTAAACTCTTCTTTGATGCCTTCGTGGATACCAGGTAGTTGCACAAAGTCTCCTTGACTGTCGAAGATGGCTAGTTCGAAGGGTGCCGTGGTGCCTTTAAGGTTCACAACGCTGACTTCATATGCACCTATGGCCATTAGAGCTTGCACACCTTTGGGGCTTGCAGAGTGTGGGTTGAATACTAAATCATCAAAGGTTAATCTCATCACTGTCTCCTATTGAAGTGTCGTGGTTCCGTCCACGGTCTGTAATTTCATTGCGATTGCATCATACATCCAATCTTCGTAGGCAAGGAGTTCTTCTGGGGTCACATGTTCGTCTGAGTCCTCTTGAATCACTCGTTCAATCCTATCCCAATCTTCACAGCCCAACGTGTGACGTAGAGGGTGCATCCCCTCCACATCTGGGTCTATTGTCTTAGGCATCTAATTCGCTCTCCATTAGTTGGTAACCAATTGACGTCATCAACTGATCTGCTAGTGTAGGGTAGGTGCCAACGATATCGCTGACAAACTTCTCACGCTCTGTGAGTGTCATACGTGCAATAGCTTCAGCTGAGTCGCTTATAGAGGTGTCTAAGACCTTCTTAGGCGTCTTCTTAGCTACCTTAGTCTTCTTGGCTTGCACAAAGTATGGCTTGTTCCACTTACCAACGTTGATGTCAGTGTAGTGGCTACGATCAAAATAGTCAACCATTGCATCGTCATTGTTATAGTAGTTGGTGCCTTTCATAGCGGCCAACAGTTCGTTTAGGAAGTCACGTGCAATAGTGTTGGTGTGGTAGTGGTCATCAATCCAGTAAACATTTACTTGAATGTAACCAGCACCATGTGAATAGTCTTTGAAGTCAATAGCGCCGCTCTGTAACGTTACCACAAGCGTTGAATGATTGCGAACACTGATTGTGCCCTTCATATTATACTTGTTCAATACCGCTTTGATTGCTGGTGCTAGTTCTGCTTTATCTTGCTTTGATACATATGCCATCTTTAGTGCCCTTTTGTTTAATTACTATACTATGTATTATAGAGCCATTAGGAGGGAATGTCAACCCCTTTTGGAAAATTAAATTAGGGTGTATGTGATAACGGATTCATTTTATTTCTTTTCTTCTTCTGGCTTCGCTTTCTTTCGGCCTCGTACCCAAGTGTAGGCAATGTCATCAGGATCAGTTCGTGTCAGCGGAGGGCATATCTCAACCTTGTTGCCTTTTGCAAGCCACTCGTCCATCAACCTTTGGTCTTCTTCTGTCTTTGTTTCTCTAGCCATTTTTTCATTCTCTCCTTGTGGAATAGTTTAAATCGTGCGCCATTGCGATCCCATGACACCCAGGACGTTGGTATGAATCTTAGGTACCAGGGCCAAGGCCTCGATACCATATCAGTCCAACATTCACTTCTTCTTATTGCGGTAAGCCAAGTACCACCTTGCCAGCTTAGTCCAACACAGGCACGCCATGAATCGGAGTCTTTTGAATCATTCGTCAATCAACATCCGCTCCCTCTGTTACCTGGGTCGAAGATGTCCTTGAGGCAATTGGTCGCCTCCTCGGTAATGCCTGCACTAGACAAGCCACCGATCATCCTAACCGTATTAATTTGTGATATGGATTGTGAACCACAGGCACTGACCATCAGGGCCAATAGCCCTATTGCGATAAGTTTCATTAGGCTAGTTGTCCTTGGTTTTCTTTAAGAGCTTGGTAGACAACGTCTTCGGCCATGTAATCAAAACCTCCGATGTTCCAACGGTACTCGCCTTCGGGCGTTGAGGTTGACTTCCAATCATAGATGGTAGCAGTCACATAGTCTGTATCACCGTCAATGTCTTTGATTTGGAATTGCAAGGACCATTCGACTGTGGTCTTATCTCCGTTTAAGAAAGTAGGTTCTCCAAATCGTTCCACAAGCTCATCATAGGTTGCAGTAACATATCCTTTGTGGCTAGTGCCACTGGCCATATCGTCGTGTTCGAAACTGATAATGTCTGTCATTTTTTAACCCTCTCTTTCTAACTGTTAATAATAGTATACGTTCAATCGTAAGAGAAGTCAACCTTTATTGGATACTTGGGTCGTTTATTTTTAACTTTATTTTTAATGACACTAGGACGATACGGACCGTTCGGATCTCGTACCGCTTTGGCTGTCCAGCTTCGGACCTTAGGTGCTTGAGGAGTTCTCATTTTCTTGCCCATCCTATTACTTTCTAACCATTATATGGAATAAATTTGCGATAGCTTTTGGACCATTGCTTCATCGGCTTTGAGAAGATGATCTCTTCGGTGGTGCCTTGTTTGATGTAACCTACGCACCAGTCTACATCGTTGATGATGTAGGTATGGTTCTGAACAGGTGAATCCCAAACAGTAACCTCCGTCAAGTATTTCATAATGACTCTTCCAATAGTTGCGATTTCATCTTGATAATTTTTTGGTTGATGGCATACTTCTTCATCTTGACACTGGATGTGTTTCCGTGGAATGAATTCAGGTATCGTTCTGCCTGTTCAATCTTCTGCATGAGTGCTACCTTGTTCATACCCGGTACTCCGTGTTCTTTTTCAAGTTCCACTTCTCTAGCACAGGAAGACCAAACTCATCTTCGTCTACTGCCACGTATGCCACAGTCTTCTTTACTATCGCATAACGGTAACCTTGATCACCACCTATCTGGTGTGAGCCAACCCATACCTTGTGCGGAAAGTCTTCACACCATGCAAATGGATCATCGTTGAGTGAGTATTCAAAGTTCTGACCATGTTCCTTCTCTACGAAGTTGCCTACTGGTCCTTTGGTGTAAGTGTAGTATCCCATGTGCAATGCCCCTTGCTTGTTTAACTTAATACTATTATACGATCATTAGGGGCTACTGTCAACCTCTTTTGGCAGATTCTTTGAACATTTTTTTGAGAAGCCATCGGTGCTTTCGGAAGTAGTAGGTAGCATCGTAGTCAACCTGCTTACCTGTCCAGACTAGAATTTCGTCCTTGTGTTCGTACCATGTCTCATTACAGAACATCCTGAACGAACTGAGCTTTGGCTCGTTCAGGGTAGCGAGCCTATCACGGACTAAGAAGTTGTCAATGTTGAAGTCTTTATTCATCCTACAGCCTCCTTGACCCTTGCATACAATGCAGGATCACCATCTGGCATAACGTCTAAGATAGCTCTTACCTCAGGTAGGTAAACTTCTGCGAAGCTAGGATCGTCTGCTACGATAGATGTCGTGTTGGACAAGATGTCAGCGTATTTGATTGTCTGGACCGCTGGACTTGCTCCTGCAAGGTGCTCTAGGTCGAGCGCCTTCCTTACAGAACGATTACCATCTTCAGGCTTGCTCACGTCAGTCAAGCCATCAACGTATTCAGCAACCAATGGACTGACCTCATCAGCAACCATTGCCACAGTGTAACCTGGGCAGTCTTCTACCACATCGTGTAGCAAGGCCGCCGCAATCATTTCGTCAGTGCCGCCATAGGCCTCAACCGTAGTTGCAACCTCAATGGGGTGAATGATATAGGGTAGACCCGAATACTTTCTAAATTGTCCTTCGTGGGCCTTGCCTGCCATCATCTTTGCGGCAGTGATTACCGGAGTATCTTTCATCTTTCATCATCCTCTGTTTCGATCCATTCAACTTCGTCGACATCCCAGATCTGAGCGAATGGAACCGTAATGGTCTTTCCGCTCTTCTGCTCTTGTATGCGGACAAGCTCGTTACCAACATCACGTGTCAATAGTAGGCCAAAGCCTTCATACATGCCTAATCCTGCTATACGAGCATCGTTGAGGCCCGTAAACAGACCTCCATCTTGTTCTAGCATCTGCTCTACTTTAAACTTGCAAGCGTATGAACCACCTGGAATAATATCACGGATGTCAATCATTAGTCTGTTGCCTCCAACACCGTTGTGGCCACGCTATTAATAGCATTTAGACCTACGTCTTTCATACCAGCGACATCGCCCGGGTTAAGGTATAGGTACATTGCACCTGCACCTATTATAAAAAATAGAATTGACTTAATCATTTCTTTATCCTTTTTTAGTTAGTCCGTTAATTATAGCATCTGCCTCAGGACTTGTCAACCCCGCAGTCACCAATTTATCAATAGCATCTAGGACGGCAAGTTCAGCTTCAACTGACTTTGACGGCACTGTTGGCATTGGCCAATTGACATGCGATTGTTTCCAAGAATAGGAGATTGAATAATTATTGTTCTTCGGATCCATAGTCGACCACTCCGGGAGTTGCGTTTTTAAAAGTTGTTATCACTCTGGCGTTATAACGTTCTTCATCCATTGCGATAGTGTCGTAGACAGTACCCCAATAGTTTCTAGCCCATGCGCTTAGATTGTTTTTTTGAAGGAGTTGAAGAACCGCACCTCTGCGGCTCAACTGTCTCATCTCATTGAACGGACCCATCCTTAGGCACCAATGCCCATCGGAGTTACCAATGACGCTGTGACTTTCCATTGCGTCTGTGTTTGGCTGTCCATTACAACGAGCGTCTTTTGATTGACTTTCATTACCTTGCCTTGGATCATTTGACCCCTGCGGCCTGCGAACTGGACAATGTCGCCTTTGACTACTGACCGTGCCACTTGCCTTGCAAGATGTGTTCTTTTGAGTTTAATGGCTTCAACGACTTGGTTCAGTTCATTGTTATCCATTTGGTAGATTGATTCAATTGCTTTAGTTACTAAATTTGACATATTTTCGCCCTTACGTTTAATTTAACTTACTATACTATTATACGATCTAATGCTGGGGTTGTCAACCCCTTTTGGATTAATCTTCTTCTAAATGCATAAGATTATTTACAAGACGTTTAGACATTTCAACAATGAACTCATCAGTGCCTGCCGCCTTTGCATTGTTATACCAAGTAGATACCAATCGAACATTGCCTTTCACATAGCCTTGTGAACTGTCTATTCGATCAATTGAAATGCCCTTAGGATTTCTTTCAGCAATGGTTCCGCTGACAGGGTCTAATTTAATACCTGTGAAAGGACACCGTCCTTGACACCCGATATAGAGAGTCTCGAGATAATCTGTAGTGATATTAAATTGCAGGGTTTTCTTAACCGAATTGGTTTTAGAACTGTGATACAATTTATTAATTCGAGATGTAACATTATTGGTTAATAAAGTTTCCATTTTAATTTTCCTCATCGTGTTTCATTATTGTTGGTTCGTCTACTGAACCTTTAAACTTGAGATAACCCTGATCCATCAAACTATCAATGGTATCGGCTATAGCACTTCGCCTACCGCGTTCGACACCAATATAGTATCCGAATCCAGTGCCTGCAATATAGGCCAATAGGATAAATCCTTCAACTAGTCCCATTTCATTACTCCTTGGAGGTTATAGTTCATAAAGTATAGTACTCAGGCATTTCATTGTTGATAGCCCGTTCAATTTTGTTGTTAACGAGTTGAGTGTGTTTACATTTGCCCCTAAACATAAAGCCTGGACAGTCGCAATCAAACCCTTTAGGATGTAGCGTGACAGCATAGGTGCCTGTGCCTTTTGAATTAGGCTCGCTCCATATGAGGCCTTCGAATATGCTCTTGTTATATTCAAACGAAGGCTTCATATATTTTTGTGAAGGTTTAGGCACCGTCGTCCATCTCCAACACTTCTGCAAACCCTTCGGCTTCTGCTTCTAGTTGGACTTCGTGCCAAACATCTGAATTAGAATCTCCGTAGGTTTTATTGAACTCAGTCAACGTCATATAGTATGCATCTTCCTGCATCGCGATAACCCAATTACCTGTCTTACTCATTTTACATGCTCCAATAAGTTTCTGATGATGGTGAACAATAGTAAGGAGTGTTAATGCTCTCCATAAACTTCTTGCCGTTCATCATGTTAGTTCGCTCTACCATGCGTTCGATGTTCTTTGCATAGTATTCACGCTCAGCGATAGCATACTTAGGAGTTGGATCACTCTTTGGACATGCCATTGCGTTTTTCTTGCTGAACCTTGTCAAAGCCGCTCGTGCCGCTCCTATACCATAATATTGACTGCTTCGTTGACCGTTAGCCTTACGAATCTCTAGGATTGCGCTTGTCTTCATATCGTAAATTACGAAAGTATCTTTGCTCATGATGTTTGCCCTTTGTGTTTTGTTTAACTTAATACTATTATACGATCTAATGCCGAGGTTGTCAACCTATTTTGGTTAACTTCCTGTCACCAATGATAATGAACCATCGTCTTGCATTTCAAAGTCTTCAATAAAAGTATGCCAATCACCTACTGCCAACTTGGCTTGTTGGTAGCATGACTCAGCGGCCTTCCAAAGCTCGCCAATAGTACCGTCTTTGGTTACGGCAGTGACTGTGAGCCATGTTGTGACGTCTATATTCTCACCCATGAAGCTGATCACTTTATATGTAACCAAGTAAGGCCTGTCTTTGAATAGCTTTTTATCCAAAGGCATCATGCCAAGCTCTTGCAAGTCTAAAATGGTTTCATACCCTAGATCGTCTCTTAGGTTATCCCAATGCTCACGTTCTTGTAGGTAAGTATCTTCTTCGTGCTTGGCCGCCTTGTTATTAAAAGCGTCTACGGAAATAATTTGTTCTTGCATGGAATGCCCTCCAGTTAATTTGTTACTATCTATATAGTATACGATCATTCTATACAGATGTCAACCACTTTTGGACATTTATTTTGAGAGATATCTAAAGATACTATTTTTGGTGCACCCCGGGGGACTCGAACCTCTGGTTCCGCAAACCAACGCTCTATCCAGATGAGCTAGGGGTGCATTTAATAACTATATTTACAATCGCCTACTTGCTTTTTGCAATCTCTTGCATGTTGGCGATGTGCATGATTAGGTTCGTTCCTAATGAATATCCAATCGCCGTTAGGTGGATCGTAGTTAGTGAAGCCTTGTGGGTTGGCATTAGTATGATACCATTCGTTGCTGACTGTTTGCATAGATGCACCGCAGGCGCTGAGTGTTAGACATACTATAGTAAGACCAATTATCTTCTTCATGATATTGTAATCATCCAAGGTTCACCGAATATGATGACGTGAATAGCGTTGACGACTAATGTCCCAACTAGTAATTCCAAGTAACCCATAATATTATTCCTTCAGTTCGTGTTTCAACATTACCTACTTATAATATAGTCTAAAGTCTAACTTGTCAAGACTTTTTGGCATAATGTTTGTAAGTATTCGTCCGAACCGAGGCGTTTGTTAAGGTTTTGGCATAGCCTAGCGCATTTCTCAATAGTGCTAACCTTTGCTAATAGTGTATTTGTCCAGGTATCTATGATTAAGTAGTTACCAAGATCATCGTCTAACATTTGGTATCTCATATTGTATTTACCTAAGGTGCTACAGCGGGGCCTTTGATATACGGAGTTCAGTGACACTATTATTGAATGACACAGGTACTAAATACTTTTGTCCAAACTAAAAGAAACACGGACCACATCTATTATGGAGAATCTAATGACATTACGAACTATTGATTTGAGCCTAAATTTAGGCCAGGAAATTCTTGTTGGCAATTCGAAGAAACCAGCAAGGATTACAAAGATTGAATACCATGAGAAATCAGGAGAGGTTGTTCTAGGAACGACCGAGGGAACTAGAAAGATGCTGACGTTTAGTCTAAGTAATAAATCAGACTACGAGTCGTATGAACCTAGTGATGTGTGCGTTGCGGATAAATATAGATAATATGAAACTAACTGATTTAGATGAAACAATTGAACTGGAATGGCAAGCTACTAAAGAGCTTTGCCGTTCATCGAAGCCTAACAGCAAGCTAGGAGCAAGTGCCCTAGCGAGTTGTAAGAGCCAAGGCCTAAGAACACGGTCTGGTAATAAGTCACATAAGATTGGTAAGAATCGTGTGACAGTAGGCGGCAAAAAGATCAAGGGTAAAGCCCACGGCGGAAAACTACCAGACTGGAGTTAAATTTATGCTAGACAACTTCAAAGGCAAGTTACTCGTAGCAAAACCTCACGTCATGAAAGATCCGCACTTTGCAAAGAGTGTGGTGTATATCTACGAACAGACTGATAAGGTATGCATTGGTCTTATACTCAACAAGCCCAGCTACATGGGTGTAAAAGATATACAACACATGCGAGGTGAACCTAACAGCGGGGCCTTAGGACATCTGTATAGAGGCGGACCTATATCTGAACAGAGCTTGCTCATGTTACACACAGATGATTGGATGTCAACTAATACAATGTTAGCAACACACGGCAATGCAATCACTTCAGACGAGCTAATGCTACAAAAAATATCAGATAACAATGTACCAGCTTGCTGGAGATTGATGAGTGGTATGAGTACTTGGCTAATATCCCAGCTACAATCAGAAGTGTATACACACAAAGCATGGCTAGTAGTAGAGCCCAATCAAGAAATATTCTATAACTTCGACGAAGAAGAACAATGGCAAGCCGCTGTGCAGTTAGCAAGCAACCGTCTCCAAGAAACATACTTTTTATAGTTGACTATCTATAAATACTCTGTTACACTAGTAACACTACACACATACACATAGGAGAATATAATGAGTAATAAAGTAGAATCAGAACACGGTGCTGAAATTTTAAAGCAGACCCAAGCAATGGCTGAAATGGTTAAAGGCATGATGCCTAAAGTAACAACCAACCAAAACGGTTACGAGATCCGTACCAAGGTGCTAGAGATGGCACAAGGTAATGTCTGGAATGATTATCATGCAAAGTTTGCAGGTTGGGAACAAACTGTAAAGCGTGATAAGGATACAGGTGAAATTGTTACTGAAGTAAAACTACCAGAAGTACCTGGTGCTGAAGCAGTACTTGATGCGGCTAACATGTTTATTGAATTTGTTAACGGTAACAAGCCAAGTAAGTAATCAAGGAAGAGTTTCGGGACATAGTCCTTAGTATATAAAGAGAATTGTCAAGCAAGCCCTAGCATTGGAAACAGTGTTAGGGCTTAATCTTATGTCCAGGGTCGGCCTGCTTGCAATGTTTGGGTGTTCTCATCATCGTCTGCATTAACCGCATTTGCTTCGTAAGGATTAGGTAGTCTGTTCTTATTGAATGTTTTTAACGTCCTATAGTAAACAGCATTAGTATCTGCCGCGGCAAGCCCCTCACGTTTAGCTTGTGCAATAGCACCCTTTTGTTCTTGACGGGCTTCTTTATTGCCAGTCTTTAACGGAACACAAACAACTAAGTCTGCTTCAACAAGACCTGCGGCTGTTAATGTTTTTGCACCATCATTAGCTTGATTGATAGCAGGGTTTTTATTAGCACGTACTTCACCGTACATTCCTACTGTAATAGGAGCGCCTTCAATGGCCCTTATTAGTGCAGTAAGTCCGTTCATTGTAGTTGATGCAAACGTAACAGTTACATCAAACATTACGCCTGTTAGTCCCTTACATTTAATTGTTGCCATGTTCTATACTCCGGTTGTTAAGTATATTTATTCAATACTGTAATACTACTGTTTACAGATGATAAGTAATACTATGTTAAAGATGATACAAGAGTGGATGAAAGACTATGAAGCAGTTCAAAGTGAACTACGAGATATGGGAATTATCAACTATTGTAGTCCGTATATAGGAGTTGTGTCTTGGATAGACCACAAACAATTAGAGAAGTATTTTAATGATAGACAGAACACCGTTTCAAAAGACAATAGAAAAACTAAAAGCTGAAGGCAAATATAGAGTCTTTAATGATATTCTCCGTGAGAAGGGAGCGTATCCAAATGCTATCTGGTACGGCCCATATAACATAAAGAACATTGTTAATTGGTGCAGTAACGATTACCTAGGCATGGGACAAAATAAAGTAGTGTTAGACGCAATGCATACCGCACTTGATCAAACAGGTGCAGGAGCAGGCGGAACTAGAAACATTGCAGGCACAAGTCATTATCACGTAGCATTAGAATTACAACTAGCTAGGCTTCATTCGAAGTCAGCGGCACTACTATATACTTCTGCTTATGTTGCAAACGAATGGACGTTGGTTGCTCTTAAACAAATCATACCAGACATTGTGTACCTAAGTGACAGCAAGAACCACGCTTCACTTATTCAAGGCATGCGCCACAGTGGTGCTGACAAAGTAATTTGGACGCACAATGATTTAGAGGACCTCGAGGAAAAGCTAAAGAACGTGTCAGGTACGCCTTGTATCGTTTTTGAATCTGTGTATAGCATGGATGGAGACGTTTCGCCTATGCTCGACATTTGCAACCTAGCAGACAAGTATGGTGCTATGACATACATTGACGAAGTTCATGCTGTTGGCCTTTACGGCATAACAGGAGCAGGCAAGTTAGAAGAACTTGGATTGCAGAACAGGGTTGATATTGTTAATGGCACATTAGGTAAAGCCTTCGGAGTACAGGGAGGATATATTGCTGGGGATGCAATCGTCGTAGACGCTATTCGTTCTGTTGCTTCGGGCTTTATCTTTACGACATCAGCGAGTCCAGTTATATGCGCTGGCGCTTTGGCAAGCGTTAAGTATGTGATGGACCATAACACGTTGCGTGAGCAACATCAATTACAGGCAACAAAGTTAAAAGAGAAGTTAGCAGAAGCGGGCATTGAAATACACCCTAACTGTACTACTCATATTGTTCCTGTAATGGTTAGAGATCCACTTCGCTGTAAGAAACTGAGTGATGTATTGCTAGAAGAACACGGAATATATTGTCAGTCAATAAACTACCCTACTGTGGAAGAGGGGACAGAGAGACTCCGATTTGCACCGACACCGTTACACACAGATGCGATGATCAGCGAATTGGTAGACTCATTAAGGAAAGTATTAAATGAACATTAAGAAAATATTTTGGTTCAGCTTAGGCTGTATCTTATTAGGAGTCGCCTTCATTGGTGTCTACCTACCTGGGCTCCCTTGGAGTACCCCAGCTGTTGGAGCGGCGTATTGCTTTGCTAAGTCAAGCGATCGTATGCATAATTGGATTATGAATCACAAACTGTTTGGACCATTCCTAACAGGTTGGGCAGAGAAGCGAGTCTTCCCTACTAAGTTCAAATACTTTATGCTTGTAACAATGAGTTCAAGTGTAGCAGTACTTTGGTTTACTACAGGTAATCCTAAAGCTGTACTATGGAGCGGTGGCTTTATGGCCCTTTGTGCCATATGGGCTTGGCGCTTCCCCGGATCACATGAAGAACATCAAAGACGTAAGGATGCAGGCAAAAAGATCGCCTGGTTAAAATAAAGTCAATAAAAAAGGACACATTAATTTGTGTCCTTTTTCTTATTTAAATTACAAAACAATAAACAATGTAGATGACTGCTACTAATGCACCAACCATCCCATCGATTGCTTTTGCGTGGGCGTGTTCTTCTTCACTCATTATTCAAACTCATATTCGTTACTAGTCCACATTAGTGGAATCTTCCATACAATGAATGCTTGTATTCAGCAATGTCTCTTGCTTCCTTAATGTATCCAAGGGTGCGAAGTTGTCGAACAGCCATGCAATGGGCTCTATACTCTTGTGCTTTGATAAAACGCTTCCAACCTTTAACTAAAAAGTTATCTTCCATTACAAGCCCTCGAGTGTTAAAAAGCCAGCGTACGAACGACATTTTGCTTGTTGCGATGTTTTCCACCGCTTTAATCCTGCTAACAAAAATGTATCCATTAGAAGCTACCTCTGTGGACAGTGCCACCACGACAGATGTGATTGATGTCACCGCGTGTGATACCAATGTCACGTAATTCGTAATCGCTTAACTTGCTTAGTGCCTTATAACCTTTGTGGTCGAAGCCTGGCTCAAATCTGCTTTCAGTTACAAAGCCTTTGAAGAAACCTTTGACTGCATCGCAGAACGTACAGTAAAAATTTGTAATTGTTTGCGTAGTCATTTGTTGTCTCCTAGTATAAGCGCTCTGGCTTCGTCGTGCATTCCCATACGGGATAGTTCACTTGCGGCTCTTGCTCTGCCTGCTGATTCGCCAACTGCGATCATAGTGCAAAACGCTGTGATTGCCATTGTTTTAACTGCTTGACAAATTGTGCAGTAGTACGTACTAATAGTTGCTGTGGTCATTATACCCATCC
>TARA_R110002074_G_scaffold263787_1_pt1 | contig 14478 bp, 16 predicted proteins | sample TARA_R110002074 | Tara Oceans TARA_R110002074 (sample SAMEA4397215) | marine metagenome | biome: Polar Biome; feature: [MIX] marine epipelagic wind mixed layer (ENVO:01000061); material: water (ENVO:00002006), including particulate matter (ENVO:01000060) such as... | depth 10-100 m
TTCATTTTAATCTCCTTTTTCGATTCTATGACTATCACTGTCAAATTTAGTTCTTTCTTTAAAGCATCTTTTCAGTCCATCCTGAATAGAAACTACCGGCTTCCATCCAATTTTTTTTAATTCGGAGATGTCTGCCTTTGTGTGCTTTACATCGCCGATTCTTTCTGGTGCATAAGTCCACTTGACTTCATGCTCGGTGTCAATAAAATTTTTAATGTAATTTAATGAAACTGATGTGCCGGAGCCAACATTAAGATGTTTTCCGCAAAAGCCTGCTTTGTGGTTCATACAAAAGATGTTAGCAGAAACAATATCTTCTACATGAACCAAATCTCTTGTCTGTTCACCGTCACCATCCATTCTTAAAGATTTGTTTTTTCTAATCATTTCCATCCAAGCACAAATTGCTGTTGTGTATGTTCCGCCATATTTTTGGTCTTCTGAATACGCATTAAAATATCTCAAACAGACAGTGTCCAGCCCATAAAGTTTCGAGTAAAGCCGGCACTCCATCTCGTTCATTAACTTATGAAGACCGTATGGAGACAGAGGAATCCCATCACCGTTACCGCTAACCGCTGAAGATGAAGAGAAGATAACACGCTTGACACTGTGCTTTTTAGCCCACTCCAACAAAACAGAAGTAACAAATACGTTTTGTTTTAATGTGTACGATGGCATTTCAACAGAATAACCAACACGAGGGACTGCTGCTAGATGAAAAACATAATCAAAATTCTCTTCCGGTAAACAATGAAGAATGTCTTCTCCGTCTATAAGGTCAATACCTTGAACTTCGTAATTCTGCCTCTTCAGTTCACTATAAATGTGGCTACCAATGTAGCCCTTGTGGCCAGTTACCAAAATTTTCATAATTCTTTATCCCAGCGCTCGATCATCTCATCTATCATTGAACTGAATGTATAGTCAGGTTCCCAACCCAAAACACTTCTGGCTTTAGATGGATCTCCCTTCAAGTACTTTAACTCTTCAGGTCTCATGAATTTTGGATTTTGTACAATATAATCTCTATAGTCTAATCCCATTTTATCAAACACAGTTTTACACAAATCCCTAACGGAATGAGTTTCGCCTGTTGCAACTATGAACTCTTCCGGCGTATTATGATTGATTATCATATGCATAGCTCTAACATAATCTTTAGAATGTCCCCAGTCACGATATGAATCCATATTACCAAGCTCTAATTTGTCATTAATACCTTTCTTAATTGCCACGGCACCACGTATAACTTTATTAGTTACAAAGTTTGTGCCCCTTCTTGGGGATTCATGATTAAACAGAACACCATTGCAAGCATGTAATTTGTAAGCATGTCGATAATGTCTTACAAGATTATATCCCATGACCTTTGAACAACCATAAGGACTTACAGGGTTCATTGGAGTTGTGAGCCTTTGAACCCCATCTTCATCAACTGAGTTGCCAAACATTTCTGATGACGATGCTTGATAAAATTTTGCATTAGGACAAATCGTTCTGTAGACTTCAAGCATGTTTAATACACCTAAGGCATTTGTTTGAATTGTAAAAGAGGGCATATCAAAACTTATTCTAACATGACTCATTGCACCAAGGTTGTAAATTTCATCAGGCATTACTGTGGAAACGACTCTAGCGAGTGAAGGATAATCCATCAAGTCTCCATAATGAGTTGTGACCTTGTCGCTAGTGCCATTTTTTACCAGTCTTTTATCTTGGTTTTCAGCCACAGAGTGTCTTCGGACAATACCATGCACTTCGTACCCTTTAGACAGTAGGAGTTCTGATAAATAACTACCGTCTTGACCGTTAATTCCAGTTATTAGAGCCTTTTTCATGTCGTTCTCCTACATACGAATGTTATTTTATAGTCTTCATCTGATGGTTCTGATAGAGTATTTCTTTTGTAATACTCAACTTCAAATCCGACTTGTTTAAGTGTTTCCAGAATTAAAGAGAAGTCCCAAACCCTATTTGTTAATTGAAAGTTATTATGACCACTGTATTGTAATTTTAAGACCCCAGTGTACGGATTGTAATCTGGAGTAACTTTTGTTTTTGCAGAGTGTTTAACTTTTGGCCTGTCTTTTATAACCGCTATGCTATTAAAGCAATCAAAAACAAACAATCCACCACTTTTTAAGCTTTTAATAACATTTAGAAAAAAAAGCTTCAACGAATCAAATTCCAAAACATGATTTACAACATTGAAAAGTGAGATGCAAAGATCAAATTTTTCTTTTGTCTCAAAATTTTCAATTGAAGTGTTTAAAAACTTCGCTTTTGTTTCATTGTTTTTTGTGGCCACATCTATCATATCTTTTGATTTGTCTATGCCGGTGCATTGGTGTCCCAGGTGAGACAATAAATGAATATGTATTCCGGTTCCGCATCCAATATCTAAAATTTTACACTTTTTTTCAATAAAGGTGTTTAAGAATTCAACTTCTTTTTTATATTTTTCAAGGCCATTGAGGTGATTGTAGAAGCTAGCTAAATTTTTATCATATTCATTTTTCACAGTGTAGCTCCTTGATGCAATCGCATATATACTTTATTTCTTCTTCTTTTAACTCCGGATAAGAAGGCATACACACACCGTGATCATAAAGTTTTTGTGATTTATCAAAACATGTCATTTCGCATTTTAGACCAAATGTCTCTACGCATGGAGCACAGTATTGTTTTTTCATTATTTCAACGAAGCAAGGCTGGCTGTGCAGGGGATAGAAAAAAGTTCTTGTTTCAATATCTTTAGAATTAAGATAATTCATAACATCAGATGCTTTTTTATTAAATAAAATTGCGACCCTAAATGGAACATGACTTGATTCTTTTGGGGGTTCTATGATTTTCAGACCACTCACTCCTTCTAAGTATTTTTTATACATGCTTAAAATGTTTTTCTTTTTTTGTATTATCAAGTCAAGCTTTTTTATTTGAGCAATGCCGATTGCTGCTTGTATGTCTGTGATTCTGAAATTAAACCCTATCTCTGGATGGATGAAAGAACCTCTGTTTATTCTCCCTTGGTTTCTCAGATATAGAAGTTTTTCATAAATGTCCTTATCGTCGGTGCATAAAAACCCGCCCTCTCCAGTTGTGATGGTTTTATCTGCAAAAAATGAAAAACTACCGATATCTCCAAATGTGCCACAATGTTTACCGTTCCAGCTAACCCCTATTGCTTGGGCTGCATCTTCGATGACTTTGAGGTTATGGTTCTTTGCAAAGCTCATAACAGAATCCATGTCTACTGCTGTTCCGTATATGTGGACGGGCATTATTGCTTTTGTTTTTTTTGTTAACAGCCTTCTACACTTTTCTAAATTAATATGCATAGTGTCCTCGTCAACGTCTACAAAAATTGGAACTCCGCCAGCCATTACAACAGCATTAGCCGATGCAACAAATGTAAAGTTAGGGACTAACACTTCGTCTCCCTCTTTAATCCCCAGAGCTTTTAACCCTACATACAAAGAAAGAGTGCCGTTGTTAGCAAAAACTCCGTATTTACACCCAATCAATTCACACAATCTGTCTGAGAATTCTTTTGCTTTTGGCCCTTCTGTTATCCAGTTGTTCTCAAAGCATTCTTTTATTGCTTCGTATTCTTCCATCCCAACAAACGGACGAAATTGTTTGACAATCATCTTAACTCCTTGTAGTATTCACCAACAACAAACCTAACACCTTTAGTCGCTGATGTCTTTGTAAAATTTGGATCATATTTGCTTAAAGGCAAAACCCTAAAATCAATTGAAACCCTTGTAAATCCTGTTTTGTTAATTTTGTTTCCATGCCTATGCGTTCCACCCGCGAACTGAAATAGATTGCCGTAAGACATCTCTACGGGTCTATAATCGCCTCTATTTGGCTCTGTTTCTATCCAAAGTGAATTAGTGTCAAAGCAGGTTGTCAGAGGTAAAATAAAATTATTTTCTCCATGAGGGTGAAAGTAGCCATCTTGTGTGTCAACATGGAACTCTGGTGTTGCCCAATTATCGGCAAAATGAATTCTAAGTGTTGGCATTCTTTGAAAAACAAACTCTTCCCTGAATAGTCTTGTAACATACTTATTAATAAAATTTTCATATAGATCTACAAAGTGGCCATCGTTTCTCATATTATCATAAAACTTATCGTGCAGAAACGTATCGGAATTATTTTCCATTGTAAAAATTTCTTTAAAGTTATATTTGTTGTGCATGTTATTTAAATCCGCACAATCAAAGACCTTTTGAAAGTGCGATTTAAAATTAAATTCTTCTACATTATATGGGTGCAAAATCATCTTATAAATTCCTTATCCTTTTCAACTCCCATGTATGGGCCGTTTTTGAATTCATACAACAAGGTATCCTCTTCTAACACTTCAAAGCAATGACCAGCGCTGAAACTTACCAGGCAGTCTCCTTCGTTTAAAATTTCTTCGGAATAAAAAGAATTATCTATATCATAAAGTTTTGCTTTTACTCTACCTTTTATTATAACCCATGATTCATGAGTTGTCAAGGTTTTTCTTTCTAAAATTAAATGTTTGTGTGGTCTAAAAGTATCAGAGGTTTTTAACTTTTTACAAGAGACCTGTAGGTATTCAGTTTCTGGAGATAGATCTGTTCTGGTTTCAGAAATATCGTTTTTAAAGTTTACTATATATAACAAAACATTTTTGTCTATAGAGGAAAATTTTTGTTTCAATTTTTACTTCCTTTTTGTTTTTCACAAATTAAATTTAGCATCATCAGTCTTCCGTTAGTAAAATCTAAATGAGGCAGATAACTTCTACTATAATCATCATAATCTTTGTTGTTTTTGAAAGGGTGAAATTCTTTCCAGTCGTATCTCCGAACGTTAACAAAACCTATTTTTTCCAATTGCCTTTTCAAAAATTTAAAATCGAAAATCATCCCGTGCTGGTCAGTGTAGTCTTTTTGACCTCCAACGATTAGCCCAAATAAATTTTCTATTTTTTTATTTTCCAAATATTCCAAACAACAAGCTTCAAAATCTGCTGTCGAGATTCTTAAGCTGCCCCCTTTTTTTAGAATACTGTGCCAGTGCTCAATGACATTTTCCCAATCATTTCTTCCAAAGTGTTCGATAGCAGCACAACTATATATTTCGTCAACGGACTCTGCCTCGTAGGGTAAAGCAGATATATCAGATATTACATCAACACATTCGCCCTTTTGAATGTCTATGTTGATATACCCCTCTATCTTTTTAGATCCGCAGCCCAAGTGTAATTTTTTTAATTTCATAATGTCTCCAAGATTTTTTCTACATATGGAAAGAAGTTATATTCATTTAATATGATTTCTCTAGCTTCTGCAATGGCTTTTATTTCTTTCTCTTCTGGCTTTCTCAATAAATGTGTTAATTCTTGTTTTGTATAATCTTTATCAATGTCAATATATCTATAAGAGCCTTTAGGTAAAAAGTCTTGTAAGTTCGGACAGCCCCAGTAAATAGGCAGTGCCCAGCACAGCAAATCTTCAGCAACCCTTGTAAAGAAATTTTTTCTAGAACCATTTTCCATGGAGATGGAAACATCGTATTCAAAAATTCTAGACTTGTCTCTTTTAGAAGTATTATAGTATTCTGGGACTCCTACATAATTTGTAAACATTTTAGATATGTCTCGTTTGCCATAAAAATCGATTTCTGTCTTATATTGATTTTTTATTAAAAAACTCAATCTCTTTCTATGTCCATCAGTAAAGCCTTTTCCCGTCACAATACAGATTGGGTTTTGTTTGCGTTTATTTAAATCTTGATATTTTAAATTTGCAAGGTAATTGTAGTCATAATCCAACCACCAATCAACATATGGGCACTTAGTATCATAATCCACATATTTGACAAATTTATTTTTATTCACTCTTATCTTCCCCTGAACTTGTTCGGGCTCTCTTTGGAGAAAGATTTTGGGCTTTTCTTTAAATAAATTGAAATCATTTTTATGTATATTACCGGCACCATCCAGAATTATGATGTAATCTGCTTGACTTATTTCGGAGGTTAATTCAATTTTATTCCATCTACGTCCACTGGGGGATTGTTTACTTAATCTTTTTATCCAATCTTCCCTGTTATCTCCGAAGTTATTAAATACCATTATTTTTGTCACACTATTCACAAAACAAATCCTTTAGTTTTTTCTTTATATTGTTTTTCACCATGTTGTCAACATTGTCAAAATTAGATTTTATAGAAATTAAAAATTCTTCATCTGATAAAACATAATGACCGCAAACATTTATAAGTTCTTCTTTTTTCTCAAACGGATCAAAGTCTTTATCTACCCACTTGCTCCATCTACCAGAATTATAACATATTTTGAAGTATTTGTCAAGTAAATCTTGCCTTTTTTTTCCAATAAGACTTAAATATGTTTTTGTTTCCACTTGGCCAAGCTCTGGTGCTATGTTGATAGAATCCAGTCCGAGACTAAACTTTTCTCTTATAAGATTTGTTGATAAATAATCGCCATTATGTTCTTTGGACAATAATCCATATTTTTTTACAACAGAAATCATGTCAGATAGCTTTTCCCTGTTATAAACACCAGTATTTTTATTGCCTTTTAACGCTGTTCCTGACTGTATCACGCAATACGAAACTTTTTTGTATTCAGAAGAACTTAAACTGTTTTTTAAACCTTTTAAAAGGTCTTCTACCTCATTGGCCTCAAATTTTCTAATAGACTGCTCAGTCCCAACTTCAAATAGTATAGAATCGTTAATGCCATGACAAAACTTGATCATCTTAACAGTTGAGTTTAGACCCTCTTTGAAGCTTGAGTATCTCTTCCACGGATCAATGTGAATCATATCAAAGTATTTACAATCTACAGAGAGAGATTTATACCCATCGTCACTCAACAAGCCCTGATCAGGCCCAGCATGATCTCTGGTAAGAAAGCTGCCGCTTGTGTATTCTCTAAACTCTTTCGTTGTCCAATTGTTAACGTAGCCCCCATCATACTCAACTTGTCGTCGAGAAGGTATAAAACCAAACTGATAATCGAACTCTTTATTAAATTCAATAACAGACTCAACTATATTTTTTGACATTGGTCCTAAAAAATATTTAATCACGCAAACACCTCGCTAAATTATATTTTCCAAAATTAAATAAAAATTTATCAAATGGATACTCATGCAGTGGTGCCATGTTTATCCAAATTAAAGAAGTTAATAGTTCAACTTTTTTAAAGTCTAATTCACTCTCTTCAACGAAGTTTTGTAATATTTTTTTACAACTTATAAGAGTTGAATTGCAAAGAATGTGACAAGTTGTCTCTGTGTGGTCAAACAGATTTTTATTAACAATCTCATGATTGACAACTAAATTGTGATTTAATTTTGCTAAATCGTAATAGATGTCACCTATTTCTAGATGTCCACCAAAATCTTGCCGCCAATCCAACAAACAAAAGCCGTCTTTAGTTTGAAGTATGTTATCTAATATAAAATCTCCATGAAATTGACACGACACACCAGAACATAACCACTTATTGTCAATTTCGTTTAACAACTCAGTGGCTTTTGGGACCATTAGGCCATTTATTGTTTGTGAGGTGTCGCCGTATTTGCTTGTATATTTGTTTATTCTACTTATTGTTTTTTCTACATAAAACTTATAACATAAATCATCAATTTTTTGAGTATCTTTTTTCTTCCACAGGTTTTCTTTAGACCAATACAAAAGATCAGAAAAAGAGTCTGCGGTTACTACTTTTGAAAAAAGCTCACCATGAACTTTTTCGTATTTATAAAAATTATTTTTAAAGTCAACTATTTTAGGAACTATACTTCCTAACTGTCTTCCTCTGTTAACCCTATGATGTGCCACCTGTTGATTGTGAAAAAACTTCACAACATGGTTTTTAAAAAAATAAATTGATTCTTCTTTTTTTTCTAGTACTTCGGCTGAAGCAACAAACCGTTTTCGGGCTTTTTCTAATTCTCCAACATTACCCGTATCAAACCATCCTGATGTTTTTATAAAAGAAAACTTAACTTTATTAAGCATTTTATTTATTATATTGCCCTCAAAAAGCGAAGAAGTGGCATTGTTTTTTCTGTGTAGTTCATCTAAGTCATGCCAAAACAATTCATAGTCTTTTATCCCACAAACGCCGACGTATGCAGCATCATAATTTAGTTCTCCCTTCTCATTTATTTTAACAACCTCATCACCACTTATCATCAAAGTTGAATATTGTGAAGAGTCTTCGACCTCGCTCCCTATGCAAAAATTACACTCAACAGCATCTAACAGCGAATAGCTCTCACTCAGGATTGTATCACATGCATGGAATATAAACGGGCACTGGAGGTTTTCTTTTGCTTGGAGAATAGAATACACAAGGCTGCTTCCGAGTCCTTTGAATTTGTCTACGATCACAAATTCGAAAGACCGATCCGGGTACACCATTTCTAAGAACTCTCGAACATGGCTTCCATAGTGACCCAAAGTGATAACAAACCTAACATTAGTCGGGTAATTTTCTATGATATAAGAGATAGATGGCTTATTACCAACACGTATCAAGGATTTGTTAGTAAAATCCGTCAACTCCCCAAGGCGACTTCCTGTCCCACTGGTTGTTATTAAAACTTTAAAACTCATAATTCACCTATTGTAATCATCCTTTAGCCGGACTATATCATCTTCGCCAAAATACTCCCCAGTCTGCACTTCTACAAAAATTAAGTCACTGGTAGATGTATTTCTAATTCTATGCTTCATCCCAACGGGGACTGTAACCACATCTCCGACACCAACAAACTTATCATCATCATCCAGTGTAAGCAAACCTTCACCTTGTGTTATCACCCATACTTCACTTCTTTGACGATGTAGTTGATAACTTGGAGCATGACTTGGGTTGATTATGATTTGTTTGACTTTGCAAATATCACTATCAAGTAAGTTTTCAAATGATCCCCATGGGCGATCTTCTTTGTAATTCATAATATAAACCTCACGTTTGAATTAATTTGTTCTATAATCTGTTTTCTAATTTCTTCAGTGTAAACGCCAGCTTTTAATATAACTATAGCGTCTTTTTTGTTTTTTAAAATTTCTGGGGACATGACCTTCAGGCTGGTTCCATATAAGCGCTTGTGATGCTTATTAGGATCGTTATCCAAAACACCTAATACATTCTTGGTGTTCAAACCTAAGTTGATCAGATATTGAGAAAACACATGAGCACCAAAGAGATAAATTTGCTTTTCGTATGCAATCTTTTCATTTAACTTTTCAACTTGATTTACCAAATTTGTTACATAATTGCAGAAAAGATTTTTATTCTCTTCATATGCATTCTTCAACAAACTATGGTTTTTAAATGGATTAACATTTGTTTTTTTAACGGAATAGAAAATACTATGATCTTTTTTAAAATATTGTTTATCAGTTATAATTAAATCATAAACATTGGCAAAATAATCTACATACCCCTCGGATAGATAATAGGTGTGCTCAAAATTTAAACAATTAGTGTAACCCTCTTCCAGCATGACTTTCATATTTGGTATAGAAAAAATACACTTTTGGTCTTTTTCCAACTTATCAGATATCGATTTTACAAAAGAATGTGGATCTAAAACATGCTCAAAAACATGAGAATGTACAATAACGTCAAATGGCTGGTTCTGTGTGTAGTTTTCATCAAACCATCCTTTTTTCACACTTAAATTCTTATGTAAATCTATTCTGTCTATCATGTTTGGGTTGGGCTCCACTATAGTCCAATGTTCTATACCTTTATATTGGGATAGCAACATGTCTGCAAGTATCCCGTGTTGGGCGCCGATTTCTAAAATACTCGCTTTTTCTGGTAGATTTTCTATAATAAACTTAGCAAACTCAGAATGATGGCACATCCACACAGACCCAACTAAACCGGAGCCATGGGCTTGTGCATAAACGACATCCATGGGCAACAAAGAAGCCAGTTGTATCATGCCAGATTTTTTAGAGATCTCCCACCTCATGTCACTTTTTAGGTCTTGGTCTCGCTCGGAAGAAACACACCCCATAAAAACAGGAAAGTTTTTAAAAGTATAAAGATGTTCCATGTTGTTGTTTTCAAATATTAAATCTTTTTTTCTCTCTTGTAACTTCATATGAGAAGGTCTCCAACTCCTTTATTTCTTGTTAAGTTTATTGCATAAGCATAATTTTGTTCTTTGTTCGGCTTTTTATCATTAATTATGTATCTCTTTCCGCCACCGATACCCATTATAAGTTGGTCGTAAAAGATCCCAACATTAGATAATTGTTTTTCCGTCTGTTTTCTCATGCTTTCTCTTCTGCCGGTTGTTAAAATTATATTATACCCGTTTCTATCCCATTGTTCTAATCTTTCTAGTGTTCCATCTAACAATTGCATTTCAAAATCTAGTTTGGATGAAACGTTCGGAGAAAAATGCTTTACCAATGTTCCGTCAATATCACAAAAAATCGTGACTGGTCTTCTTTCTTTCATATTTGTTTCCCGTTATTTATAAAGGTTGGTATCCTTTAAGGTTAACCACTGTGTTTTCTTTTTTGTAGGCAAAAAATCTTTGCCTCTCTTGTGGGCTTGACATTTTATAAAGCTCCACCACATCCTCTTTTATCATACCATCTAAGTTTATTTTTTCACCCCAATTCTTTCCACTCAAACTGTGTACTACGGATGGAGTCCATCTATCTATTGTTGATAAAACATCATATCCATCGTTATTATTTCTTCCATCATTAGATTTTGTCTCCCAATCGTATGTAGACCAGTTTGGCTCTAATGTTTTTAAAAACCACTTCTTATTCCATATGGAATTTGAACATGAGACCCTATAAACCGAGCGGGGCGGGTTTTGATTTTGTATAGAAAATTTAACACTTTTGTGTTCTTTATAAGGGTGAACCCAACCTCTTCTGCCGGGGTCAAATTGTACTGAATTCCATAAATCAATTCTTCCTATGCTTTGGTTCATCATTTCCTTACAGACCTCTATCAACTGCAAATCCACCGGCCTTATTATCAGCAAGTCTTCTAGACTAAAATAAAAATATTCGTCTTCAATCGATTCAAAAAATTTAATTATTGGCGAAGACCACGCTTTAGGATCTGCTTCTCTTTTATCTGCTACAGAAACAAAATTAACATTATCATGCAGCTTTACATCTGGTCTTTTGTATCCTAAAAAATAAATATTTATATGATTGCCCCAGTATTTATTAAAAAGAAATTGATAGTATTTTATCATAAAATTGGTTTCGTCACGTATTGGTATGTACATGTTTAATTCTTTCATTGTATAACTCCGTTTATAAGTTTAACATCTCTCTTATCCTTCTCTTCGTTCCGGAACACCTTCATGTCTTTAACAACTTGCAAGTTTGTAAATTTTATACCATGTAAATAAAAATGTAATGTAGGGTTATATATTATATCATTTTTATCAACACGATAATAGTGACTTTCATGATTGTGACACTCTATATCTGGGGAGAGTGACTCAATATTGTTAACATGTAAAAAATCTAAATCTCTACAATCTCTTAACCCATAAGCGCTCAGAACAGCACTGGAGTCTATGCAGAAATCATACCTGTCTCTTCTGCTTTTTAACATTTCATAATATTGAGAAAAATAAGCATCAAACTTTGGAGTCTGGGCTATCTTTTGTTTATTCATGAAATCAACACTATTTTTGTTAAAAACTGACGATGCGATTCTCCAAGTTTCTTCTTGTGTATCATTTATGTGTATCGAATGTTTTCCAACCCCACAGATTGCTCTTATGCTATCCTTTAATACAATCAGTTTTTCAGGATCGTTTTCCTCTATTAAAATTATGCAAACTTGATTTCCTTTGGAAAAGCAATAATTTCTTTTCTCTCGAACTCCGGTATAGTTTTGCATTTTTGTGCCGATCCAAGACTCTTTGTAATACAAATTGTGTACAAAAGCGGTTTGTCCTGGTTTTGTCAGTTCTACTGTTTTTTGATATACGATGTTGTAGTCCTGTTTTATTTTTGTGTTTAAATCTTCGTATGACACATTGTGAGAAGGGAATAAACTTATTGCGTAAAGATTGTTCTTTCTTCTGCAAAACTCTAATGCCATCTCGTCTGTGTATTTCTCTCGTAATCCTGTTTTTACAAAATCTCGCTTGTTTGTAAAATATTCATAATCACACTTATACTGACCTTTGCTGATATCTGTTTCGTATGTTTTGATTTCTTTATCTAAGATTATACAGGATGCAATCCTGTGTGCTCCGTTTATCGCATTGTTGTTTATTGTTGGAATTTTATACTTGTCGTCAAACCCATTTTCATGTATTGAATTTAATGTTTCATCGAAAGACTTTATAAAATCATCAGGACTATTTTTATGGGGCTCTTTTTCTTTAAAATTGTTCCACACGTTCAAATGTTCTAAGTATAATTCTTTACAGAAAGGTGTATTTATGTTTCTATGCCAGTTATCTCCGTAAAGAGTCTTGGCCGCTATATCAAAACGATTAGCCTTCATTAACAAATTAGCAGATGTCTTCGAGATTATTAAGTTATATTTAGGCTTGTTTCTTATTTCCATTTCTAATTTTCTCTGGTATGTATTATCGATCTTGTGGTCGTTTAAAGGGTTACCTAAATTATAAATGTACAATATATCACGAATATAAAAACTTCTGTTTCCACTCATTTCTAACATTGGAAACATAAAAGCCAAATCCCAAGTCATCTTGTAAAATTTACCTTCTGAATCTAGTAAATCTTCTTTTCTAATTTGTTTCCACAAATGATATTTGAAGGTTCTTAGGTGCGAAGAGCACCACTCATGACTTCTATACGTTGCCCCGTTCACAACTTCTTGTGGTATTTTCCTAGCAAATTTTCCCCTTGTTTTTGAAGGGTATTCAGCATAACTTCCATAAGTTATCCAGCAACTTTCCTTAGAATATACTTCGTTCAAAATCTTCAAGACATCTTTGCTAGCCAACCAGTCATCACCATCTAAAGTCACTATAATGTCTTCTGGTTTTGGTTTACTGCTTTCTATTCCATCGTAGATATTTTTAAGAGCATACGCTTTTTCTTTATTAACAACCAATTTGAATCTACGATCTCCTTCGATTTCTTTCCTTATTATCTCTACACTATTGTCAGTTGAGATATCGTCTATTATAATACACTGAAAATTCCTATAAGACTGTAGTTTTACAGACCGTAGACAAATCTTTATCCACTTTTCAACATTGTAAAGTGGTATTATTATTTTAAAATGATTATCCATTAATCACTCCCAAGACTTTTTTTATTATTTTTTTTCTTTTTTCTGTCATTAGGTTGATTAATTCTTCTCCTTGTAAATTGAACCACGGTTCATAAGAAGCACCCACTCTCTTATTTGTGAGAACTTTTATATTCATCATTCTAGCCTCTACCACGACTCTAGACAAAGTTTCAGGGGTTTTTGGAAGAAACATAAATTTGTCATTATTTGATAGTTGGCTTAAAAACTCTTGATAATTTTTTGAAGAAATCAAATTGTACTTGTATCCTTTTTTCTCACAATAAAAAACAGTCTCTTTTGAGTTCTTATGACTAATACCAGAATTTAATATAGAATAACAACTATTCTTTTGTTTTTTGCTTAATATTCTCATTATTTGTAAAGAATTCAAAGACCACAAGTTTCCTGATACGTTGTATAAGTTTTCCAACTCTAAGTTTTTCTTTATTATTGACTCATGGAAAGAGCTTTGACAAAAGACTGCTTTGGCATTTTTATAAAACTGCTTGTTGACAACCATACTGTCCGGTGCTTTATAGTTTTTAAACTCTGCTGGGTTTCTATTTGATAGATATTTGTGATCATGTTCATAAATAAGATAATTGCATTTATTTTTTATTTCATTAATAACATCTTTTTTTAATCCAATAAAATTAGATATTATGTAAAAAGCATTTACGTCAATGTCTTTCAAATCTACCTGAAAGGATCTAATCTTTGTTATATCGAGGCCGGCTTTGCCTAACTCTGAGCACAACTCGTGGTCGTTTAACTCACCGCCTCCGACCAAGTCTGCTAATAAAGCATCGGAGACATAAACAATGTTAGTCACTTGTCACCATTTCACTCTCTAATTCCTCAAGCCAAGAATCTATGTCAACTTCTTCACCATAAATAGCATCACAGAAGCCCGCAAACAGCTTTTCTTCAGCGAATTTCTCGTTTATGATGGTTGATAGCTCCTCGGCTCGTTCTTTGATTTTTGACCAGTTCTTGAGTGTTTTACGGAGGGTCATTTTGTAGCTGCCCTGATCGGCATTTGCCCACTTTGAATCTTTCTCAATTACTCCATCCCATACGGCACCTTGTTGAACCGGCTGTAACGTATACTCAACAGACTCAAAATAATCTTTACCATCATGATTTAAAAAATCCATTTGACCTGACCA
>TARA_R110002074_G_scaffold36034_2_pt1 | contig 14470 bp, 18 predicted proteins | sample TARA_R110002074 | Tara Oceans TARA_R110002074 (sample SAMEA4397215) | marine metagenome | biome: Polar Biome; feature: [MIX] marine epipelagic wind mixed layer (ENVO:01000061); material: water (ENVO:00002006), including particulate matter (ENVO:01000060) such as... | depth 10-100 m
TTATCGTGCCAAGGGTGTGCGTTAAGATGTTGGGTATCTGTTGCGAGGCGTTCCAGATTAGCGTATCTTTATTACCAAGATGCAGTCATTGACACTATATCGTGAGGAGAATGGCATTACTAATGCAGTGATCCACCACCAGATCGTAAGGGTTTGACGATGATTAGCGTGTTCAATTGAACACTAAAAGAGTTTTTGGCCCCTTTTTTTTGCCATAAAATGCCGATGGGGGGGGAACCCTGAGATTTTTTACGCACCCCCGGTGTGTATATATATACCATACTCTTTTACATTCAGCCGATTTTAGAGAAACAACATTAACGTCATCCGAAAAATCGGGCGGCGTTTTTTTTATTGGAATTTTATGAGTTCACTCGCCAAAGACTATCGGTCATTACTTCGTGAGATCGTAGAACTGCGCGAAGCCCTAGATTCATTTCTCATAAGCCCGACGCATACGTTTCGGGCGGAAGTGATGATCGAAGTTGGTGAGAAGATTAAAGAATTAACAAAACAATTAAAGGAGGGATCGGTATAATGTTTAACGTATCTCTCCCTACCCTCCCTGATCGCTGGTGTTATGTTGACGCTGGTTATGGTGGAGGTGCAGATGCGAATTCCAACAGCCAAGATCAATCCTTTGGCGGTGGAGAAAGTTACAACAGCGGGTATTCTGGGAACGGAGAAGCATCCACATCTGCGGCAAGAGCGGCCAATGCAGCGAGAGCAGCATCAAATCAAGCTGCGGCACAACAGGCAGCGAGAGCAGAGCAAGCTCGATTGGCCGAGATTGCAGCAAAAGAAAAACAGGCTAGAATAGACGGTGAGATTCTAAGATTAGAACGCTTGGAAGATGACAGAAGGCCATCAAGAAGGTTGCCTACTGTTTTAAGCCCGTTAGGAATGAAAGATAAGGCTCCTACTGCTCTCAAGCCGGATGTCGAGAAATTGCAGCCAGTTATTAATAAGGCTCCTACCATTAACCCTATTACTACTATCGCTGATAATATTGGCCCTAAGATTTTTGGTGAACAAAAAGAAAAATTGGATACCAAGGAAACAAAAGAGCAGATTGATAAAGAATATGGCCTATTAAATGTAATTCCTTCAGCTTTAGAAAGTGTTGTATCATTTTTTACTGGCGGGATAGTTACACCAGAATTAGACGGCGTAAATCTTATTGGCGGTGATAGGCCAAGGGGTTTATATGCTGGCATTCCCGGCACGTTTGGGTTGTCGCCACAAGTAGGAATTACGGAAGAAGGCCCAGCCTTCGACGGCGGACTTATTGAAGATGCTTACGATTGGGCGCAAAACCCAACAGCACCAGATTTTAGCGTTGTTGAGAATGCTTATGATGACGCAATGAGTTGGGCGCGGAACCCAACAGGGCCAGATTTAAGTGGTGTAACTAATTTTTTTGATGGCAGTATGTCAAATATCAAAGATTTAGAAAACTATGAGATTATTGACGGTCTAAAACCAACAAACGGTAAAACAGCTTTTGGTGACGATGGAAAAATAATTGAGAAACCGAAAGCTGTTGTTTCAGAGTTCTTTAACATTCCAAAATCAGATGAATTATCAAGAGATGATGTTAGTGTCGATGTGCCACCAAATAGTTCTGGTTTATTGAGTAACTATCAACGAATTCAAAATCAATCAGATCGACTATCACCTACTGAACGATTCTCAACAGGATATTACGGGTAATAATATATGGCGGCGGATAAAGTCGATTATTCGGCTAAAATAGTTAAAAAAATATGTGACATGATCGAAACAGGCGAAAGCGTTAGTAAGATTTGCCGAATGAAGGGGATGCCAGAAAAGAAAAGCGTTTATCGTTGGCTGGCTAAGTATCCCGAATTCATGGAAGAGTATATGGCCGCAAAGATATGTGGTGTTGAGGCTCTTGTCGATCAGATGATGGATATTGCTAACGATTCTTCGATGGATTTCAAAGAAGTTAATGGCAAAAAAACCTTTGATGGCGATCATGTTCAACGATCACGGCTAAGAATTGACACGATCAAGTGGGTGGCAACTAAATTGGTTCCCCGTCTTTATGGTGATCGGACGCAAGTTGATGTTTCTGGAGAAGTTGGCGTTAAAGCGCTGAGTGATGACCAGCTAAAGATGAAAATTGTCAGCCTTCAAAAGCAGATGAGAATAGAGGCCAAGGCATTAGAGGGCGATTTCAAAGATGTCACTCCAAAATGAAAACAATAGTTCACGTTAATCAGCACATTATTAAAAAAAATCGGAAGAACGGAAGTATAGAACCTGTTCTTACTTGCAAAACATACAAGTCAAATGAGTACGCCCACGAAGTTTATATAGATGGGCCGAGTAAGATTATCTATCGGCCAGATAAACCATTGAGTTGCGGCGCTCATGTCTGGATTGAAACGGAGTCAGGTGTTGTCACAAGAACTTTCGATTGACGGCCTTGATCGCAAAGAGCTAGAGGATTTAGCTAATGCGCTTGAAGAAAAGCATTTTAGAGCGGCAAGAAAACGGTTTACAACTCTTTATCCCGAAACAGGCCCATTACGCCGCGAGTTATACGCGAAGCATATGGAATTCTTTGAAAGCGGCGCAGAATATCGAGAGCGTTGCGCCATGTGTGCCAATCGTGTTGGCAAAACCTATGGGATGGGTGCTTACGAGCTTACCTGTCATTTAACAGGTATCTATCCTGATTGGTGGGTTGGTCGAAAGTTCGATACGCCAGTTGAGGTGTGGGCTGCTGGAAAAACAAACGAAACGACCCGTGATATTGTGCAATCAACTTTAGTTGGAAATATTGCACACTCTGGAAATCGTAAGACGGTTGACGGAACGGGAATGATTCCAGGCGATCTTTTATGTCTCGATGACCATACGTGGAAAGCTGGCGTCCCCGATTTGCTTGATACAATAAAAATCAAGCACGTTAGCGGCCAAAGGTCATTACTTGGCATTAAGTCTTACCAGCAGGGTCGTGGGTCATTTGAGGGTACTGCAAAACACGCCATATGGTGTGACGAAGAGCCACCTGTAGATATTTATGGCGAGTGCGTCATCCGTACTGCAACGGTTCAAGGGATTATATTTATAACATTTACACCACTAGAGGGTATGAGCGAGGTTGTTCTGAGTTTTATGCCGCAAGGCACGGCTCCAGAATAATCGAGCGTGTACAGGAATAAAATGAAACCACCAATGAAAATGCCATCTAACGCAAATGATGAAAGCAAAAAGAAGCCGCGCCGTGGCCTGATTGTTGAATCACGTAAGATAAAAAAATCAAACAAAAAATATGAATACTAAAAAAAATGGGGTAGCCGCCAACTTACGGTTTGGCGATGGATACCCCCCTTGTGGCTTTGACCCTCGCGGAGTTCTTGAAACATCAGAAACTCGCGACATGGAAGACAAGCGCGACAAGGCTAAATGGAAAAAAAATAAAAAGTGACATACTTTCCTAGAAAGTATCGGTTCGATTACGGAGAAAAGGCTGCAAAGGGGTTGCGATGGCTTGAATGCTTATGCACCCACGAATGGGAAGGCTATAGCAACGATTGCCCCAAATGTGGCGAGCTTGGACATCCACTATCTAAGAAAGAAGATGTTGATGGGACAGTATGATCCAGAGGGCGGGATAGCCCTTGATCTTGTAAGCGAAGATATCGACATTCTTGAAGAATATGGTTATGAAATTTCTGTCGAAGAAGCTGGCCGTATGTGGATTATAAAACTTGGTATGTATTATTCGACAGGTAGCTGGGAGTTTTTAGATGCCAGCGATTACTGAATCTAAATATCTTGTTCAAGCTGGCTGGGATGACGTACCGCACCTAGACGAACACACAAAAAAAGAATTACTTGCATCAACGCCTCCCCACTTACGGGACGCTCGATCAAAAGGAATACCGTCACTTGGCTCTGGTGCGATTTATCCAGTTCCAGAAGATGAGATTTTAGTTAAGCCGTTTGAAATACCAGCTTACTGGCCCAGAGTTTACGGGCTTGATGTCGGCTGGAATAAGACGGCGGCAATCTGGGGCGCATGGGATCGTGATAACGATGTTGTGTATCTTCACACTGAACACTACAGAGGAAAAGCTGAACCATCAATCCATGCCGAGGCTATTAAGTCTCGCGGAGAGTGGATACCGGGAGTTATTGATCCAGCATCAAGGGGTTCGGGTCAGGCAGATGGAAGTGTACTTTTAGAAATGTATGAAGACCTTGGCTTAGATTTAGTTAAGGCGGTGAATTCTCGCGAGGCGGGGATTTACATGGTTTATCAAAGGTTATCACTTGGCAAATTGAAAGTTTTTTCAACGTGCCAAAATTGGATGGCTGAGTATCGGCTTTACCGCCGAAACGATAAGGGGAAAGTGGTCAAAGAGTTTGACCACTTAATGGATGCAACTCGATATCTTATAATCAGTGGCCTTGAATATGCTTCTACAAAGCCAACGGGCAGTGTGGGCAGCGGAGTTATTTCAATGGGTTCTGGTGACAATGCAGCGGGATACTAAATGGCATACAATATCGAACAATTGCGAGATCATGGAGATGAAGAGTATGAATCCGAAACCATGCAACAGATGCGTCTTGAAGAAAAGATGGCTGTGCTTGTCGGATCGCTTGAAACTCTGGCTAAAGAGCAAGTTTCAAAGAAATCTAATATTGAAGATCGTTGGCTAAAAGATTTGCGTCAGTTCCACGGCAAATACGAAACTGATGTGTTGTCTAAATTGTCGGCAGCAAATAAGTCTCAGATTTTTGTAAACTACACGCGAAACAAATCAAATAGTTGGGAAGCTCGCTTGAGCGATATGTTATTCCCAACAGATGATAAAAACTGGGGAATTAAACCCACGCCATCACCAGAACTTGCAACAGCTTTAAAAGACGGTAACGAGCAAGCTGGCGCTGTCCAAGACGAAGCGACTAAACGTGCTTCTGCTATGGATCGAGAAATTGAAGACCAGCTTCGTGAAGCATCATATAATATTAAAAATCGTGACGCGATCCATGATTCATGTGTTTTAGGTTCTGGAATTATTAAAGGCCCAACAGCCAGTGCAAAAAATAAGCGTCAATGGCGTCAGGGCGAAGAAGGCCACGAACTAGCTGAGATTAGTGATCCCCGTCCCGATTGGTCGCGTGTTGACCCTTGGAATTATTTCCCAGATATGAACGCCCGCACGAAAGACGAATGTGAATTTGAGTTTGAGCGTCACCTTTTAAGTAAAAAAGAGATGCGAAAATTAGCGAAGCAGCCGGGGTTCGATAAAAAGGCAATTCAAGAAGTTTTAAAAGAAGAAGCTCGCGAAAATATTCCTGATTATATCCAGCAAGTAAAAGCCATTGTGGATGATGGGCAGAGCTTAGAGGCTAAATATGTTGTATGGGAGTATCATGGCCCGCTTGATGGCAATGACTTGATTCAATTGTTGCAAGCTCTTGGCAAGGACGAAGAAGCCTACGAGATAGAAGAAGAATTTGATCCTCTTGCTGAAATGCAAGTGATTATGTGGTTCTGTCAAAACAAAGTTCTTAAAATTGGTATGCACCCGCTTGATAGCGAAGATTCAATGTATTCAGTTTTTAATCTTGAGAAAGATGATAGCTCAGTCTTTGGATTTGGTGTTCCGTACCTTATGCGCGACAGCCAGAAGTCACTTAACGGTGCATGGCGTATGATTATGGATAACAGTGCGTTATCCACTGGCCCACAAATAGTTGTAAATACCGATATCATCGAACCTATGGATGGCAATTGGAACTTGACGGCCCGTAAGGTCTGGAAAGCAAAACTGAGAAACGGCCAAGGGCTTGACCACGCATTTAAGGCGTACAGCATCGACGGGCATCAACAAGAATTGATTCAAGTCATTAATCTGGCAAAACAGTTTGCTGATGATGAAACAAACTTGCCGCTTGTGGCGCAGGGCGAGAGCGGCGCACACCAAACACAAACATCGGGTGGTATGTCGATGTTAATGAATGCGGTCAATGTCGTGTTCCGTCGCGTTGTTAAGAACTTTGATGACGATGTAACGATACCGAATATACGACGTATATACGATTTTAATATGCAGTTTAGTCAGAAAGAATATATCAAAGGTGACTTTGAAATTGATGCTCGCGGTTCTAGTGTATTACTGGTTCGTGAAGTTCAAGCTCAAAACTTGATGCAGATGGCTATGCAGTTCTCAGCCCATCCAGTTTTAGGGCCGTTGACAAAAACGCCAGAATTATACAGGAGCCTTGTCCAAGCTCATATGTTGCCAGCCGACAGCATTGTGAAGACTGACGAAGAATTGCAGCAAGAAGCAGAAGCCGCCGCGCAGAACCCACCGCCACCTGATCCAGAAATGGTGAAAATGGAAAGCGCCATGCAAATTGAAAAGTTGCGTGGAGATATGGCTGTAGCTGTTGCCGAGATGAATCGTGACACACAGATGATGAAGCTGGCTGAACAAAAAAATATGCAGCTTGAAGAATTAAAGGCGCGTCTTGGAATTGCCAAAGGTAATGCAGATTCAAAAGAACGAATGTTTGCAGCCGAGGTTGGATTAAAGCAGCAGGAAGGCGAAGGCATTTGATCGAGGTAACATCTGATACTTGGGTAACGATTGAAAAATGGGCGCTAATAGAGATTGAGCGTTCCAGAGATAATTTAGAAAAAGGTAATAGCGATATCGAAAGAGGTCGCATCGACGCCTTACGTGAAATTTTGGCACTGGCTAAACCAGTTGGTGTGCAAACTGTAGTCGTTGATTACAGCGACTAAAAACCAAGGCCGCTTATTAAGCCGCCAAAATAGGAAACCTTAATGTTAGAAGATGACGAGATGCCGTCCGAAGCCGCTGTTGAAGCCGCTGTTGAGCCGGAAGAAGAAGTTGATTTTGATACAGCATTTGAAGAATTTTCTTCTGATGATGCGAACCCAGATGATACGGATAATGCAATGGTCGAAGATGACATACCTGTTGTCGATGACGTTGAGGAAGAAGTAAAAGAAGTCGAAAAAGAACCTGATGAAGTTGAAAAACTTCAACAGCAACTAAACGACTTAAACCACAAATACAAATCTAATGATGGCCGTGTGGCTGCTTATCAGCGCCAGATCGAGCAACTCCAAGGGCAGTTATCCGCTGGCAAAGCCGATAATGCTAATGGAGATGATGACGATCAGGAGGGCGAAAGCTCTGCCTTGCAAACGGCAAAAGAAGAATATCCAGAGATATTCGCACCATTAGAAAAGAAGTGGGCGAAAGACGAAAAGCGGATTGAAGCTCTTGAGTTTGAATTGGCCGCTGCAAGAACGGAAAAAAGGCAAGACCAGTTAGGCAAACAGGAAACAATATTAAGTGACGCTCATTCTGATTGGGAGCAAGTCACGGAGTTGCCTGAGTTTAGCCAATGGATCAGAAACCAGCCTCAATACGTTCAAGAAGCCGCTATGCGGAACGGAGATGTGATTACAAATGGTCAAGAGGCCATTGATCTTATTGATCGCTTTAAATCAACTAACCTACAAAATGAACCTTCTGGCGATGTGCCAGATACACCTAAACCTCTTGCTGGCAAGCGTCGGCGTCAATTGGAATCAGCCGCTTCGGTTGGCTCTAAAGGTACGGGGGCCGCTTCTGGCCCTCCCGAAGATTTTGACGCTGCATTTAAATATTACTCCAGCAAAAAATAAACAAAGGAAAGCCACATGGCTAATACAACTTACGGCGACATCAGCCAGCGTACCGCTGCTTATGCTGCAAGCGAAATGCTGTCTCACGCAGAGCCAGTTCTAATCTTACAAAAATTTGGCTTAACAAAGCCAATGCCTAAAAACAAAGCGGATAACGTCAAGTTTCGGCGTCCTATTCCGTTCAATGAATTGACAGCCCCGTTGGTAGAAGGTGTCACCCCTTCCGCTCAACAAATGTCTTATGAAGATGTGAACGCCACGCTAAATCAGTATGGTAAACCAATCATCATCACAGACGCTGTTGAAGACCTAGCAGAAGACCCCGTTTTAAAAGACGCCTCAATGTTGGCTGGTGAACAGGCTGCATTAACGACTGAGATGATTACTTATGGTGTCATCAAAGCTGGTACGAGCGTGTTCTATGCAAACGCATCTTCACGCGCTGCTGTAAACACAGCAATCTCTCTGAATAAACAGCGGGCAGTTACCCGTTCTTTAAAAGCTCAAAAGGCTCAGAAGATTACTAAAATTCTTGATGGCTCACAGAATTACAACACTACGCCAATCGAAGCGGCTTATGTTGCTGTAGCTCACACAGACGTAGAATCTGATATTCGCGGTATGGCTGGTTTTACACCAGTTGCTGAATATGGCTCTCGCAAGCCAATCTGTGCGGAAGAAATTGGTTCTGTTGAAGACGTTCGTTACGTTCTTTCTCCAGAACTTGATCCTTTCCAAGCTGCTGGTTCTGGAACGGTTAATGGCATGGTGGCTGATGACGCAACAAACGTTGATGTCTATCCTGTCTTGTTCTTTGGTCGTGAAGCGTTTGGTGTTGTTCCCCTTAAAGGTGGAACTAGCATGACGCCGATGGTTATTAACCCCGGCTCACCTTCCAAATCTGATCCTTTAGGTCAGCGCGGATACGTTTCTTGGAAATGTTGGCACACAGCCGTCATTCTAAACCAAAACTGGATGGCTCGTTTAGAGGTCGGTGTTACCGCTCTTTAAGAACCAATAACCCACGATAATGAAAGGCTCGCTTCGGCGGGCCTTTTTTCGTTTTAGATACAAAGGAACAGTCAATGACTGAACAAGCAAAAATTGGAACCGTAGAAGGCACTGGTTCTGCAATTAACGTAGAGTGCGGCTTTTTGCCTGACTACGTTGAAATCATTAATTTAGATAGCTCTGCTGGCTTTGAAAAAGGTGAGTGGATCACTGGTATGGCGAACCCATCGGCATACAAAACCGTAGCTTCTGGTACTCGTACTAAACTAACCACAACAGGCATCGGAATGTACGCTGGAACTGCTGCTGGGTTTAGTCAGGGGTTCTCGATTGGCGCAGATGCTGATTTGAACGTAGCTGGTGAAACTATCGCTTATCGGGCCGTTCGTAATCTCTAAGGCCAAATTAGGGGCGATTTCTATATTGAGGAATCGCCCCGCTCTTTTTAATAATTTAAGGAAAAGCACCAGATGAAAAATCCTGTAAAGGTAGCCGCTAAAGCAGCCGCTCCTATTGAGGAAAAGGCTGTTCGCGCCCATGAGGCCGATGGCAAATTCAAAGCAGACGATCCAAAAACGCCAGATGTAAACGAGGCGTTTCACAAGCCCAAAAATAAAAAGTCTAAAGAAGAAACTGTAATAGTATTGGTTCATTCTTGGCAGCAAGAAAAAGTTGAATTGGTAGTGAATGGAAAACGCCGCGTTATCCCTGTGGGTGTTGAAGCTGAAATACCAGTGGGGTTACTTTCGGCACTCGATGATTCAAGTGTTGATTATGAGGTGGTTGTTAAATGAAAAATTTAGATATTAAAAAAGCTACGCTAGAAGATTTAGTGTGGTTTGCGAAGAATGTCATGGCGATTGAAGATGCAGATTCATCTATGAGCGCTGACTCGCTTCGTGGAAAAATTAAAAAAGCTGGCTGGGATAAGCCGAACATACAAGTCCGTGAGGACGAGGATATGGTAGAAGCCACAGAAGTGGAGTCCCCCGCACCAGAAGCCAAAAAAGAAATTGATGAAATTAAGGTAGATGCCTTGCCTGTTGAGTCAGACTCGATCTTAAAACGCCGTGCAGAAGTTAGTGGAAAAGATGATCCAAAGATCAAAATATTTTTACCAAAGCAAGCGGGCCAAAGTGGAGGCAGAGCAATCTCTGTCGGTGTTAATGGAACACACATTTTGATTCCTCGCGAACAGGAATGTGAAGTTCCTTTGCGCTATGTATTAGCTTTAAAAGATGCGGTTTCTACAGAATACGATTTTGATGATGAGGGTAGCGTAACGAATACCCGCGATGTTCAATTGTATCCATTTAATGTCATTGAAGGCCGGGAACACCTAGCCTAATTGGAGTGTTGTGAATGAGTACCTTTCTTCAGCTATGCCAAAAAGTCGCCTCTGAAAGTGGGACGATTTCTGGTACTCTACCTACAGCCGTTACAGGACAATCAGGCCGATTGCTTCAAATTGTAAACTTTACGATTGATGCTTGGCGGCAAGTCCAGAACAGTCGAAATAATTGGAATTGGATGCGTAAAGAGTTTAGCGGGTCGCTTACTAGCGGAACTGCTAAATACACTGGCGCATCTTTTTCGATTTCAGATTTTGCACGTTGGGTTAGTGAAACAGATAGCTTGACGCTGTATCTGACGGCGACAGGCGTATCTGACGAAGGCGAAATAACATTTATTAGTTGGTCAGATTGGCGGAAATCATTTGGGCGGGGTTCTCAAACAAATAACCGACCAACGAACGTTTCTATTACACCAGCGAATGAATTAGCCTTTGGCTCTATCCCAAATGATTCATACACGGTAAATGGTGAGTACCACACTACAGCGGAAGTTCTTGTAGAGAATGCAGACGTTCCTAGCTTGCCAGAAAGATACCACGATATTATCGCTTACAAAGCATTAGTGTTGTTGGGCGAGTTTGATGAAGCACCAACGGCTATTGCTACGGCGCAACGTAAATACAACGATATGCTTTCTGATCTTGAGCGCGATCAATTGCCTGTCGTTGTTGTTGGCACTGATCCTTTAGCATGACCCAAGAAGCACACATTGTTGCGTTTGGTGGCGGGCTTGATTTAGTCACGCCAGCCATGAGCAAGCCCGAAGGTAAAGTTATCATAAGTGAAAACTATGAGCCTCGACCAGAGGGGTATCGTCGCATAAACGGCATCGAACGTTTCGACGGCAAACCACAGCCACACTTGGCATCGTACTCTATTTTAAAGTTTGGTACTGGTGTAGCGGCTATATCAGAGGGTAATACAGTAACCGGGGCTACGTCTGGTGCAACTGGCAAAGCATTGACTGATGCTGTTATAGAAAGCGGAGCCTACGGAACAAATAACGCTAATGGGTATTTGGTTTTATCCGAAATTACTGGCACGTTTCAAGATAATGAAAACCTTCAAGTCTTATCAGCAACAAAAGTCATTTCTGTTGGTTTGGCTTTAGAAAACCGTGCAGTAAACGATGGCCTTGATGCAACGTACTCTCAGGATTCAATCGAAACTCGACGCGCACTAATTAATGTTGTGACAGGTTCGGGAGATATACGCGGTGTCTGGCGTTACAACGGTGTGGTTTACGCTTTCCGAGACAACGCTGGCGGAACGGCTGTTAATATGTGGAAGTCAACATCGGCGGGCTGGGTTCAATGCGATCTTGGTTTTTCAGTCGCTTTCACATCTGGCGGTACAACTGAAATAGCAGAATCAAACGTTATACAAGGTGCAACGTCTGGGGCCACGGCCACAGTAAAGCGGGTAATTCTTATATCAGGAACTTGGGCTGGCGGAGATGCTGCTGGCCGATTAATTCTATACTCCCAGACAGGCACTTTTGTTGCTGAGAATATTGGCGTATCCGCAGCAAATCATGCAACAATTTCTGCTAACAGTTCTGCAAATGTACTCGCCGCTGGTGGTCGATATGAATTTATAAACCATAACTTTTATGGCGGTTCGGGTACTGAGCGTATGTACGGCGTTGATGGAGTATCAAAAGGGTTTGAATGGGACGGCTTAGTATTTGTGCCAATCGAGACAGGCATGGAAACTGACGCACCATCACATTTAGCCGCTCACAAAAACCATTTATTCTTTATGTACGCTGGCGGTTCGGCGCAGCACTCAGGGATTGGCGATCCCTATGTTTGGACAATTATTTCTGGTGCTGGTGAAATTGGCATTGGTGATACAGGAACGGGATTTAATGTTGCGTCTGGCGTCTTAATTATCTACGGAAGAAACAACACAAACATTTTATATGGCAATGACGCAAGTGATTGGACTCTTCAAACTTTGAGTCAAGAGGCGGGCGCTATAGAATGGTCGCCGCAAAATGTCGGTGGACGCTTGGTTCATGCCGATACGGCGGGTATACGTGACCTAAACGCAACTCAAGCATATGGCGATTTTTCTTTCGGGAACCTTTCTGTTTTATCTGATCCGTGGCTTAAATCAAAAAGAATTGCAAACGTAAGTCTAATCGCAACAACTTTTATTAAAAGCAAAAACCAGTACCGCGCTTTTTACAGCGACGGCTATTGCTTGGTTTTAGATATGACAACAGGCAAGCCCCAGTTTTTGACTATTAATTATGGTGTAGTCGTTAAATGTACGGCCTCTGTTGAAGACGCTGATGGAGAAGAGTGGATACTATTTGGCTCCACAGACGGGTATATTTATCGTGCTGAAGTTGGGACGAGTTTAGACGGTGCATCACTAACTAGCTTTCTGCGATTACCTTTTAACCACATGAAGTCTGCCCGTGTTGAAAAGCGATACCATAGTGTTGAGGTAGAACTTGAAGCAGGGCCAAACACCACTTTGTCTGTTATGGGCGATTTTGCCTATGGAAATCCAGACATCTCTTCACAGAATGAAACTGCTTTATCTGTAAAAGGTGGCGGTGGTTTTTGGGGAGAATCAAACTGGTCAGAATTTTACTGGGGTTCACAATACGAAGGCCAAGGAAAAGCATATCTTGAAGGCATAGGACAGAACGCCTCATTGGTTTTTGCATCAACGGCAACTTATGAAGAGCCTCATACGCTTCACGGAGCAGCCATCAATTATAGTTATAGGAAATTGAAGCGATGACAAACAGCTTTTACACACCATCGACAGTTACGGAACATACTACTGCTCGCGGATCAGATATCAATGCCATTACTAGCGCGGTTGAAACCGCTTTTGATAAGCTCCCAACAGAGGCCAATATAAAACAAGGAACCATTAATTTTCAACCGACAGACACAGGATCGGCCAACACCTACGTCATCGTAATGGCAGACACGACCATCCCAATAAGCTCGTATCCAGACGGCTTTGAATGCTCTTTTCGACCAGCCAACAATTCATCGGGCGCAAGCACTCTTAATGTAAATAGCATTGGCGCAACTGCCATCAAGCAGTACGACGGTACACCCATCGAAGCGGGAGACATTTCAACAACGCGGATTTGTAAGGTTCGGTACAATTCCACAGCGGGGTTTTTCACGTTAGATGCTTCAACAGACGCTGCCGCCAGCGCTACCAGTGCAGCGGCAGACGCGGTTTTAACAGCAGCAGACGTAGTTTCTACAAATGCCGATGTGGTATCTACAGGAAACGATGTAACAGCAACTAACGCAGATGTTGTGCTAACGAATGCTGACGTATCAGCAATTGCTGCTGACGCCGCTCAAACAGCTTTAGATCGAATTGCTACAGCGGCTGATAAAGTCGCAACAAATGCTGACGTTGTCACGACAACACAAGACGCAATAGATACAGCGGCTGATGTAGTTTCTACAAATGCCGACGTAGTATCTACGGGAAATGATAAAACAGCGACTAACGCCGATGTTGTTTCTACAAATGCCGATGTGGTGACAACAACACAAGACGCAATAGATACAGCAGCAGACGTAGTTTCTACAAATGCTGATAAAGTTGCAACAAATGCTGACGCCGCTCAAACAGCTTTAGATCGAATTGCTACAGCGGCTGATAAAGTCGCAACAAATGCCGATGTTGTGACAACAACAGCCGATGCAGTCACAACAACACAAGACGCAATAGATACGGCTGCTGATGCTACACAAACCGCCCTTGATCGCATCCAAACAGGATTAGATCGAACTGCTGCATCGAACAGCGCAACCGCCGCTGCTTTAAGTGCAACCGCCGCTGCCGCAGCGGCTGCTCCAGCGGAAGAAGTCGCAGTCGCTATGGCAATCGCTTTAGGATAATAGGAAAACAACATGGCTAACTCTTTTAAAATGGTTTCATACGATGTGACCACTTCCGCTGCCGCTGCTTTAACGGCTGGTGCTGGAGAAACAATCGTAATCATTGGGTGTTCAATCGGAAACGTCCATGCGTCAACAGCCTCTCATGCTACTGCGAAAGTCGTGCAAAGTGGCGGTAGTGTAGAATCAATCATTGCTAATCAGGTGTCTGTTCCAGTGAACGATGCTTTGAATCCAATTCAAGGAAAACTAGTTCTTGAAACAGGTGACAGTTTTCAACTTCAATCTGAAAATGCAGCATCGTTGGAAGCCACAATTAGCTACATGGTGATAACATAATGGCTGGTTTTCTAAACGGCACTGACCCCGGCCTCCGTCAGACACGAACACCAACCAGACAAATCCTCACGAACGGCTCTGGCTTCACCGCGAACTCAAGCACAACGATCGCGCTCACAAACGACCCCGGCACAGAAGACCACGTACAAATCTCTTTCGAT
>TARA_R110002074_G_scaffold361001_2_pt1 | contig 14434 bp, 16 predicted proteins | sample TARA_R110002074 | Tara Oceans TARA_R110002074 (sample SAMEA4397215) | marine metagenome | biome: Polar Biome; feature: [MIX] marine epipelagic wind mixed layer (ENVO:01000061); material: water (ENVO:00002006), including particulate matter (ENVO:01000060) such as... | depth 10-100 m
AAAACAAGCGATTATAACCCTCACGAAGATTTCCAAGAGCAATTTCTAAATAATCTTAGGAAGCTCAAACGAGATACACCCGATATAGAATTAAAAGCTGAATTGATTGAGGGAATGAGAACCCAAGGTGATCACCTCATCCAGTTTATTATACCCGCGCTAAAGAAAACATTTGGAAAATTTGAGTTAGTAGAAGTAGAAGAAGAACTATATGAAAATATTCCAGAACAAGGGAAACAGTTCAAAGGGTTTATCGATTTAGTCATTTTTACTCCAGAAGATAAAAAATATCATATTATCGATTGGAAGACTTGTGGTTGGGGATGGGATACTCGCCGCAAAACAGACAAAATGACAACATATCAACTTACATTATATAAACATTTTTGGTGTAATAAACATAATAAAGAGTATGGGGAAGTACTAACTCACTTTGCTCTCCTCAAGAGAACTGCAAAGAAGAATAACGTTGAGATTTTTAAAGTATCTAATGGAGAAAAAAAAATAGAGAACGCCCTTAAATTATTGAATAAATCCCTTTATAATATCAACAATAAGAATTACATAAAAAACAAGCTTTCTTGCCATGGCAAATTTGGCTTGTGTGAATACTATAAAACAAACCACTGCATGTGAGGAATAAATGGACAAAAAAATTAAAGTTCTAACCATTAGTGATATGCCACTATCACCAAGTGGGGTAGGAACTCAAACCAAGTATATGATTGAAGCGCTTCTTAAAACAGGCAAATTTCAAGTTAGATCTTTAGGGGGAGCTATAAAACATCCAAGTTATAACCCAATCAAAACAAATGAATGGCAAGATGATTGGATTATGTTCCCGGTTAATGGTTATGGTAGCCCAGAACTGCTTCGTTCTATACTTAGACAAGAAAAACCAGACATTCTTTGGTTTATGACAGATCCTCGCTTCTTTGGATGGTTATGGGAGATGGAAAATGAAATTAGACCATTACTCCCTATGGTATACTATCACGTATGGGATAACTATCCATATCCAACATTTAACCAAAAGTTTTATGAATCTAATGATTTTATCGCGACTATTTCTAAAGTAACAGATGATATTGTGAAGACAGTTGCACCGAATACAAAATCGCAATATATTCCTCATGCCGTTGATAGTGATATTTTTAAACCGGTAGAAGACAAAGAACCTCTAGAAGCATTAAAAAAAGAAATATTTGGTGATTTTTACGACCCGGATAAATTTGTTTTCTTTTGGAATAATCGTAATGCGCGAAGAAAACAAAGCGGCTCTTTAATTTTTTGGTTTAATGACTTTTTAGAAAAAGTCGGCAAAGATAAAGCATGCTTAGTGATGCATACAGAGATAAAAGATCAAAATGGACAAGATCTTCAGGCTATTATTAAAGAGCTTGGCTTAACTAATGGCGAGGTATTGTTTAGTCAAACCAAAGTGCCACCAGATAAGCTAGCTATGATGTATAATATGGCAGATTGTACTGTTAACATATCTGATGCTGAAGGGTTTGGATTGGCAACTCTGGAATCACTTTCCTGTGGAACACCGATTATTGTTTCTATGACGGGCGGCTTACAAGAACAGATTAGAGCACCGGGTACCAAAGAAGAATATGGTGTTGGCATCAAACCTGCTTCTAAAGCAATTATTGGCTCTCAACAAATTCCATGGATTTATGAAGATAGATTAAATGGAGAAGATGTAGTCGAGGCGTTGGAAACAATGTATTTTATGAGTAAAGAAAAACGAACCGAACTTGGTTTAGCCGGTCGAAAACATGTAATGGACAATTACAGTTTCGAAACATTTAATAAAACTTGGGTCGACACCCTTACTCAACTACATGAAGAAGAAGGCTCGTGGGAAACAAGAAAACAAACCCAACGTTGGGTTCTAGAAGAAATAGAAGAGGTACAACATGAAGGTATTGGTTAGAGGTCCAGCATTAACAAGAACTGGTTATGGAGAACATTGTCGATTTGTCCTCCGTGCGCTACGAGAAATAGAAGAATTAGATATATATTTGATTCCTGTTAATTGGGGTCAATCTAATTGGATTTGGGAAGACAACGAAGAGCGTCAATGGATGGATAGTATTATAAGTAAAACTGCTACCCACAATCAGGAGAGGGGACAGTATGATGTAAGCATTCAAGTTACCATTCCTAATGAATGGCAAAGAATGGCGCCTGTTAATATAGGCGTAACCGCTGGTATTGAGACGACTAAGGTTGCCCCCCAGTGGCTCGCAAAATGTAATGAGATGGATAAGGTGATTACCATATCAGAGCATTCTAAACAAATTTTCCTTGATACTGTATATGAAGGTGTAGATAAAAATACTGGTCAAAAGGGCTATCTGAAATGTAATGTAGATGTCGATGTTGTACATTATCCAGTAAAGCGTTTTGAAGAAATTGATTTAGAATTAAATCTTTCAACAAAATTTAACTTTCTTACTGTAGCTCAATGGGGACCAAGAAAAAACATTCAAAACACTATTTCTTGGTTTGTTGAAGAGTTTATTGACAACCCAGATGTTGGATTGGTTGTAAAAACGTTTTCAAAAGGCGGCTCTCTTATTGATAGAATCGAAGCAAAAAAACAACTTAAGAGTTTGCTACAAAAATATGAAAATCGTAAATGTAAAATATATCTTTTACATGGGGATTTGACGGACCAAGAAATGCATTCTCTTTATACTCATAAAAACATTCATTCTCTTGTTTCTCTAACTCACGGCGAAGGATTTGGACTGCCTCTTTTTGAAGCCGCTTATTCTGGACTCCCAGTATTAGCTACGGATTGGAGTGGTCACTTGGATTTCCTTTATATGCCAGTAAAAGACAAGAAAGGAAAAGAAAAGAATAAGGCATATTTTGCTAAAATCGATTATGATCTATCCCCTGTACAAGAAAATGCTGTATGGGATGGAGTCGTACAAAAGGATTCTATGTGGGCATATGCCAAACAGGGTTCTTACAAAATGAAGCTTCGCGAAGTATATAAAGATTATGGACGTTATAAATCTCAAGCTAAAAAGCTTAAAACGTGGATTTTAGATAATTTTAAAGAACAAGAACAATATGATCTGTTTGCAAAATGCATAAAAGAAGATGAACCTGAAATGATTGATTGGATGGAAGAAGTACAAAAAGTGAATGTTATAGAATAATATGGCAAAAGTAGTTTTTGTAGCTGACTTTTTTTATGAACAAGGTGTTAGTGGTGGCGCGGAAGTTTGTAATGATCATTTAATTAATTATTTATCCAAAGAAGACATCAACGTACAAAAGATCAATTCCCTCGATTTAACTCCTGAAAGAATTAAAGAATATCACGATTCCTTTTTTATAATTGCTAATTTTATGCAATTGTCCGAGATATCTAAAAAGCATCTAGAAGACACAGAATACATAATCTATGAGCATGACCATAAATATGTTGATACTAACAATCCTGCAAGATTTGTCAATATGCTTGCACCTCAAAAACATATAATTAATTATGATTTTTATAAAAATGCCAAGGCAGTCTTATGCCAAAGCACATTTCATTCTGAAATAGTGCAAAAAAATCTCTTATTAGACAATATAATCAATTTAAGCGGGAACATATGGTCTCAAAAACAATTTAATATGTTGAAAGAGCGCGTCGGTCGTAAAAAAACAAAAGAGAATATTGTCCTAATGTCCTCCAACAAAAATAAAGGCACTCCATTCGCATTAAAATATTGTGAACAACAAAATATTGATTTTGAAAAAATAGGTAGTTGTGATTACCCACAGTTTCTTGATGTTTTATCAGTATCTAAAAATTTAATTTTTTTCCCACAGTGGGTAGAAACGTTTAATAGAGTTTCAGTAGAGGCACGAATATTGGGCTGCAATCTCACTACTAACTCTTTGGTGGGAGTTACTCATGAAAAATGGTTTAAAGCCAACAAGGATGAAAACTTGCTCGAAGTTATAAAAGAAAGAACCACATCTGTGGTTAATACCTTTGTGGAGCTTATAAAAAATAAAAATTATTCTGAATATTTCATACCAAGCTTAATCTCCCAAGTGCCTAAAATCTCTATTATTACATCTCTTTATAAAGGAGAAAAATATATTAAATGGTTTCTAGAAGAAATAACAAAGCAAACCATATTTGACAAATGCGAGTTGTTGATATTGGACGCGAACTCACCTGAAAAAGAATATGAGATTATTAAGCCATATATAGAGAAACATAACAATATAATATATAAAAGATTGGAGAAAAGATATACAGTACAAGAGACTATGAATATTGGCATTAAAATGTCTTCTGGAAAATATCTAACACTAGCCAATATTGACGATACTCGACACTACGACGCTTATGAAATATTAGCTAAAAATCTCCTTATTGATCCCGCTATACATTTGGTATATGCAGATTGTTTGCAAACCAATCAAGAAAAAGAAACGTTTTACGATAATTCTTCTAATGGATTGCTTTATGAGCATTCTAAAAACTCCTTTTCTTCGGAAAATATGATTAAATGTTTACCTGGACCGATGCCTATGTGGGAAAAAAGTATTCATGAAAATGCAGGCTATTTTGATGAAACTTTAAAATATGCCGGTGATTGGGAAATGTGGCTACGTTGTGTAGATAAAGGGTTAAAATTTAAAAAAATTTCTAATATAATGGGATTGTACCTTTTTAATGAAGAAGGACTTTCTACATCAACTAAAAATAGAGATGAAAGGTTTTTAGAAGAACAGCTTATTTTTAATAAATATAAGCATGTCTTTGGGAAAAAAATATATAATCGTTTCAAGGGATACTTTAATGAGTAAGGATAAAAAATTTCTTATAATAGACTCTAGACCATATGGCTTGTTTTCTATTTTTCTCCATACAATTGATAATATCAAATGGGCAGAGGATAATGGATATATACCAATTGTAAGATGGGGTCCAGGTCGAATTGATGTTAACAAAAATAGACCTGGAGCACAAGAAGCCACTCAAAAGGGAGATCCTAAATATGTTGGCACAAGTCCTAATTTTTTATTTTTAGAAAACAAAAATGAATTAAAAGAATCACTTTATTGTTCTAAGGAAATAGAGAACCCATGGGAAGAACTTTTTGAACCGCTTAATGAATATTCTCTAGAAACAGCACTTTCATCTAACTATAAAATATCAGATATTTTTCAAGTTGGTTTTCATGATTTAAGAACTAGTTCGTTAAAGGATAAGTTTTTAATTTTTAATTTACATAGCTATGTTCCTTTGAACACATGGTTATATTTTGCAAAATTTAATCAATTTTCTTTTCATGAACATAGAAAACAAGTTAATTACTTTATAAAAAAATACATTAATATAAAGAAGGATATACAAAAATCTATATTTGATTTCACTAGTGAATACTTTACTGAAAATATGATCGGGGTACACGTGCGAGGTACTGACAAGAAAACAGAAAGTGCAATAGGACAACGACCTCATATTTCTATCGAGGATTATATAAATTGTATTAAAGAAGGACTAAAAGAAAGATCAGACGCAACGTTGTTTATTGCATCTGATAATAACGAAGCTATTGAAAGAATATTTAAAACTTTTAAGAATAATAAAATAATTGTATCCAAGTGTACTAGAATGCAAAAATATTCGAGCACTACTCCTATTCATTTATCTTCTTTTGGAGGACCAGAAGCGGCTAAAGAAGCTTTGATAGATTGTGTGTTGTTATCACGATGTTCTCATATAATATGCACAGACTCAAACTTATCAGCTGCAGCGTTATATTTTAATCCTGAAGCATCTTGTACATTCGTTAACACAAATACCAAATATTAAGCTTTAAGGGAAAGTAATTCAAATGAAAAAGAAATTTCTTATAATAGACTCTAGACCATATGGCTTGTTTTCCATCTTCCTTCACACAATTGACAATATTAAGTGGGCAGAAGATAATGGATACATACCAATTGTAAGATGGGGTCCAGGTCGAAGAGACCCAAATAAAGGACGTGATGGCTCCCTAGAAGCCACTCAAAACGGAGACCCTAAACACGTAATTGATAAAAATAATTTTTTGACTGAAGAAAAACCACCTTGTTTTAACAATACCAAAGGAATGAAACATTGTCAGTGTCTTTATTGGTCTAAAGATGGCTGGAATGGTGCTACAAACCCATGGGAATATTATTTCGAGCCACTTAATACGTATTCTTTAGCTGATGTAACAAAATTAGATTATGACGTCTCTGATATATTTATGTGTGGTGAATTAGATTTTGAATTAGAGAATAAATTTTTAATTAAAAGTGTACATTTGTATGAACCATTATTATTGTGGGAGCTTATCGACACAGAGTATGAAAAAGCCCATCGAATTGAAGTCAATAAAGTTATTAAGCGACATGTGTGTATAAAAGACAATATATCTTCTAAAATAGATAATTTCTACAATTCCAATTTTATAAAAAATGGCAAAACCATGGCAGTACATGTAAGAGGTACTGATAAAAAATTAGAATACCCTCATAAAGCGCTAGCGTTGAGTAGCTATCTAGAATCTATAGAAAACGTTTTACAAGCAGATTCTGATATTAAAAATCTTTATATTGCCTCTGATAATAACGAAGCAATTGCCGTAATCATAAAAAACTTTAGACAAGCTATTGAAAAGATTATTGTTTATCCAGCGGTGAGAATGCCAAAATATTATGCAAAAGACCCAATATGTCTTACATCTGCAACCGGACCAAAGCATGGTGAAGAGGTCTTAATTGAATCCTATATTATGTCCAGAGCATCTCATTTAATTTGTACAGATTCTAACGTGGCAGCTGCAGCAGCTTATATCAATCCAGATCTGAAAATACATTTTCTTAATAGAAAATACGGTAGATAATATGAACAATACTACTAAAAATCTTCGAAAGAAGATTCTAAAAACATCCTTTTTGAATCAAGCTGGGCATATTCCAAGTGCTTTTTCTATTTTAGAAATAGTTTTTTTAATCTATAAAGAATATCTTTCTGATGACGATGTTTTTGTTTTAAGCAAGGGGCATGGTTGTTTGGCTTTGTATGCCGTGTTTTTAGATATGGGGTATATTTCAGAAGAAGAGTTTCTTTCTTTCACACAATATGATAGTAAACTTGGCGGTCATCCTCATAGAAATAAGCACGAAAAAATCTATGCATCTACTGGTTCCTTGGGGCATGGCTTGCCAATATGCGTCGGTTCGGCATTAGCTAAAAAAATTAGTCGAAGTAGTGGTAAAATATTTTGTTTGATAGGTGATGGTGAATGTAATGAAGGCACCACGTGGGAAGCTGCTATGGTGGCTGAAAACCTATCTTTGGACAATTTAATTTGTATTGTCGATAATAACAATTCCCAAATTAGATCTTTACCTACAAACAATATAGCGTCCAAGTTCACAGCTTTTGGGTGGAATACCATAGAAGTGCAGGATGGTCACAATATACAGGAGATTTCACAAGCAATTGCGCAAGCTATGGATACCAATAAGCCAGTTTGTATTATATGCAATACGATTAAAGGAAAAGGGGTGAAAGATATGGAAAATAATATGTTTGAGTGGCATCATGGTCCCCCTAACGAAGAACAATTTAAAATGTTTAGTGAGGAATTGAGTGCGTAAAACGTTTGCAAAATTGTTAATGGAAATGGCTGCAAAAGACGACAAATTAGTCGTTTTAATCGGAGATATTAGCCACTATTTACTGAAAGAGTTTGAAGAGGCATATCCAGATAGGTTTTATAATGTTGGAATATGTGAACAATCAATTATTAGTATTGCAGCAGGATTAGCCATGGAAGGATTTCGCCCCATTGTTCACACAATAGCCCCTTTTTGTGTAGAGAGGGCATACGAACAAATCAAAGTAGACATGTGTTATCAAAATCTAGACGTTACAATTGTTTCGGTTGGCGGCTCTTTTGATTATGCTCATTTAGGATGTACTCATCATTGCTATAGCGATGTAGCTATTTTAAGAGCACTTCCCAATATGCAAGTGTATTCTCCTGGCAATAGTGATGAGTTTAAAGCATCATTCAAAAGAGTATGGGGAAACTCATCTCCTAAATATTTTAAATTATTCGCGAAACAACACACATACAAAAATGACGAGGACTTTAAAATTATAAAAAATGTTAATTCTAAATTTGTCGGCAATAACAAAAGCGTTTTTGTCACAGGACATATGTTAGACCATATTATTAAAAAAATAGATGACTTTAATACAGTTGTCTATATGTCAACATACGATACTTTAAGCAAAGAAAACGAATTAAAGGTCGCTAACATACTAAGAGAAAGCACCAAGGGTTATGTTTTTGTTTTAGAAGAAAACTTGTCTATTGGTGGCTTGGGAGATGCAATATTTAATATTGCTAGTGAGAACAATATATCAATTAAAATGAGGAAGTTAGGAATAAAAAAACAATTCCTAGAAGAATACGGTTCAGCAGACCAACACAGAGAAAAGCTTGGACTTACTTATAATAATGTTTGTAATATTTTAGAGGATATGTAAAATGAGTGAAGAATATGATTTTAGTATTATTAAAGAAGATTGTGAATTATTAGCTAAACGGGTTGATGTCGATTTCTTTCGTAATCGTAAAATTATGATTATTGGAGCAAATGGCTTAATTGGAGGTTTTTTAGCTGATTTTTTTAATTTTTTGAATGAAGAGTACTCATGCAAAATTAATTTAGTATTGAGTTCTTATAGCGAACGAGAATCTGCAAAACGAATTAGACATTTACTTTCTAACGAAAATATAAGCTATTTTTCGTGGGATTGTTCAAATCCTTTAGATTCTAGAACAGACAAACACCTATCGGGGATTGACGATGTATACTTTTGTGCTGGATATGGACAGCCAGCTAAATTTTTAAAAGATGCGATTAAAACAACACTTATCAATATAATTGGAGTAAAAAGTATTCTTGAGCGATTGAGTAAAAATGAAAAAGTTAATTTTTTGTTTTTAAGTAGTAGTGAAGTATATGCTAATCCTCCGCAAGAATGCATACCAACATCTGAAGAATATTCTGGTTGCACTTCATTAGATAACAACAGGGCATGCTATATTCAGTCAAAGAAAACTGGTGAGGTGCTGTGCCATCTTTATAATCAAATGGAAAATATGAATGTAAAATCAGCTAGAGTAGCTTTAGCGTATGGTCCTGGCGTTTTGCGAAGCGACCAACGTGTTATGCAAAATTTCATTTTTAAAGCTAATGATGGTGCTATTAATATGCTCGATGAAGGAAAAAGTATACGCAATTACTTATATATTTCTGATTGTGCTGAAATCTTAATTAATATACTTCACAAAGGGAAACATCAGATATATAATGTAGGAGGCGATTCTGAAGAAATAGATATTTTAGATTTAGCTAACAAAATAGCATCTACTTTTGATGTTGACGTTATAATACCTCCTATGGAAGACCCTTTAGAGCAAGATATAATATCTGCTCCAAATAAAGTTTCACTTGATATGGCAAGATATAGAGAAGAGTTTCCATCCTATGGAGAAAATATTATATTTTTGGATAAAGGATTAAAAAAATTAATTAAATGGTTTAAAATGGTATAGCGAAAAGAGGAAAGTGTTTGGAAACATTATCAAAAAATAATTTTATCAAAGTGTTCGGTGAAGAAATTAGTAGCTTTGTCTCTAGAAAGATTGATTCATTTGATTTTTCATACGAGGTGCCAACTCCAGAAGAAAAAGACAAGCTATTATTGAACATTCTTAAAACAATAGATAATCCACCAGGAATATCCGGTGAACATCGAATAGATGCATGGGAGAAAGGATGGGGAGAAAATTGTAATGAAATTAAGATAGCTGGGGATTTTAATAGCTTAATTCCAAAATACTTTGGTAAACATCCCTATGTTAGATGGCAAAAGGAACTAATCAGACCATCATCTAAAGACTTTGAGTACAATATGGCACAGGTTTTACAATATTGGTTATTTGAAAAATATTTTTCTTCTGTCGATAATATATATGAGTTTGGCTGTGGTACTGGTCATAATCTGTTTAGGGCGCAAGAAATTAACCCTACAGCAGATATCTTTGGTTTAGATTGGACTAAAGCTTCTCAAGAAACAATTTTTGCCATTAATGAGTCTTTTAACAAACACTTTAAGTCGCATAACTTTAATTTTTTTAATATTGATTACGATTTTGATTTGAAGAACAACTCTGGTGTATATACTTTTGCAGCATTAGAACAGGTTGGAAATAGTCATGATGATTTTATTAATTATCTTATAGAAAAAAAGTGCAAGGTGTGTTTACATATAGAGCCAATTGGTGAACTTCTTGATTATGAAAACAATTTAAATGATGACTTAAGTGTTAGATATTTTAAAGCTAGAAATTATCTTAATTCCTTTTATGATTACTTGTGCGAACTAGAATCTAAAGGAAAAATTAATATTTTACAAAGAACACCTAGCTTTATAGGAAGTCAATATATTAATGGATATTCTATTGTCGCTTGGGAGCCAAAAAATGCCTGAATTAATTTATTCTAAACAAGAGCCTGAAGTATTATTACTAGCCATCAATCGTAGCGATGAGATATCAGAAAAAAGAACTGATATTTGTCCAGAAAATGAGTATTTGCAGATTTGCACCAAAGTCATGGAAAAAGGCACTTATTTTAAACCACACAAACACAATAATATATCACGCACAACAGACATCACACAGGAAGCATGGATAATTCTACAAGGAAGCGTAGATGCTTCTTTTTGGGACTTGGATGATACAATTATCTGTGAAACAACTCTAAAAGCTGGAGATTGCGCCGTGGTATTTAAAGCTGGTCATAGTTTTGAAGTAATAGAAAAAGACACAATTCTTTATGAAGTAAAAACTGGACCTTATTATGGAGTAGAAAAAGATAAAACTTTTATTGAGGAGAGGAAATAATATGAAATATGCATCGCCCGAAGAAGAGTGGAAAGAAGTACTGAAAACAAATGCAACTGCACAACGTTTTGCGAGTACTCTTAGCCAACTTATTACATATAGGTCCGATTGCGCTTGCGGCGCAGCACCGCAACAATTGTTTGATGCATGTAAGATGGCATCCAATACAGATGGCTTATGGCTTGAGTTTGGTACAGCTACCGGCTCGACCGCAAAAATAATTATAGAAGCAAAACCACCCCAAAAGCATCTATATACGTTTGACTGTTTTACAGGACTGCCTGAAGAGTGGCATCATCATCATATCGGCGCCTTTGCACAACAGCCACCTGCTTTAGACACGTCACATGCCACAATTATAGAAGGGCTTTTTGAGGATACGCTTCCTTCTTTTATAAGCGAACATCAAGAAAAAGTGGCTTTTTTACATGTTGATTGTGATTTGTATAGTTCTACAAAAACAATCTTTGATAATCTTGCCGAATGGATTACTAAAGATACAATTATCGTTTTTGATGAGTTTTATGGATATCCTAGCTTTAGTGACCATGAAATAAAAGCATTTGATGAATATGTAAAAGAGAATGGAGTTTATTATGATTATGTTTCTCGTGCGGAGGGCTGCGCAGCAGCTTGTAAAATCTTATTTTCTGAAACTGCCGCAAAAGCTGAAGAATTACGACATACAAAAACAAAAATAAATAAGGCAGATGAACATGTTTTATGAACTTTGGACTGTATCTTCTTTTGGACCGGGAGAGCCATTAATGCCTCTTACACGTGAAGCTATGGCAGAATCTTTTTCTTCTATATATGATAAGTTTACAAAACTCAATAAAACAACGCCATGTGTAATTGTTTTAAATGATTCGAAATCCAAAGAAAAGATATATGAATCACCTGATGGTGGAAAAACAGTCTATGAAAGAAATTTTGGAGACTATGACAATCGTACAAAAATTAAAGGAAGTTAATTATGACTAAAAAAGCGCTTATTACCGGTGTTGGTGGACAAGATGGAAGTTATTTGTCTGAATACCTTCTCAATCTTGGATATGAAGTACATGGTGTTATTAGAAGACACTCTGTTGCAGAAAATCAAGATAGTAGAATATCTCATGTAACGAGGAATATTACAACTCATTATGGAGATATGTTAGACGTACCTTCACTAACGAGAATCGTTACAGCAGTTCAGCCGGATGAAATATATAATTTAGCTGCTATGAGCCATGTACGAATTAGTTATGACGTACCTTCGTTTACTATCCAAACAAATGGATTGGGGGTTTTAAACTTGTTGGAGGTTTATAGAAATTTCGCACCAAATGCTAAATTTTACCAAGCAAGTTCATCAGAAATGTTTGGTAATTCTGTTGACGAAGATGGTATTCAGAGATTAACAACACCAATGAATCCTGTTAGCCCTTACGGGTGTGCTAAATTATTAGCATTTAATTTAGTTCGACACTACAGACATGCATATAAGCTACATGCTTGTAATGGGATACTTTTTAATCATGAGTCTCCTCGACGCGGCTCAAACTTTGTTACCAATAAAGTTGTTAAAACAGCTGTCGAGATCAAAAAGGGTCTTAAAGAAAAATTAGAACTTGGCAATTTAGATAGCTATAGAGACTGGGGTCACTCAAAAGACTATGTAAGAGCTATGCATAAAATTGTTAATCACGACACACCAGAAGAGTTTATTGTCGCAACCGGCGAAACACACTCTGTTGGAGATTTATGCCAAGTTGTCTTTAATAAATTGGATATGAACTACGAAGACTATATCGTACAAAATCCCAAATTCATGCGAGCCGAAGAATTAAAGTATCTCAAAGGAGATTCTTCTAAGGCGCGAGAAGTATTAGGATGGAAACCAGAATATACATTTGACTCTATGATGGGTGAGATGATTGATCATTGGATGCAAAAAATATAAAGGAGTATAAAATGACAGAAGTACAACACACTAATTTATCAAAACAGGCAGTAGGGGCATTAATGATGGCTCTTCAAAAATCGCTTTTAGAACAGAGCGATATTGTACCAGTACTAGAGGGATTTAAAATGGCTAATTCACCAGAAGGCTTAGTAGTATTAAATCCACCACTCGTTAAGTTTAACGAAGAAACACAAGCTCAATTCGAGTTTGATGTAGCTGGTGATCAGCCAGATCAAGAAGCAACTGAGTAGTGCCAATATATCTATATCAGTGCTTAAGTTGTCTTGGTGAATGGAAAGAAAATCACGGAATGACTGAAGAAGTGAAAGATTGCTTCTGGTGTGATTCCCATAATATCCATCGTAAGCCAACTGAATTCACAAATCTATCTAAGAAAGCCGAACAAAAACAAAAGGTTGGAGATCTAACAAACGAGTTTATAGAAAATTCGAAAGAAGATTTGTTAAAACAAAAAGAGGAGTTAGATAAAAACCGATGATAGAACTTATATTAACATTATCCGTTATTGTGAATATATTTTTAGTTTGGTATATTGTACAACTTTTACGCCGCTTTCTTGTCTTTCAAGAAGACTTGGACGAGTTTGCGATAAAGTTGGAAGAGTACGAGGGACACGTAGAAGTAGTCAATAATCTAGAAAGATTTTATGGAGATGCAACACTTGCCGCTCTCCTAAAACATTCTAAGGCTATGACAGAGGAATGTAAGCAGTTTCAGACCATATTAGAAAATGAAGATGATGAGGAAGAGGACGAATATGCCGCGCAAGAAGAGTACTAAGAATCATTATTTTACAAAGGTACACGAGCAAGCAATCATAGATTATTGCAGTAGCGAGTGTCAAAAAGAGCGAAATGAGCTTTATAAGGTGTTTATAGGACCAGTTTTCGATGAAATGGTCGATAAAATAGTTTATACTTACAAGTTTACAACGCTTCCTAATATTGATACTCTTCGTGAAGATTGCAAGAATTGGCTTATAACAGTATTAAATAAGTTTGATGCGTCTAAAGGTTCCAAAGCATTTACTTATTTTAGCGTTGTATCTAAAAACTGGTTTATTGCGGAGGTCAAAAAGACTTCTAAAAGAGCCAAACGAGAAATGCATATAGAAGATTATTATTTCTCCGCAGAGTCTGCCACCAAAGGTACACAAACCAATAGCGGCATGCAACAGCAGTTAATTGTTCACAACACTTATTTAAGCGAACGTAATAAGTTTGAGTTTTTCCAACATCTAAAAGAAGAAGTAGATGGTTGGAAACAATTACCTCTCCGCGCAAATGAAAGGAAAACAGTATTAGCAATAGAAATTCTTTTTAATGAGTCTGAAAACATAGAGATTTTTAATAAAAAAGCTATTTACTTGTATATACGAGAGATTACAGGCTTGAATACTAAACAAGTCGTGAGTTCTCTCAACAAGATAAGAAAGAGATACGCGGAGTTCAAAAAAGAATGGGACGATCAA
>TARA_R110002074_G_scaffold63594_6_pt1 | contig 14418 bp, 17 predicted proteins | sample TARA_R110002074 | Tara Oceans TARA_R110002074 (sample SAMEA4397215) | marine metagenome | biome: Polar Biome; feature: [MIX] marine epipelagic wind mixed layer (ENVO:01000061); material: water (ENVO:00002006), including particulate matter (ENVO:01000060) such as... | depth 10-100 m
ACGTTCCTGACCACAGCTTTGGTGGTGGGGGCCGCGGGCGCGTTGCACCTTCTGCGCGACCGGGCCGACAAACCAAGCCGCCGGATGTTTTCGATGGCGATGTGGATGCAGCTCCTCGTCACGCCGCTGCAGATATTCGCGGGCGACCTGCACGGGATCAACACGTAGGAGCATCAACCAGCCAAGGTAATGGCGATGGAAGGTCACTATGACAGCCACGACAATGGTGCGCCGCTGATCCTGTTCGGCATCCCGAACCTTGCGGAAAAGCGAATAGAATATGCAATTGAAATTCCCAAGCTTTCCTCATTGATCCTCAAACACGATCTCAATGCGCCGCTGGCAGGGCTGGACACGATACCAGATGAAGATGAGCCACCTGTGGTGATTGTCTTTTTCTCGTTCCGGGTGATGGTGGGCCTTGGTTTTGCAATGCTGGGTCTTGGCCTGTGGGGGCTATGGGCCCGTGCGCGCGGGCGGCTGTTTGAGGCACCAATGCTGCACCGCGCTGCAGTATTGATGGGACCAACAGGGTTTATCGCCGTCCTAGCGGGCTGGATCACAACAGAAGCTGGGCGGCAGCCATTTACGGTCTATGGTCTGCTGCGCACATCCGACAGTCTGGCCCCGGTGGCGGCCCCAGCGGTAGCGGCGTCATTGGTCGCTTTTATTGTAGTCTATTTCTTCGTCTTTGGGGCGGGCACCTTCTATATTCTGCGCATGATGAGCCAACCGGTGAAAGTCGTCAGCGCACAACGATTGCGCGACGATGCCCCGACACGCACTGCGGGCACGACCCCTGCGGTGCAATCCCTGGCACAAGGAGACGACTGATATGTTTGGTCTGGAATTGTCCTTTATCTGGGCGGGGATCATCGCACTGGCTGTGCTGATCTATGTCATTCTGGATGGGTTCGACCTTGGCGTTGGGTTGCTGTTTCCGCTGACCAAGGACGAGGGCGAGCGCAACGTGATGATGAATTCTGTGGCCCCCATTTGGGACGGTAATGAAACATGGCTGGTGTTGGGGGGTGGCGGATTGTTTGCCGTCTTTCCCTTGGCCTATGCGGTGGTGATGCCCGCCCTTTATATTCCGATCACGCTGATGTTGCTTAGCCTCGTGTTTCGTGGCGTGGCGTTTGAATACCGCTGGCGCACCAAGCGGTTCAAACCGTTCTGGGACATGGCGTTTTTTGGAGGATCGCTGACGGCGGCCTTGTGCCAGGGTGTCGCGCTGGGCGCGTTGGTGCAGGGCATCGAGGTTGAAGGCCGCGCCTATGCCGGCGGATGGTGGGATTGGCTGACGCCATTTTCTGTCCTGACTGGCGCGGCGGTCGTGGTTGGATACGCGCTGCTTGGGGCGACGTGGCTGAACATGAAACTGGTCGGGCGCATTCAAGAACACATGCGTGGGCTGATCAGGCCCTTGGCGATCGCAACGCTGGTTTTCATGGCGCTGGTCAGCCTATGGACCCCGTTCCAGAACGACGCATATTTTGGCCGCTGGTTCGCATGGCCCACAGTGGCATTCAGCGTGCTCGTTCCGGTTTTGGTGGGTCTGGCGGTCTTTGGGCTGTTCCGCGGGATCAGCAAAGGCCGTGAAGTACAGCCGTTTCTATGTGCGTTGAGCCTGTTCCTTTTGGGATTTATAGGCATCGGGATCAGTTTTTATCCCCATATCGTCCCGCCCGGCCTGACCATCGCTGAAGCGGCCGCACCTGACAGTTCGCTGGCCTTTACGCTTGTGGGCACGCTGATCTTATTGCCGATGATCTTGGGCTATACCGCCTATGCCTATTGGGTGTTCCGCGGCAAGGTGGATCCCGATGAGGGTTATCATTAATGCGCGAATGGGTGCGCAGGTTCGGGTGGTTTGCGTTGATCTGGTTGGGGTCAGTACTGGCGCTGGCAATAATTGCCTATGGCATACGACTGATGATTTTTGCTGGCTAAGTGACGTCAGGACGACCCCCTTGCTAATGGGCCGATCACTGGCCAATCTGCACCAAATTAATATGAGGGAGCCGCCCGATGCGCGCCATGCAAGTCACCGCCTACGACCAGCCATTGTCGATGCAGGAGTTGGATATACCTGTGCCGAACAAAGGGCAGGTTTTGGTTCAGATCGACACCTGTGGGCTAAATTTTGGCGACCTACTGATCATCAAGGGCACCTATCAGGAAAAGCCACCCTTGCCTTTCACACTGGGTATGGAACTGGCCGGGACTATCACAGCACTTGGTGAAGGGGTTAGTCATCTCAACGTGGGACAGCGTATCGCGGCTTATACCGGGTTTGATGGGTTGGCCGAATACGCCGCGATCCCTGCTGACGTCTGTGTTCCAATCCCGGATGAGATGAACGCAGTAGATGCGGCGGCTTTCTTGATTGCCTATGGCACCAGTCATGTGGGGCTGGCGTATAAGGCCCGATTGCAACCGGGTGAGCGGCTGTTGGTTTTGGGTGCCTCGGGCGGTATCGGATTGACGGCTGTGGAGCTGGGCAAGCTGATGGGGGCCGAGGTGATCGCCTGTGCCCGAGGGGCCGATAAGCTCAAGATTTGCAAGGCTGCAGGGGCCGATCACCTGATCAATTCAGAAACAGATGATATTCGCGATAGGGTCAAGACGCTGGGCGGGGCGGATGTGGTTTATGACCCCGTTGGTGGGGATCAATTCAAATCAGCAATGCGAGCCTGCAACCCCGAGGCGCGGTTGATCCCGCTGGGTTTTGCCTCTGGTGAGGTGCCGCAGATCCCAGCGAACATCTTGCTGGTGAAAAACCTGACAGTGCTGGGTTTTTACTGGGGTGGCTATGCGCGGATTAGACCTTCGGTGCTGACCGACAGCTTCAAGGAGCTGATCCAGTGGTATACCCAAGGCAAGCTCAAACCGCATGTCAGTCACGTCTTGCCTTTGGACCAAACCAACGCAGCGCTGGAACTGCTGCGCACGCGCAAAGCAACGGGAAAAGTCGTCGTACAGGTGGCGGCGCAATAGCTAGCGCCGCGCGCCTTGTGCGCGGGTGATGCTGCGGGTTTTTTGCCGTTCGCGCAGGAATACAAAAAGGCCTGCCGCAAGGATAAGTGCGATGCCGACCCAAACCTCCCATGACGGCAGGTCGCCGAATATGACAAAGCCCCAGAATACCGCCAGGGGCAGTCCTATATATTCAAACGGGGCGACGGTGGCCGCATCCGCAATGCGGTAGGCTTGGCTGAGGCAATATCCGATAATGGCCGCGTTCAGCCCCAGTGCCAAAAACACCCATTCATCCCCCGGCGCGGGCCAGATCCATGCGCGCAGAAGGAACTGGAGGGAGATAGCGGAGTTTTCATCGACAAACCGCCCGTCGCCTGCAACCAGATAAAACGCGACTGAAACGGCGATAAACACAGCCTGTATATAAAGCGACAGAACCGATGCCTTGGCTGTGACGCCAAGTTTGCGGGTCATCAATTGGTTCAACGCATAGGTAATCGCTGCCAAAACGGGCAGCAGCAGCACCAGCCGCGAGGCGTGCAGGGATTCATCCCCGGCCCATGGGCGCTGCATGATGACAACTCCGACAAAGCCAACCGCAACGGCACTTAACCGCATGACGCCCACCTTTTCGCCCAAGATCGGGATGGAAAGCACGGTGATAAAGAGCGGTGCCGCAAAGAACAGCGCGGTCGCCTCTGCCAGCGGCAGGGCGGCAAGGGCCAGAAAGAAGGCCATGTTGGCGACCACAACAAACCCACCACGCAGAACATGCAGACCGACATGATCGGTTCTAAGCAGATGCCAACCGCCTTCCAATTTCACCAAGCCGAGGCTGATGATGATCCCGATGGCCGAGCGCGCAAATACGATCTGATGTAGTGGGTACCCACCGGAAAGCTGTTTGATCAGCATATCGTTGATGGAGATTGCCCCCACCCCGATCAGGACCATCAAAATGGCCAATCCGGCGCGGTTCTGGGGTGCGGTGCTCATTATTCAGACCTATCAATCTTGGCCGCATAGTCCAGCACCTTTGGTATTGGCGCAGGCTTTGAAACTCGGTTAGGTTCATACCTGTCAGCCAAAGGAGCCAACCCCATGCAAATGTCCGACACCCGCCAAATTGCCGTCCCCCCGTCAGAGGTCTATGCGGCGCTACTGGACCCAGAGATGCTGCAAAAATGCGTGCCGGGTGCGCAGGATGTGACTGGGTCCGTTGAGGAGGGGTACGTGGCGACGGTTGTGCAAAAGGTCGGTCCGGTAAAGGCCACGTTCAAGGGGCAGGTGACGCTAAGCGATCTGGTGCCAGACGCGTCACTGACGATCACAGGCGAAGGCAAAGGCGGTGCCGCCGGTTTTGCCAAGGGCGGTGCCGAGGTGCGTCTGGTGGCCAAGGATGGCGGTACTGAGTTGAGCTATGATGTAGAAGCCAAGGTGGGCGGCAAGCTCGCGCAATTGGGCAGCCGGATCATTGACGGCTTTGCCAAAAAGATGGCGGACCAGTTTTTCAATAACCTGCAAGAATCCCTCGAAGGACCGGCAGAGGAAAGCGCAGGTGCCGATGAAGCAGATGCGCCCGCCAAAAAGGGATGGTTCGGTCGGTCCAAAGATTGAACCGCTCTGTTCTCTTGTGATTTTCCGGTCTAGGTTCCCCGCAACATCAAGCGGAGAACCCCATGCCGACCATTGTGGACATCAAAAACCTGCGTAAATCCTATGATGGCGGCTTTGAGGCGCTCAAAGGTGTTGATCTGGAAATCCACGAAGGTGAGATTCTGGCGCTGCTTGGGCCCAATGGTGCGGGCAAGACCACGCTGATTTCAACCGTCTGCGGGATCACCACACCATCGGGCGGGACAGTGACCGTGGGTGGGCATGACATCATCACCGGATACCGCGCTGCGCGGTCGATGATTGGGCTGGTCCCGCAAGAGATCAATCTGGAACCCTTTGAAAAGGTGTTCAACACGGTCCGCTTTTCGCGCGGTTTGTTTGGGAGACCCAAGGATGACGCCGTCCTTGAAAAAATCCTGCGCCAGCTTTCGCTTTGGGATAAGAAAGACAGCCAGATCAGGGCTCTCTCCGGCGGGATGAAGCGGCGTGTGCTGATTGCCAAAGCACTGGCGCATGATCCACGCGTGTTGTTTCTGGATGAGCCCACCGCAGGGGTGGACGTCGAGTTGCGCAAAGACATGTGGGAGATCGTGGCCAATCTGAAGGCCGACGGCGTGACCATCATTCTGACCACCCATTACATCGAAGAAGCCGAGGCCATTGCGGACCGTGTGGGCGTGATTGCGCATGGCGAGTTGTTGTTGGTCGAAGACAAGGCCAAGCTGATGGCGCGGATGGGCAAGAAGCAATTGGAAGTGCAATTGAGCAAACCGATCAAAGCGCTTCCAAAGGCGCTGAAATCTGAGGCGCTAACGCTGTCTGATGATGGCACGACGCTCATCTATTCATATGACACGCGGGCGGAACGGACAGGCATCACCAAGCTGTTGGCTGATGTGGCGGATGCGGGGCTGGTACTGTCCGACGTGATGACCCGGCAAAGCAGCCTGGAAGACATCTTTGTTGATTTGGTTCAGGAGGATGCGGCATGAACTGGACCGCGATACATTCAATCTACGCGTTCGAAATGGCGCGTTTCTTCCGCACGATCGCGCAAAGCATCATTTCGCCAGTATTGTCCACGTCGCTTTACTTCGTGGTTTTTGGCGCGGCCATCGGCAGCCGCATCCAAGAGGTCGAGGGCGTCAGCTATGGCGCGTTCATTGTGCCTGGTTTGATCATGCTAAGCGTCATCACTCAGGCGATATCAAACGCGTCTTTTGGCATCTATTTCCCGAAATTCATCGGCACAATCTTTGAATTGTTGTCGGCCCCCATCAACTTTTTCGAAATCGTGATCGGTTATGTTGGGGCTGCGGCGACAAAGGCACTCTTCATTGGTGCCATCATCCTGATCACGGCGTTTTTCTTTGTCGACATAACCATAGCGCATCCCATTGCGATGGTTGCGTTTTTGGTCCTGACCTGCATCAGCTTTGCCTTGATGGGATTTATCATTGGCATCTGGGCGGGCAGCTTTGAACAATTGCAGCTGGTACCGTTGCTGATCGTCACGCCGCTCGTGTTTCTTGGTGGGTCGTTTTATTCCATCTCGATGCTGCCGCCCGCGTGGCAGGTCATTTCGCATTTCAATCCGGTTGTTTACCTGATCTCGGGGTTTCGCTGGGCGTTCTTCGGGACGGCTGATGTGCCGATTTTGACGAGTTTGCTGGCGATCGGCTTGTTTACAGGGCTGTGCATGGCGGTGATCTGGTGGATTTTCCACACGGGCTGGCGGATACGGCAATGAACCTAGGGGAACTCACCTTGTTTGCGCGCGCCCGGCGCTCTACATGGAGATATATGAAACTCTGGTTACCTTTCCTTAAATCTAATCCGACCGTTGCCGTGGTCCGCTTGTCGGGCGTGATCGGCACGCAAGGCCGATCTGCCTTGAATGATGAAGCCCTTGGCCCGGTGTTTGAAAAAGCGTTCGCAAAAGGCAAACCCGTTGCCGTGGCGCTTGAGATAAACTCCCCCGGCGGCAGTCCGGTGCAATCATCCCTTATCGGTGCGCGCATCCGGCGGTTGGCCGAAGAAAAGAATATCCCCGTCATCGCCTTTGTCGAAGATGTTGCCGCATCAGGCGGTTATTGGTTGGCAGCGGCGGCGGATGAAATTTATGCTGACCCAAGCTCAGTTGTCGGGTCTATTGGTGTCATTTCAGCATCTTTTGGCGTGCATGAATTTATCAAAGAACATGGGGTTGAGCGCCGCGTTTATACTGCGGGTCAATCAAAATCCATGCTCGACCCATTCCGCCCCGAACAGCCCGAAGATGTAGCCCGGCTCAAAACCCTGCTTGAAGACATTCACACCAATTTCATCGACTACATCAAGGCACGCCGGGAAGGCAAACTGACCGACGTACAGGATCTGTTCACCGGTGAAATTTGGCTGGCCAAAAGCGCCACAGAACTGGGGTTAATTGATGGCATCGGACATCTGCGGCCTCTGCTCAAGGAGCGCTTTGGCGATAAGGTAAAGTTCCGCCGTTATGGAGCAAAAAAGGGTCTGTTTTCGCGTTTTGGCGTGCAATTGGTTCAAGACGCAGTGCAGGGCATTGAAGAACGCGCAGCCTTTGCGCGGTTCGGTCTTTAACGCATGGTCATCAAAGTAGTCCTCTTGTTCATCGTTTTTATGGGTGTCCTTGGGTGGTTTGGAAAAATGCACTGGCTGGGCTCCAAACGCCTGAGCCAGACAAAATGCACCGCTTGCGGGCGTTACCGGATTGGCAAAGGCCCTTGTAGATGTGGAGGGTCACCCTGATGCTGATGCCTTGGCTGCTCTCTGGTTTGGGTCTGCTCATCCTGTTGCTTGCTGGTGACGCGCTGGTAAAAGGGGCGGTGAACCTGTCGTTGCGATTGGGTGTGCCTGCGTTGATTGTCAGCCTGACAATTGTGGCGTTTGGAACATCCGCGCCAGAACTGCTGATCTCAATCGAGGCGGTTTTGGATAACGCACCTGGACTTGCGCTGGGCAATGTTGTCGGCTCGAACACCGCGAACATTCTGCTTGTGCTGGGTATTCCCGCGCTGTTGGCCACCATGCATACGTCCGAATGCAACACCCGCAAAACCTATAATTTCATGATCGCGGCCAGTGTTCTGTTTATCACATTGGCGTTTCGGGGTGTCTTCGATTGGATTGCCGGATTGGTCCTGTTGGGGGCACTTACCTATGTGCTTACCGATCAGTTCCGCGAGGCAAAAAAACACCGCAAGGCGTGTAAAAACCACCCAGCCGAAGAACTTGAAGGGGTTGATCCTGACATGCCGGGGTGGCGCATTGCTGTGTTTATGGTGCTGGGCCTGATTGGTCTGCCGCTGGGCGCTGGGTTGCTCGTCGATAATGCCACGATCATCGCACATGCCTATGGCGTCAGTGATACGGTGATCGGACTGACGTTGGTCGCGATTGGAACGTCTTTGCCGGAACTTGCAACCACGGTCATGGCCGCATTGCGCAGGCAGGCAGACGTGGCATTGGGCAATGTCATCGGATCAAATATGTTCAACCTGCTGGCGATCATCGGAATTGCGAGCCTTGTCGGACCGATCAACGTCGATCCCGGATTCTTGCAGTTTGATCTTTGGGTCATGCTCGCGGCATCGCTGCTTTTGATCCCGTTCGTATATTTGAGCAAGGACATTACGCGCGGGTGGGGCATTGCGCTGAGCGCGCTATATGCGTTGTATCTGATTGTTGTTCTGATCTGTGGAGACCCCGCATGGGTCGTGCATTAGTAACCGGGGCCGGGCAGCGGTTGGGCCGTGCGATGGCATTGTATTTGGGCCAGCGCGGGTATGACGTGGCGGTGCATTACGCAAGGTCCGCTGCTGGCGCGGATGCCGTGGTGGCCGAGCTTGAGGGGATGGGCCGCAAGGCTGTGGCATTACAAACAGATCTGTTGAATGAGGCTGAGACCCAAGCGCTGCTGTCGAAGGCGGCCAAGGCACTGGGAGGGCCGATCACCTGCCTGATCAACAATGCGTCGATCTTTGAATACGACACGGTTTCCACCGCAACCCAGGCCAGTTGGGACAGGCATATGGGCAGTAATATGCGCGCGCCCTTTGTCTTGACCCAAGCGATGGCGGCGCAGGGTTTGAGCGCCGATACAGACAGCGCAGGGGAGCCGCGCGCCGTGGGGCTGATCCTGAATATGATTGATCAACGTGTTCGTAAACTCACACCTGAATTCATGACCTATACGCTGGCCAAAATGGGGCTTTGGGCGATGACCCAAACCACCGCCCAGGCATTGGCCCCCGCGATCCGGGTCAATGCCATTGGGCCAGGGCCAACGATGCAGGGGCATCGCCAAAGCGACAGTCATTTTGAGGCCCAGCGGCACAGCACAGTGTTGGGCAGAGGGGCCAACCCGGATGATATTTCGGCCGCGCTGGGGTACTTTCTGGATGCCCCGGCGGTGACAGGTCAACTGCTTTGCGTGGACGGGGGACAACATCTTGGGTGGCAGACACCCGATGTGCTGGGGGTTGAGTAGTGCTGCATCGCAGCGCAAGTTCTGCACGTTGTTCATCTGTGTTGCAAAAGCGTTACAAAAAGCTTTTTGTTTTCAAACGGTTGATTTAAGGGGAATAATTTATCCCAATAAAGCAAATAGTTACAGGCACGCCTAAAAATTAGGCAAATCAACGAAGGGTGCCAAAAGTAACAATAAATCTGCGAAGGTCAGAAGTTATCAGCAGAGTTATCCACAAGTTCCGTGGACAGGTTAACACTTGAAGCAGATCACGCCATATTGCAGCGCAGACAGAGAATCAGATCATCCAATGAGCCATCCACCCGACACACCGCCGCAAGGCCATGAGGTTATCCAAAGCTACCTCAAGACAATTGATACCTCGCCGGGGGTGTACCGGATGCTGGACGTCGAAAGTCGGGTTTTATATGTGGGCAAGGCCCGCAATCTCCGCGCGCGTGTCAGCAATTATGCGCGGCCCAGTGGGCATTCGGGGCGCATTGCCCGGATGATCGCGGCAACCACGTCGATGATGTTTCTGACCACCAAGACTGAGACCGAGGCGCTGTTGCTGGAACAGAACCTGATCAAGCAACTCAAGCCCAAATTCAACGTACTGTTGCGGGATGACAAGAGCTTTCCTAATATTCTGGTCACAGCAGATCATGACTTTGCCCAGATCAAAAAACACCGCGGTGCCAAGAAAGAAAAAGGCAGCTACTACGGACCTTTTGCCAGTGCAGGTGCCGTGAACCGAACCTTGAACCAATTGCAAAGGGTCTTCCTCCTGCGCGACTGTTCGAACGCGATGTTCGACAGCCGCACGCGCCCTTGTCTGCAACATCAGATCAAGAGGTGTTCAGCCCCGTGCGTCGGGAAGATTTCCAAGGCTGACTATGCGCAAACGGTGAAGGATGCGGAGCGGTTTCTGACCGGAAAGACCACTGACATTCAGGCGCGGCTGGCCGCGGAAATGTCGCGGGCCTCAGAAGAAATGGAATTTGAACGCGCCGCCGCCCTGCGTGACCGGATCAAGGCATTGACCCAAGTGCAGACAGCACAGGGGATCAACCCCAAAGGCGTGTCAGAGGCCGACATCATCGCGCTGCATATGGACAGTGGGCAGGCTTGCGTGCAGGTGTTCTTCATCCGTGCCAACCAAAACTGGGGCAACCGCGATTATTATCCGCGCGTGGGGGCCGATGTGGATGCCGCTGAGGTATTGGAGGCGTTCATCGGTCAGTTTTACGACACCCGCGAACCGCCACGCCAGTTGATCCTGTCCAACGAGATCGAAAACCCCGATCTGATGACCGACGCGTTGAGTGGTAAGATTGGCCGCAAGGTCGAATTGCTGGTCCCCCAGCGTGGCGAAAAGGCGGAACTGGTGGACGGCGCATTGCGCAACGCCCGCGAGTCGCTGGCCCGAAAGATGGCTGAAACGGCGACCCAAACGAAGCTGCTCAAAGGCTTGGAAGAGGCGTTCGAATTGCCTAGCGCCCCAACCCGGATCGAGGTCTATGACAACAGCCACATTCAAGGCACCAATGCAGTAGGTGCGATGATCGTGGCAGGGGCGGATGGGTTGATGAAAAACCAATATCGCAAGTTCAACATCCGCGGTGATGAACTGACCCCCGGTGATGACTTTGGCATGATGAAAGAAGTGCTGACCCGGCGGTTTAAGCGGCTGATCAAAGAAGACCCGGATCGTACAGGCGGCATGTGGCCAGATCTGTTGCTGATCGATGGCGGTGCAGGGCAGGTGAGTGCAGTGGCATCAATCATGCGAGAATACGGTGTTGCGGACATTCCGATGGTGGGCGTCGCGAAAGGGGTGGACCGGGACGCCGGCAAGGAAGAGTTTCACCGCGTTGGCAAACGGCCCATGGCCCTGCGGCACAATGATCCGGTGCTGTATTTTGTGCAGCGGTTGCGCGACGAGGCGCACCGCTTTGCGATTGGTACGCACCGCGCCAAACGGGCCAAGGCGGTGGGAGCGACACCGCTGGATGATGTACAGGGCGTCGGTGCCGCGCGCAAACGGGCCCTGCTTGCGCATTTTGGCTCGGCCAAGGCGGTCGGGCGTGCCAATCTAAGCGATCTCAAGGCTGTTGATGGTGTTTCAGATGCGCTGGCCGAGACGATTTATGCCTATTTCCACGAACGTGGGTGATATGACGCCAGGACGCGTATTTGCGGAAAATTGAATGCGATGCGATGGCGCTTTTACGTCAAGGTGGGGCGTAGTAAGGTAACGTTATGAATTTGAACCTACCAAATATCCTGACGCTCTTGCGACTGGCCGCCGCCCCCGGTGTGGCAGTGATGTTCCTGTATTTCACGCGGCCATATGCCGATTGGTTTGCGCTGATCCTTTTCGTGACGGCCTCTGTCACCGATTGGCTTGACGGCTATCTTGCGCGGGCATGGAAACAAGAGACCAAGCTTGGCGCGATGCTGGACCCGATAGCGGACAAAGCAATGGTGGTGATCGCCCTGATGGTCATCATCGGCTTTTCGAGCTGGTCACCTTGGCTGGTGCTGCCCGCAACCGTGATCCTGTTTCGGGAAGTGTTTGTGTCGGGATTGCGAGAATACTTGGGGGATGTTGCCGGGACGCTTAAGGTGACAAATCTGGCCAAGTGGAAGACGACTTTGCAGATGGTTGCGATTGCCGTCCTGTTTTCGCAAGGCGTGTTTGAGCATTATCTGGGGATGTCTGTTTTTGGCATGGATCAGGAAATGATTGGTGCGATCCTTAATGGCGACCAAGAAGATCTGTTGGGCCTGAACTGGAAACTTGCCGGGATGGAATGGTCAGGGCGCATTGGGTTGTGGTTATTATGGATTGCGGCAACACTGACGGCTGTGACAGGCTTCGACTATTTGATGAAGGCCCTGCCACATTTGCGCGAGGGACGTTGATGGATGTTTTATATTTCGCATGGGTGCGCGAACGTATCGGTGTCCCGCGTGAGGCGGTGCAAACCGAGGCGGCGACAGTGGCGGATCTGATCGTAGAATTACGTGCGCGCGAGGAACGGTATGCGCTGGCTTTTTCTGACCTGAGCGCGTTGCGCGTTGCCGTGGATCAGGAGCTCAGCGATTTCGACGCGCCGCTGCAGGGCGTCCGGGAATTGGCGTTTTTCCCGCCAATGACAGGTGGCTGATGCGTATCTCCGTTCAAGACACGCCATTTGACTTGGGCTCTCAAACCGCGCGTTTTACGCAGGCGCAAAGCAATATGGGCGCGATCGTGACATTTACTGGCGTGGTGCGCGACGCCCCGGATCATACTTTGAAAGCAATGGAGATCGAACACTATCCCGGCATGACTGAAAAAGCGCTGGACGCGATGGCACGCCAAGCGATGGACCGATTTATGCTTGGCGATGTGTTGATCATCCATCGGCACGGGCGGCTGGCCCCGGGTGAGGTAATCATGATGGTGGCGACCGCGGCAAAGCACCGCAAAGATGCGTTTGACGGCGCGGAATTTCTGATGGACTACCTCAAATCCCGCGCACCGTTCTGGAAGCGAGAAGTCACGCAGGACGGGGCCGATTGGGTTGCGGCACGTGATGCGGATGAAGACGCGTTGGACCGGTGGTCAAAAGTTTGATCTCAATCAAAGCTGGTGATACGCGCCGGGCCTAAGGTGTTGATGGCGATAACTCGGAGGACCATGCCATGATTACCAAGATACTTGTCGGCTATGACGGATCAGAAGCGTCAGATCGCGCGCTGCGATTGGCTTGTGAGATCGCCACCAAATTTGGTGCAAAGATCGAAGCATCTCATACGCCCAAAGACGAGACCGTGACCTATGCCGCCGAAGCGATATCGGGTTTTTACATCGGCCCCAACCTCGCTCGCGAAGATACAATGATCGCAGCGGCAGAGGAAATGGCAACCAAGGCGCGCACAGTTGCGGCCGATTGTGGCCATAAGGCGCTTGAGGTGCATATTGGCCATGGCGATCCTGCAGACGACCTTTTAACCCGCGCAAAAGCAGACGGTATTGATCTGATTGTAACAGGCCGACGCGGGCTTGGCGATTTGCGCGGACTTTTGTTGGGCAGCACTTCGCATGGGATCAGCGCCAAAGCGGAATGCGCCGTGCTGACTGTTGCCTGAAACGGCACGCCCCGCAGCGGCTTAGCTGGCTTGTCTTTGTTGCTCAATAAACGCGCGCATTTCTTCGGCTTCGCGGCGGGCATCGCGGAGCCCGTCCATCGCCGCGCGCAATTCTGCCTCGGTCTGGGCCAGTTGATTGGTCAGCTCGGCCTCGCGTTGCTGCAAATAGGTGATTGCCTGATCGCGGGTTTCTTCGGCCTCGTGCAACTCTTGGCTCATCCGATCCAATTGAGCCACGTCATCAGCGGCGACACGGGTAAAGCGGTGCAGCAGCCAATTGGCGAACCAGCCCAGACAGAAAGCCACAAAGAGGATAATTGCTGTCGCGAGGACGAACTCAGTTCTGCTCATCGTTGGGGCCTTCTTGCACTTGATCTTCCGGTGTATCGCCCGTTTCGGCGGTACTTTCCAGCGTTGTTTGCTCTGGATCGTCAACTGTGTCCGGGCGGATCAGGCGGAATTCGATACGACGGTTGGCTTCGCGGCCTGCTTCGGTGGCGTTGTCGGCAATCGGTTTGTCTTCTCCATAGCCGCGCGCAACGAAAGAACCGGTCAGAACACGGCGGGCCCGCAGTTCGTTCAGAACCGATTCAGCACGTGATTGTGAGAGCGCTAGGTTCATTTCCTCACGGCCCTGACTGTCGGTATACCCCTGGATTTCGAGCAGCAAATCACCGCACGTTTTCAGAATCTCGGCAATGTCATCCATGGTCCCCAGCGCAGAGGCGTCGATTGTGGCGCTGCTGGGCTCAAAGCTGATCTTTCCGACCTTCAGTATTTCGCCAATTTCTGCTTCACATTCGTCCGGCGTTGGCAGGCCCAGCACAGGATCAAGCTTTTCTTGATAAACAACATCAATATCAAATGCCGCCCCTTCGCCCAGCTTGCCCGCAAGCAAAGCTGAAATTTCGGTGCTGGCGTCGGGATTGCCGGTGTTGCCTGTCACAGACAGGGTATCGGGTGTCACTGTGGCCACGCCGTTGCTGAGCATCGAGAGCGCTTCTAGGGCCGTTAGGACGCGTGGTGCCCAATCACCCGGCAGGTCTTCGTCGATGCGCGCGGCGGTGTACACCTTGTCCGACCCAAAGCGTGCTTTGGCAAAACTGTCCGCCAATTCGCGCAAACCATCGTTGTTGAGACGCCCACGCAGTTGCACCTGACCTTCAGGGCTGAGTGTGGCAGTGAATTCT
>TARA_R110002074_G_scaffold73114_9_pt1 | contig 14396 bp, 13 predicted proteins | sample TARA_R110002074 | Tara Oceans TARA_R110002074 (sample SAMEA4397215) | marine metagenome | biome: Polar Biome; feature: [MIX] marine epipelagic wind mixed layer (ENVO:01000061); material: water (ENVO:00002006), including particulate matter (ENVO:01000060) such as... | depth 10-100 m
CGTCAATTTAATGAAATTCTTAATCATTTTATATCAAAAGAAGGTGGTGTGAGTGCTGAAGCCATCTCTCTTTCCGTAGCGGGCCCCATTATTAATAACGAATGTCGTACCACGAACCTGCCTTGGCATATATCTGCCTCTGTTATTTCAGAAACATTCAACATAAATCAAGTATTGCTATTCAATGATATCGAAGCAAGCGGTTATGGTTTACTTGCGTCGTCGGCTACCGAGCTCATTCAGGTCAACCCTTTTGCTAAAGAGCAATCCGGCAATCGTGCTATTGTATCTATTGGCACAGGTCTGGGTGAAGCATTTTTATTTTGGGAGGGAACTAAATACATTCCCTGTGGAACTGAAGGCGGCCACACTGATTTTGCACCGTTGACAGAATCAGATATAGCTCTTTGGCGTCATTTTAAACTGTATTTCCCAGCACATCTTAGTTATGAACGCTTATTATCTGGCCCTGGCATCGCACAAATTTATGCTTATTTATGTATTCGAAACAATATCGAAAATATTGCGCCTATGATTGAGACTAGCGCTTGGATCAGCAAACAAGCAATAATGCATAACGAGCCCCTATGCACCGAGTGCATGAATATCTTTACACGACTGTTAGCAAATGAAGCGGCTAATCTGTGCTTAAAAACTTTTGCTACAGGCGGCGTTTATATTACCGGGGGTATTGCGCCTAAGATATTACCCTTACTGAGACAGCCACAATTCATTGAACACTTTATAGATAAAGATCGATTCAAGCAGCTCTTACATACCATCCCTATTTGGATAAATAAAAATGAGCAAGCTCCTCTACATGGTGCACTCAATCAAGCACTTAAAACACTCACATTATAAAAAATACACCGTGGATACACTCTATTTAAGATAATTGACATGGATCAGATCTACAAAATTTAATTCATGCGATAGTGTTTAAAAGCGATTAATAATCACATATTCTCAACAGTCATAAGAAGAAAAAAATGAGCTTTGATATCATCACTATAGGCAGTGCCACCGTTGATCATTTCGCTGATACCGACTCAGAGTTGATTCGTATTGATACACGCTGCCACCATGAAGAGCTCATCGCCTTTCCCTTAGGCAGTAAATTACTTATTAATGAGCTTAAAACAACGGTTGGTGGGGGTGGAACCAACACCGCTGTTACTTTTGCGCACTTAGGTTTAAAAACAGCTTATCTAGGTAAAATAGGTGATGATGCAGCAGGTGATTTTGTTCTTAGCTTATTGAAACAAGAAGGCATCACCTTTATTGGTGCGAGAGATGGCCAGACGGGCTTTTCAGTTATTTTGAATAGCATAATGGACGACCGCTCCATCCTGGCCTACAAAGGAGCGAATGACCACCTGCTGGATGAAGACATTCCCCACCTTGATACCAAGTGGATATATTTATCCAGTATGCTAGGAGAAAGCTGGCAAACAGTTGTGGACATCATCGCAAAAGGCAGCTTCAATATTGCATTTAATCCAAGTAACTATCAGGCTAAATTGGGTTACAAAGCACTTTCTACTTTAGTGGATCACGTAAAGATACTCGTAATGAACCGAGAAGAAGCGTGTAAGTTTCTCGGCATCGATCATACAGAAACACCCCATTATCGTGAATTACTCGAAAAGATGTACGAACTTCCACCTGAAGTAATCGTGATTACAGATGGAAAAGAAGGCGCGTTTGTTTATGATGGTGATCACTTTTTTCATGGTTTGCCTAAGCCAAACATTAAAATTCTTGAGACGACGGGGGCAGGTGACGCATTTTCTGCAACCTTCACTTCCGCAATAATAAAAGGTATAAATACTAAAACAGCATTGGATTACGCCATGACAAATGCTGAATCAGTCTTACAATATAAAGGAGCGAAAGAAAAACTGCTTCTTTGGGATGAGTTAATAGCTCAAGCCGAGCAAACCCCCCGAAAAATTGAATCGCTTGATTGAGTCACCTCAATCAGCACAATAAATCATTCTTTAGGATCCAGAAAAAATGACCTCTGAACTTAGTTTCCATATTCATGTAGACAATATTATTCCTCATGCTGACAAGCAGGCTTCACAAAAAATATTTACAATATGGAAAGCTGCTAATCAGTTTTTTAGCAACATTGACTATCAATGTGCTTCTGCCAATGGCAATAAGATTCTTAGCCTTAAGGCTAACCTAGACTTAAGTGGCGCTGTTGAGATGATTGAAAGTGCTCTACAGCGCTCAGAAAGTCTGGATCAATACCGACAACTCCATGCTGAAGATAGTAAAACCGAGATCAGTGCAGTGCTAGCGATGTCTTTAACCACGGCAGAAAACACAGAGCCACTAACAATCGAAGATGGGTATTACATTGCCAGCATCTTTCAGCAACAACTTTTTTTAAGCCTAAACCTTGCATTTCCCGGCTCATGCAAACTAATTGGAACGCGTTTAGTTGGACCAAATGCTCATCTATATGAAGCCCAATCATTTGATTCAAAGATTTTCTATGATGCCCGTATGTCCTGCAAACAAGAAAACTGGCCGACCTTACAAAGTCTGGATTTACCGACTATTTGGACCTGGTTAAATACCCAAGGCTTTAGTCGAACAAACACCGCGATTACCAACATTAATAAAGTACTATTCAACATGCTCAAACTAGCACAACAAAGACACCGCTTTGGCTCTCGAAGTGCTCTTTTAGTTAGCCAACAATTTGAGTTACTCCTAAATTCGCAAGAAGAATCAAGCTTAAGGAACAGAACCCAGCTTATACTGGGCGACATTCCCGAAGCAGCAGATTGTTTCGCCGCCTTACTCAAATTACGCAGTGAGCTAATGGCTGGAAATCACCCAATCAGAAGACCTGCACTTATTTGTCATAGCCTTACTGAGGAAAGCTCTGAGCAAATAGAAAGCCACAATTCAACTATTGAATTAGCCGCGAGCATTATACTTTGTATGCTTCAAACATTAATTAAGTCGGGCAAAGATAAATTCAAATTTAAAGAGTCGCTTGCAGAGTAAATTAGCGCAACGAAGATATGAAAAAGGGGCCATAATATTTGGCCCCTTTTTAAAATAAAACACGCCCTAACTATAAGGGTAAAACCTGAACCATATCTAAACAGCGTTTGGCGTAAGCAAGTTCATTATCATACCAGACATGTAACTTTACAAACCGCCCCTGAATAACATTCGTTGATAAACCATGCACAATGGCCGAGTTAGGGTCTCCTATAATATCAGTAGAGGCGAGTTCTTCATCACTATAAGCCAGTATGCCTTTCATTTTGCCATTAGCAGCAGCGATAAAGGCATCATTAACCGCTTTAATATCAACATCTTTTGATAGCTCAACACTGATATCTGTAATCGCGCCATCTACAACAGGTACACGTAAAGCAATCGCGGCCAGCTTGCCTTTTAATTGGGGTAACACTTCTACCGTCGCTTTATCGGCACCGGTTGATGTAGGAATAATATTCACCGCACCAGCTCTTCCGCGAATCATATTGCGTTTTGCGCCATCAACCATAGACTGGCTTATGGTATAACCATGCACGGTTGTAACATGCGCCTTTTCAATACCAAAATTATCAAGTAAGACCTTTAAAGTTGGCGCCAAGGAGTTAGTTGTGCACGAAGCATTGGAGATAATGAAGTGCGAATTCGGGTCAAACTCTTGAATATTAACCCCCATCACCAAGGTTTTATCCGGATCATCTGCAGGTGCACTGATTAAAACTCTACGAGCACCGGCCTTTAGATGTTTACTTGCATCTTTATGCTTTCTAAAAGCACCACTTGCCTCAAGAACAATATCGACACCTAGCTCTTTCCAGGGCAGGTTTTCAGGATCTTTTTCGGAGTAAACAGGGATGAGTTTATCACCAAGTTTTAGATTACCCCCAGAAACAGACACATCAAAAGGGGCACGTCCATGTACTGAATCAAACTTCAAAAGATAGGCTAAATTATCGATTGCAACTAAATCATTTACTGCAACAATTTCAAGATCGCCGTAGCCAGACTTAAGATATTCACGTAAAACTAGTCGACCTATTCTACCTAAGCCATTTATAGCAATTCGTTTCATTGTTATCCCCTTCGCGCTGTTATTATTAAAGCCCAATATACATGCGCAACTCTTTTTCACCTTGACGTACATCAAGCAAAAGAATCAGTAAAGATTAAACATCTAACCACAGTCTTATTGAACTAATTGCAAATAGACGTCTTAGTGCAGCTCAGTCCCTGAACATACCTGTGTATAGTTGCATTGCTTGTATTCAGTATAAACATAAAGAAAAACACTTCGACTTGAGCTTGGTCAATGCGTGTATTCATTTTCACAGCCTAGAATCTAAAACAGCAACAACTCTGAGCTTTGTACATAAGGGTTATGCCGGACATAACTTATAATAAAGAATAAAACAGAGGGATCAGAAAGTGGATGGTTTATATACTCGCTATGGTGGCATCACAAGTATAGTAGGTGATATTGTCAATTTAAAAATTGACGATTCCAGCACCATGTCTCCTCCTCCAAGAAACAGGGATCTCGCCATTATTGAGCAAGATGGCGCCACCTTTTCATTGGCCCAGATAATCAAACTTTCAGATAAAATTGTTTCATTACAGGTTTTTTCTGGAACGAAAGGTTTATCAAATGGCGCCTCTGTTCGTTTTCTTGGCAAACCCATGCAAGCCACCTACTCTGACAATATATTCGGGCGTATTTTTAATGGTTCTGGTGACCCGATAGATAACGGCCCTTCTCTCTCACTGGAGCCTAAAGTTAACATCAACGGCCCTACTGTCAACCCCTCTGCCAGAGTCCTGGCTTCTCGCATGATACACACCAAAGTACCAATGATTGATGTATTTAACTGCCTCGTTGAAAGCCAAAAGATCCCTATATTTTCAGTAGCAGGCGAACCCTATAACGACTTTTTAGCTCGAATTGGCGTACAAGCAGAAACGGACGTCGTTATTTTTGGCGGTCTCGGTTTAATTTATGATGATTTTCATGGCTTTAAAACAGCCTTCGAAGAAGCTGGTGTTTTATCCCGTACTGTCATGTTTGTGAACTTGGCTTCTGACCCAACGGTCGAACGTTTAATGGTGCCAGACTTATGTTTGGCCGTCGCAGAAAAAATGGCTGCCGAAGAAGGCAAGCGCGTTTTAGTCTTGCTCACAGATATGACTGCCTATGCTGATGCAATGAAAGAAATAGGCATTGCTGTTGAGCATATACCCTCAAATCGTGGATATATGGGAGACTTATATTCGCAACTCGCACGCCGCTATGAAAAAGCCTGTGATTTCAAGGGTGCCGGATCCGTTACCATTTTGTCCGTCACAACGATGCCCGGGAATGATCTAACCCACCCGGTTCCAGATAACACAGGCTATATCACCGAAGGTCAATTCTATCTCCATAATGGAGAAATAGACCCCTTTGGCTCACTTTCACGATTAAAGCAGCATGTAGTTGGCAAACAAACTAGGGAAGATCACGGCCAGATTATGAACACCATGATTCGATATTATTCGGAAGGCATTGAAGCCGAACAAAAAAAATCAATGGCCTTCGATTTGAGTGAATTTGATCAGAAACTCTTGAAATTTAGCAAGCTTTTCCGCAAGCGATTTATGAAGTTAGATGTATCCATGCCTCTTGAAAAAGCTTTGGATGCCTGCTGGGAATTACTTGCTGAATGTTTTGAAAAGTATGAAGTCATCATCAAACAAAATCTTAAAGACAAATACTGGATAGAACAGCATGACAACACTAGCGCTTAACAAAAGCTCTCTGAGTGCTGAAAAAAAGAAGCATGCAAGCTATGCCAAATATTTGCCTTCGCTTGAGCTGAAACAAAAACAATTACTCTCAGAGCAAAAAAAACACCACAGTTTATTATTAGAGCATCGGCAAAAAATAGCTGTCATTGAACAGGATGTACATAAACGCTTACCTATGCTTGCTGTACAAAACATTAATTTAGATAAGCTTGTAGAAATCACTGACTTAAAAATAGAGCAAGAAAATCTACTAGGTACACTGCTGCCTGTCTTGGGTCATGTGCAGTATAAGCGTGCTCATTACAGCTATCTTTCAAGACCTCACTGGGTAGATGAAGTAGCAAATGCCCTAGAACACGTTGTTAAATTAAAACTCGAAGAACGTATATTGGATGAGCGTTTAAATAGACTAAGTGATGCCCTGAAAATCATCACACAGCGCGTTAATTTATACTCGAAAGTCTTACTTCCAGATACCAAAAGTAATATAAAGAAGATCGGGTTATTTTTAGCTGATCAAGATCGTGCGGCAGTTGTACGCTCAAAACTAGCTAAACGTAAACATCAGTTAGAAGCATCATTATCGGACAGGGGCAATTAAACGATGGCGATTGCTAAACTCAAAAAAGTGCTCATTGTTGGCGAACTTAACTCAAAAAAAAGCATCCTGAATGCGCTTCAGCATTGCAGCCTGTTACATTTAATTCCGCTGAATGAAATAAAAGAAAGTAGCTCGAGCCTAAGTTATGACAAATTGAAAGAGGCATTGAGTTATTTAGATGCAACTCGACATAAACGACGACCTCAAACTCCCTCGCAGTCAATTAATCCGGATCAACTTATTAAGGATATTCTACGCAATAAAAATGAACGGGCGCAATGCATTGATCGTATTGAACTGATCAAATCAAGAACTAAAGATGTTATGCCTTGGGGAGATTTTGAATACCCCGACTTAACAGAACTTGGTGACCATCGATTATGGTTTTATACCGTTCCATTAACTAAGCGAATATTACTTGATGACGTACCACTACCTTGGAAAATATTAGGCCAGGATCACAAACAATTTTATATTGTAGCAGTATCAAAAAAAGAACCTCTAGAAAATGAAATGCCTTTTACACGCATTCACGTTGGTAGCAGGAGTTTGTCTCAACTTAAAGAAGACCTTGATGAAACCCATGTTCTTCTAGAAGACCTGAATACTGAAAGAGAAGTCTTCACGCGCTGGTTACGTCCTTTAAGGCGTTCTCTAGATGAAACAATTAATCTAACTCAACTAGCCAAGGCATCCGGCTTTACTATGGATTCAGAAGACTGCTTCGCCCTATCCGCCTGGATTCCTGAAAACGCAATAGATAAGTTAGAAACGGCCAGACAGTCATTACGCTTTGCTTATATTACTCGAGACCCTGAAATAAGCGAAAACCCACCCACCTTATTACAAAATTCTGACCTGATTGGTGGCGGGGAAGCGGCCGTATCATTTTTCCAATTACCAGGATACCGGTCTTGGGATCCTTCACGCATATTGTTTTTTTCCTTCTCATTATTTTTTGCCATTATTCTCGCAGATGCTGGTTATGCCCTTATTTTAGGCATCGCGCTTGCTTGGAAATGGAAAAAAATAAGTGTTTCTAAACGTGGACGACGTATGCGTAATCTTTTTTCCGCCATCATCGGGACATCACTTATATACGGCATCATGATTGGTAGTTACTTCGGCATTCTGCTACCCGAAAACGGCATACTTTCTCAACTTAAGCTATTAGACCTTAATGACTTTAGCACCATGATGAAATTTTCTATTGGCATTGGTGCCTTACATTTGATCATCGCGAATTCATTCGCCTTCTGGCAGCATCGTACATCCATGTTGGCAGTCGCAAATCTGGGTTGGATAAGCGTCATTAGTTCAACGTATTTACTATGGTTGACGTTCTTGGGGCACAAGCAAATAGTAAGTATCGATAATCCGCTTGTTCTTGTCATGATAGCAGGGATGATTTGTGTTATTTTATTCAGTACAAGTCGAAAAATTAACTCAATCAAAGATCTATCCCTAAAAGCGTTCGATGGCGTTCTATCCTTTTATAAAATCACTAAGGCATTTGGTGATGTATTGAGCTATATGCGTCTTTTTGCACTTGGTTTATCGAGTGCCTCTTTAGCTGTCACATTCAATCAACTTGCGGTGAGTGCAAGTGAATCCGTACCTGCGGGTGGTTTTATCCTATTTACCCTCATTATTCTTTTCGGCCATGCTTTGAACTTTATTCTGGCGATTATGAGTGGTGTCATCCATGGCTTACGGCTCAACCTATTAGAGTTTTATAACTGGGGCATAGAGGGTGAAGGCTACCCATTTGAACCCTTTAAACGCAATGAAGATAAACCACAATAACAAATACTTCGGATTACTTACGAAAAGAGGAACAAAAAATGGACAGCATAATCTTAGCCTTAGGCTGGATCGGTATATTTTCCCCAGTAGCATTTGGCGCAATTGGTAGTGCGCAAGGGTGTGCAAAAGCAGGCCAGGCAGCGGCAGGCGCCTTACTTGATACCGAAAGTGGGTATGGTAAATATATTGGCTTAGCCGCGATGCCCTCAACGCAAGTTATTCTAGGTATAGTCATCATGTTTACTTTAAACAGAGAACTGACTGTCACGAATGCGCCAGGTATTTTTGGCATTGGTTTGCTCAGCGGTTTGGCTATGATGTTTTGTGCTGTCTATCAAGGCCAGGCTTTAGTGGCGGCGATCAACGCATCTAAAAATAAACCGGAAATATTTGGCCTTTCAATAGCACCTGCTGCCATTGTTGAGGGTTTTTCTGTTTTTGCTTTTGTCTTTGCACTGGTGTTAATTGGCTCATTGCCAAATTAAGGAGAAGTTCATGTCTTATTCTGTCAATGACAACAATAATTCAAAAGGCATTCAAGAGCTCATAGAGTTACTTCGTGATAAAGGCGTCAATGAAGGAAAAGAAAGCAGTATAAAGCTAATTGAAGAAGCAGAAAAACGCGCCAAATGGATAATAAATCAAGCTAATGAAGAGGCTAGTTTAATCCTATCCAAAGCGCAAGAAGATGCCGACTTCATTAAGAAAGCCGGGGCAGACTCGTTAGTCATTGCCTTTCGAGATATTAAATTACGCCTAAAAGATGATCTATCCAAACAATTTGCCACACAGCTAAATGAACTAATACGCCATGAAATGAAATCACCCGATATATTAAAACAATTGCTCATCAACGCCGCCTCTAAAACCCAGATACCCGATGAGGATATGGATATTATCTTACCTAAAAAAATTATGGGTTTAGAAGAATTACGTAACAGCCCAGATTGTTTAAAAGGTGGCACCTTAATTGAGTTACTCTCAGAAGTAACCAGAGCATTACTGAAGTCTGAAGTTCACTTTAAAGCGGGTTTAGCATCAAATGAAGGGATTGTATTTTCACTCCGGGAAGGCAAGATACAAGTTGACTTAACTGATGAGGCCTTAACCAGTCTCTTGTTAAGTCATTTACAGCCAAGGTTCCGTGCGATATTGGAAGGCGTCGTCACATGATGCAAGAAGATTACACGGCTCTGCTTTGTTCTTTACCACACTTGGTTGACCCGTTTCAGTATCAGCGACAGTCCATTTCGCTCGTTCAATTACAAAAACGAATGAATATGCTGAACTATGACGATTATGTGTGGTTAAACAAATTGCGACATCTATTTTATTGGGGGGGCATAACGCTTGATCAAGATGAAGAAACCTTGGTCAAAATAGCTAACCGCTTTCTAAGTGAGATCAAGAATGAAGATATTAAATCCTGGTTACTTTGGCGTATGGATATCCGTAGCATTATTTCGGCAATGCGTAGACGCAAAGAAGGACAAAGCGCACCCAAAGGCATACTTTGGGGGTATGGAAATTATATACATCATATATCAAATAATTGGGCTAGCCCCTGTTTCAAACTTGAACATCGATATCCATTTTTACCCGAAATAAAAAAGCACCTTCAGGTGAGTAAAAGCTATGACCTTGAACGCTGTTTACTCACTGCAATATGGCATTTTTATAGCACCCGACAACCTACAGAGCCATATGGTTTCTCTGCAGTCGTTTTGTACCTTATGAAGTGGGATCTGATAGACCGTTGGCGACAATATGATACCGAAATAGGTGCAGAGCGTTTTAGCCAGCTTGTCAGTACATGCATGCCAAAAGCATTAAAATTTTAAAGGATATAACATGAACACATCATTAGAACTTGTGAACGAGCAAAATGAAACCCAGTGCTCTGATAATATTTCCGCCAAAGTGGTTGCCGTTAATGATGATGTACTCACAATTGAATCACTCTCTTCAGCATTAGCAAACAGCAAACACTTAACTAAAAATGAAATGGTGTACATTTACCCTAGCTACTCACAAAGCAGCCATAAAGAAAAGTTAAAAGCAGAAGTATTGAGAGTCAAAGGTCAACGTGCAGATGTACAGGTATTTGAAGATACGTCGGGTATTGCCATTGGTGATCCGGTTGAGCAAACAGGCGAATTGTTATCTGTTGAACTTGGCCCGGGGTTATTAAGACAAGTCTTTGATGGCTTGCAAAACCCCCTGCACCGTCTTGAGGTTTTACATGGTAAATTTTTATTAAGAGGCGCCGAAATATCTGCGCTCGATCGACAAGAAAAGTGGGCCTTTGCTGCAACAACAAGAGTCAATGACGAAGTTGAAGCGGGTGATGTGTTAGGTACTGTTCAGGAAGGTCGATTCACGCATAAAATCATGGTGCCTTTCAATCTGGAAAATACCGTCACAGTTGACTGGATTCAAGAAGGGACGTTCAATGTTGATACGGTTATCGCCAGACTGATAGAGCCGACAGGTAAACTCCATGAAATAACCATGGTGCAGAAATGGCCTGTCCGCATCCCGATCCCCAAAAAACTGATCAAATCCGGCAAATGCATTAAGCACTACCCTGATGAGCCCATGCTGACCACTCTTCGCTTAATAGATACATTTTTTCCTATTGCAAAAGGAGGTACTGCCTGTATACCAGGCCCTTTTGGTGCTGGCAAAACAGTTCTTCAAAACCTGATTTCTCGTTATTCCGATGTGGATATTGTTATCGTAGTCGCATGCGGTGAACGTGCCGGTGAGGTAGTTGAAACCATTAGCGACTTCCCTAGATTACAAGACCCACATACGGGGGGTACATTGATGGATCGCACCATCATAATCTGTAATACATCCTCTATGCCTGTAGCCGCCCGAGAAGCATCTATTTATACCGGTGTGACGCTTGGAGAATATTATCGTCAAATGGGGTTTAATGTTTTATTACTGGCCGATTCAACCTCACGCTGGGCACAGGCTATGCGTGAAACATCGGGCCGTTTAGAAGAAATCCCCGGTGAAGAGGCTTTCCCTGCTTATTTAGAGTCATCCATTAAAAACCTGTACGAACGCGCCGGAGTCATTCAAAATAATGATAACTCGAAAGGCTCACTCACCCTTATTGGCACAGTTTCTCCGGCCGGGGGCAATTTTGAAGAGCCCGTTACCCAGGCCACACTTAACACTGTAAAAGCATTTTTAGGACTTAGTTACGATCGCGCCTACAAGCGTTTCTACCCTGCCGTTGACCCGCTAATTTCATGGAGTCGATATTCTTCACAGCTGGCTAGCTGGTTCGAAAAAAATGTCAGTGAAAGTTGGTTAACGCACGTAAGCACCATTATGAGCTTACTCAATGAGGGTGAAGATATTGCAAGGATGATGCAGGTAACTGGTGAAGAAGGAGTAAGTAATGAGGATTATGTTACCCAACAAAAAGCCGTATTAGTTGATATGGTCTACCTTCAACAGGATGCGTTTGACCCCATTGATGTTTCAACAAATATTGAGCGGCAAAAAGAGAGTATCAGTTTACTTATCAGCATAATTAAACACGAAGTAAAGCTTGATTCAAAAGCCAGAATTAGAGAATGGTTTAATCGCATGACCGACACTTATCGAAACTTAAACTACGCGGCATTCAAAAGTGATTCATATCAGGAATATATTACCCAAATTGAAAAACTTCTAGCTGAATGCTAAGAAGAGACTCATCTGATAATACCGAACCTGGATAAAAGAGTAAGAAGGTGGAGCCTCTATAGCCTCCCTCCCAAAACTACCAGTGTAACCTGAATTGAAACTTACTCTATTTATTAAATCATTCAGGTGGTAATGAATAACTCCCTGTCACATGAGCAACTAACTCTTCTGACCCTTCACAGCGAATACCCACCTCACAAAATGCAATACGTTTGCCTAGTTTTAAAATACTGGCCTCAGCGATCAAATCAAGTTGCTCTGGTCGTTTTAAGAAATTTATATTCAAATTACTGGTCACAGCCATCGCCATTTCACCTAAGCTTCCTAGAATAGCCACATACATAGCCGTATCACCAGCCGTCATCATGACAGGCCCTGAGATGGTTCCTCCGGGTCTTAGGTGTTTATCTTGATAAGGTATTCTTATCCTAGCGTAGCCCTGCCTCACTTCTTCCACTTTTAAGCCTAGATCCCTCGCCATGGGTACCCATTCTTTAATACTGTCTTCTATTTCTTGCGCCTTAAGAGCCATTTACACATCTACCTAGTCGACCCTGAAAAAGTCCTGTTATGAGTTATGATTTTTTCTTGTTAAGCGTCTATTTTTACCCAGAGCGCATAAAGTTGCCCTCGGAATTTATAAAAAATAAATAACACTTCGGATGCTTTTTCCTTCATGCATCAAATCAAATGCTTCATTAATCGATTCAAGCGGTAGCGTATGTGTTATAAAATCTTGTAGATTAAACTCACCGGCTAAATATTGTTCAACAATCCCCGGCAACTCACTTCTTCCTTTAACACCGCCAAATGCTGTTCCACGCCATACACGACCTGTCACTAACTGAAAAGGCCGCGTCGATATTTCTTGGCCTGCACCCGCAACCCCGATAATGACGGACTCACCCCATCCTTTATGGCAACACTCAAGTGCTGAACGCATCACATCAACATTGCCGATACACTCAAAAGAAAAATCAACCCCACCATCCGTTAACTCAACGATGACCTCTTGAATGGGCTTTTCATAGTTTTTCGGGTTAATACAATCTGTCGCGCCTAATTTTTTAGCGAGTTCAAACTTACTGTCATTAATATCTATCACAATAATACGGCTGGCTTTTGCCATGACAGCCCCGATGATGGCAGACAAACCAATGCCACCTAAACCAAATATGGCAACCGTATCACCCGCTTTCACTTTCGCGGTATTTAAAACAGCTCCCATACCCGTAGTCACACCACAACCTAATAAACAAACTTCTTCTAATGGTGCTTTTTTATTCACTTTCGCTAAAGAAATTTCTGGCAACACGGTATATTCAGAAAAAGTGGATGTACCCATATAGTGATAAATAGGTTGACCGTCTTTATAGAAGCGTGTCGTGCCATCAGGCATTAAGCCTTTACCTTGAGTGGATCTGATTTTCTGGCATAAATTAGTTTTTCCTGACAGGCAAAACTTACATTCGCCACATTCTGGTGTATATAAAGGGATAACGTGATCGCCAACGACGACCGATGTAACCCCCTCACCCACAGCTTCAACGATACCACCACCTTCATGGCCTAATATCGCTGGGAAAATACCTTCCGGGTCTTCACCGGACAGCGTAAATGCGTCTGTATGACACACACCACTTGCCACAATCTTCACCAACACTTCGCCAGCCTTAGGCATCATGACATCGACTACTTCGATTGAAAGTGGCTGATTCGGCCCCCATGCAATGGCTGCTTTTGACTTGATGAATTGATCTGTCATAACACTATCCTTAAACAATAATAAAATACGATGATGAAGAATTAATGATCCCAGTTTACGCCCAGACCTTCACGTAATCATCAACATCCAGTTCGGGTACACTTTTTAATTCTCCAGCAGGTGTTCCTAGATATAAAAAGCCGACAATGGATTCATTCTGCTTTAAACCTAAACCCTGGCATACCTCTTTATTAAGCGCTATATCCCCCGTTCGCCATATACCGCCATAACCTAGCGCCTGCAGGGCCACTAACATGTAACCTACCCCCACACCGCAAGACAAGATTTGCTCCTCATTTGGTACTTTTGAATGTTCAGTCACTGATGCGATGGCGACAACAATCATAGGGGCACGTAAAGGCATGGCTTGTAATTTTTCAATCTTGAACTCATTGAGCTCTTCACCTGTGGCTTCTGCAAGTGACTGAGATGCCTTTAAAAACAGTTGACCCAGCTTATCGCGAGCCTCACCCGCTATGACTAAATATCGCCACGGCCTTAGCATCATATGATCTGGCGCTCTTAAAGCAGACTTAAACACTTTTTCCAGCTCTTGTGCGTTTGGTGCAGGCTCAACTAAACGAGGAGATGAAACACGCTGACAAAGCAGCTCTACTAATGAGGTATCCATATACTTTCCCTAAACTTGACCTGAGAACAAGCGACACTGTAGTAATAAACAATAGTAATAAACAATAGTAATAAACA
>TARA_R110002074_G_scaffold46953_6_pt1 | contig 14395 bp, 7 predicted proteins | sample TARA_R110002074 | Tara Oceans TARA_R110002074 (sample SAMEA4397215) | marine metagenome | biome: Polar Biome; feature: [MIX] marine epipelagic wind mixed layer (ENVO:01000061); material: water (ENVO:00002006), including particulate matter (ENVO:01000060) such as... | depth 10-100 m
TTTAAGAGGCGCTGCTGGTGGTAGTGGTATAGCCGCATTAGCACAGTCTCTAGCACAACAAGGTCAGTTAGCAGCACAAAAATCCGCAGCTGGTATTGGGCAACAAGAAGCTAATAACCAAGCTAAAAGAGCACAAGCAGCTGCTAATATTCAATTAAAAGAAAGAGTCGGTGCTGCAGATGTTGCTAATAAAATAGCTATGGGTGAAGCAGCTTCTCAAACAAGAGAACTTACTAAACAATCAAAGATATTTGATGATGCTGCTAAAGAGTTCCAGTCAGCTCAAGGTTTAGCAGCTGGGGCTCAAGCTCAAAAAGATCAAGCAGTAGGAGGGGCAATTAGTGGTGGAATTAATCTTCTTGGATCATTAGTCGGTGGAGGAGTTTAACATAAAATTTAAAATATAATTATGCAAGAAGAATATACATCACAAGTTGAAGAATATACAGAGGAAATAGAACCACAAGTTGTACGACCTGTGGAGGAGATACAACCGCAAATAACAGATGAGTCTTTTTTTCAAACTATGAAAAACGAATTAAATAGGGATGTAAAGTTTTCAGAAGAAGAAATGGCAGCTTTACGAGAAAAATTTGAAAATGAAAAAATAGAATACGCTAATGGTGATAAAAATACTCAAGCTAAACTAGAAGCGGGAGTAGTACAGACGGGAGAGAGAATGTTTAACGCAGAAGAGTTTAGAAAAAGTTTAGCAAGTCTTTGTGATCATGAATCTGGTATAGGTCATAGCCCAACTGAGAAATTAGCAAACTACACTAATGATGTGGTTAGTATTGTTAATGGTGAAAACGAGGTTGTTTATAAAGATAACATGCCTGGTTTTAAGTTACCTAGTATAATGGGGAGTGAGAGTTCCGATGGGTGGAAAAGTTTTAATGAAATAGAAGATCTGGTAAAAGATAGGTATGTTGATGAAACTTCTAAATCAAGTGTTAAAACTTTAATTGATGACAGCTCTAGACAAGCTGGTAATATACAGCTAGGTGAAGATGCTACATTTAATTTCCAAAAAGAATACAACAACATGCTAGAAAAAGTAATTGAAACTGGTGATATAAAATCTTTAGCTACAGATAAAATATTTGGTAATAGAGTGTTTCAAGATGATTTAATGAAATCAATCAAAATAGGTAAGTATACCGATATGGGATTAACTGAAGCACAAGTTATGGAACTGGATCCTACAAAAGATGGGAAAATATCGCATGAAGATGCTGTAGAAATAACATCACGTATATTACGTGATGATGATATGCTAAAAAACTATTTAGCAGATTATTATACTAAGGCTATGGAGCAAAATTATTATAATAATTTAAATCCTGATGTTAGAAAAGCACAACAAACTAAAGTAAATAAATCTCAAGAAACGCAAGAGTCTGCTACTAGTGGTAAAAAACCAACTCCATCATGGTTAAAAGGTGGTACTATTATTGATGGTAAATTTGTACCATCGACAAAACAAGTGTAAGTAAATATTTAAATAACGGGTAACTAACGATACAGTAATGATAAAATACACATTAAATGGTGAGGCTATTGAAGTTGATCCAAAAGACGAAAAACAATTTAAAATAGATAATCCAAAGGCAGAAAAGACTGAATCAGGTTCTAGTACTTTTGGAGAAGGGTTTGCTAATCTTTTTGATTCAAAGCCTATAAACGCTGTACAGGAGCAAGCTTTAGAGGACTCATTAGGGTCGCCTGAAGAATCTAAAAAATCAACATGGCCACAATTCGGGGAGACAGATCAGTCTCAAGACAATCAACAAGAAGAAATTATTGAAGAAAAAAGCGAACCAGTAAAAATTACTGATGAAGAGCGAGAAAGAATAGACATCTTAGAACAGGAAGCTGACCCATCATTAGAAGTACCAACTACAGAGGTACCACCTACAGAAATCGATCCCATAGATGAATCATTAAAACAAACACAAGAACAAATAGATTATTATGAAGGATTAGAATTAGAACCTGATTACTCATATTTCGGTGTAGATTATGATACAGATTACGTCTGGGGAAAAGATACCGATACCGCAATAAATCTTTTAAATACACAGCTTGGAGATAGTTATATTATTGCAGATGCAACTTCATCACTTAATCCGCGAGATCAAAAAATAAGAATTACTCATAAAGACAGTAAAGAAGAAATAATACTAGATGTTGGCATCACCTTAGATGCTTATCAAGATAAAAAGTTACCATCAGTACAGGAGTTGGATTTACTCAAACTTGAAGAAGAGGGCAAGTGGGAAGAAAAGTCTTTTTTGGGAAAAGCTTGGGATGTTTACTCGTGGCTTAATCCTGTTAAAAAAATTGGAGATGAACTAGCTAGTTATGTGTTAAAAGACGTGGTGGGAGAAAAGGTTAGTGATATAACTGAAAATGTCACTGGATATGATATAAAAAACGAATTAGATGGTATTACTGATGTTGTTTTAAATCCAGAGATGCTTACTAATAAAAAGATGTATGATAGCCTTGGAAACGCTGTTGACTATGGATATAGTTTTTTTGTAGATGCTGATACTAAACAAAAGTACAAAGAAGATTTAATATTACAAAACGCAAAAGATTTATCTACTTTTTTAGATAAATCTTTATCAGAGGACGATAAAATAAAATTAGACGAACGGAGCGAACAGTATTTAGAAGCTTTTGAGGAGCATCAAAAAAACTGGGATTTAAGCGAGGATCAACAAAAAGAAATAGACAACTTAATTAATCCTAATAGAGTTGAATTCAAAACACCGAATGCTAATGGAACATGGGAGTCACACGTGTTATTCTCGCAAACTGAAGTTGATAATTTTGAAAAAAATAATCCTGATGCAATTAAATTAAATAGCATATTTGACTCATATCCATCATCAGTTGATAGTAAAGCTACAATAAAGCCATACAAAAAAGAATTAGAAGAAGCAAAAAAACTTCTTCAAAGAAATGGTAATGAAAATCCTACTGAAGACGAAATTAAATCAGTGGCTCTACATCAAATTGTGACCAATAAGAAAAATGATATATTTTCAGCAAATATAACTAGTTATATGAAAGATGAAATAAAGCCTTCTACAATTAGTTATTTAATAGATCAATATATTGGATCGTATACTGGAGAGTCGGATATTTTAAAACTTCATGGAGCAGACTTTACTATACCTTTAGTTACTCAACTTTTTGGAGACTTGTCAGAAGAGGCTCAAGAAAAATTAGGTATTGATGTAGGTGAAATGGATGAGTTTAAAATAGGGGCAATGATAGCGGAGAATAAGGAGATGAAAGAATATATAGAACTGCAGTTACAAAGAGCATACAAGGAAAAGGAGGTTATAACAGGTGTAAAATTAGTAAATGAGCTTGCAGCAACTATTAATGATCCAAATTCTAATACAGGACTTGGTGATATAGAAATTAGGGGCAGCGAAGATATTTATAAAGAAATTGGTGTATTATTAGAGCCAGAATTTAAATCAGCAGTAGATAATATATATAATGAAAATCATATTGTTATAAATGGCGTTGATATAGGGAGTTTAGAAACTATGACACAAGATGATTACAATATAGGTGCTCAAAAAATAGTGAATAAATATACAGATCTTTTACCTAGCGAAGATGATCAAAAGAAATACCTTGATGATATACAGTCTAAAATCACAAACGGTAGTATAACCTATGACCAAGGATTAAAAATGTGGGAAGACTATAGTAAAAAAGCTAATGATAGTGCTGATGTGATGAACAGTGAATTAGCTGATTATGATAATCAATTTCAAACACAACAAAATAATATTAGTGCGTTATTAAATGAACTTCAAGACGGTCAAAATGAAAAACTTAATATTGCTAACGCTATAATAGACAAACAAAATCTTGTATTAGACCCGGATGGAGATGGAATAGAAGATTACATAAAGCTAGAAAATGGTAAAATAATTGATAGAGAACTGTGGGATAACTATAATATAGCTAACGCCTCGTTAACATCTTTACAAGATGATTTAGAAAAATTTTATGATGAGGAATTAGCAAACATTATGGATCTTCCTGATGGCGCGTTGAAAAATGAATTAATACAAAGGAATTATAGTAACGTAGATAAGTTCATGTTTACTTGGAATCAAGGAATGGAAAAAATAGTTGTAGGTGTTCCACACGCTATAGTGAAGCTAGGTACTGCTATAGTTGGACAAGACAATTCGGCATTCAGCCAGTACATTGACGAGAGAAAATATGAATATGACAAAGTCAAAAATGATTTATGGGGAGATTTTCAAGAAGATGTAAAATTTGCCAATGCGTTTGACAGCCCTAGTAACTTTGGTAAATTTGCTTTACAAGAAATAGCTACTCAAGGACCTCAAATGGCAATGGCAGTATTTGGCGGTGGACTTGGAATGGTTGGAGGTATTATATTGCCTAGTTTTAGTGACAATTGGAGTAGAATGGTAGCTGAGGAAATAGAAAATCCAATGGTAGAACACACTGCATTTAAGAAAGTTATAGCTAGTACTGGATATGCAGCAGCTGAAGGTGTTGACTTTTGGATCCAAAAATTTGGTATAAGTAAAGCCTTTAGAGCTTTTTCTGGAGCTCGTAAAGGTTATCTCGCGACTGGTATGGCAGGTTTTAGAAATCAGTTAATGAAAGAAGGTGGAGATCTTTTACTTTTTCAACCAATGCTAGAAATAGGAGGGGAGGGTCTTACTACTATAATTCAAAACGGTATAGAAGGTGAGCCTTGGAATGCTCACTTAGATCATGCTATGTTTTCTGCAGGTATGTTCAGTGTGAGTTTTGGTGCTTTTGGTATTAGTGGTGGTTTCATGAAAGGTAGAGTTGCCGCTAGTTTTGCTAATGAAGCTGCTATAGAAGAATTTAGGTCTAACTTAAAAGAAATAGATAGTCTAGTATTGAAATTACAAGATGAGACGTTAACTGAAAAAGGTAAAGATAATATAACTAGAGAAATAGAAAAATTAGCATCTATTAATGAAAACATGTTACAGCAAGAGTTTGATAAGATAGATAATATGAGTGAGGAATTCACGGATACATTTTTTGATTTATTAAAAAAAGAGGGTCAATTAAAAAATGAATACTACGAAATAACAAACACTGAATATAAAAGTAAAAAAGAAAAGAATGACGCTCTAAAACGTATAGAAGAAGATTTTGCAATGAATCAGGCTCTATTAACGGAATTAAAAAACAATCCAGCTTTTGGTGATAAATTCCTTGGTTTTACAAATAGCACTAAAGAAGCTGATATTAGTAGAAAAGAAAAGTTATTTAGTGATGCTAGGATAAGATTAGAAAGTGGTAATCAATTATTTAGTAAAGGTAAGAAAATTAAAAACCCTACTCAGGAGCAAATAAATGATGAGGCTAGATTAGAATATAATATTCAAGAAATACAAGCTGATCTAAACGCATCTAGAGAGGGTGGTTTATTAGAAAATTTTCAAAGTTACGATACTAAAGAAAATGCTATTGCCGCTATAAACGCTATTGATGACACGGTACTTCCTCCAAAAGAAAAAGAGAAGGCAATTGATGGAATAAAAAATGGAAATCATGGATCAGACATTGCTCTTCCAGATGGATCTAGTATAACGTTCCAAGTTGTTGAGAACATGGCTTTAGATAATAGATTGAGCACTAGAACACACGAGATGGGTCATCAAAAGCTAAGAAAGATATTTGGGGATTTAGATTCAAACGCACCAGTGTATCAAGATATAGCAAATTCAATCGAGCATCATTTATTAAATAATGATTTAGGATCTTGGATTAAGCTTAAAACTAGAACTCAAGGTATAGTTAAATATGATGCAGATGGAAATATTGTTGAAAATGCAGAAGAGGTTCTTGCTAATTTTATGGAATTAGTTACTGAAGGAGATATAAATCTAACAAGTATAAATAATAAAAAACTACCATCACTATTAGGTAAGATATTTAGTAACACAGTTTTTAATCGTACGAAAGGAAAAACTAAACTTAAAATAGAAGGTGCAAATGATGCTGTTAGCTTTATTACTACTTTAGCTAAAAAAATCAAAGATGGAACAATAGATATAACAAAGGTAAAAGAAAGTAAATTTGCGCAAACAGCTAAAGCTAAATATGCAGAAACAAAAAAAGAAACCGCTAAAGAAACAAAAATAAGACAAAAGTTGTCTAATAATCCTATGGGAGCTATTAGAGATCTTATACCTGGTAATCTAAAAACAAATAAACAATTTAAGAGATGGATACATGGCCCAGAAGGTAGTAAAATAATAGGAAAGGAGCTTTATAGTGATGATGGTTTTATTTGGAGGGTGATACTCAGAGATGCTAATTATAATGAAGATCTAGCTAATAAAACTAGAGACAAAATAGTAAGTCGTATTTGGAAGCCAGAGGGTGGGACAAGTTTTAACCCTGAAACTATAAGAAAAAAAGACGGTAAACCAGTGGGTCCAAAAGCATTTGTTGAGCACATATTCTTTGCTTGGACTAAAGATAGGATAGGTTCGGTAAAAAAAATGTTTGAAGAAGGCAAGTTTGGCCCAACACAAGATGTAAGTGGTGATACAGCCGATGAATCAGGTAGAACTGTTTATGATAAAATAGAAAGTGGAGATTTAAACCCAGAAGAGTTACACATAGCTAAAGAAAAAACACCCACACAATTAGAAAATGAACAAGAAACTCTTAGTAATTTATTAAAAACTGATCAATTAAAGACAGAAATTGTAGATGCTTTAAAGTTAGCTTTTGGTACTAAATTACCAGAACTAAGTACAAAACAAGATAAAGCTAAATTATTTAAAAAAGAGCTTTTTGAAACTATAAAAAATAAATTAAAGACTAAAATACAAAAGAAACTTGGAACAGAGTTAGCTTATAATGAATTTATAAAAAATGAGTTACCATCATTATTAAAGTTTATTCCAGACGGAGCACTTAGAGACATGGAAAAAATGGTTGGTGGCAAAAGATTTCCTAATGGTAAGAAAATCTTAGCTACACAAGTAAGATTAACAGAGGTTGAATTAATAAAAGATTTACAGTATCCTCGTGGTCCCGTCCCTATGACATTCGATAAATACTATAGTGGCTTTAATTTACCAATTAGATTACCAGATCCTACAGCCAAAGAGTTATTAGCTTTTTTTAGAGGTACTAATGCTAAAGAAATTTTAGGCTATGAACCCGCTAAAGATAAAAGAATGCTTGGTACTAGAAAGGACAAGCTCGCAGAATTACTTACGATAGAGATAGCTAAAGACTACGCTATGGAAGTAACTAAAGACCCAGATGTTCTTGAAAAAATAAAATCAATAGCTAATCTTCAGGATATTATTGTAAATGAAAATTGGAGAGCAGAATTAGGTGTTGTATTAGATAGAGATCCTGATGCTGGCTCTGTTAATATTAAAAATTCAGTAAAATCTTTTTCACGAAAAGATCGAAAAACGTTAATAGAACAAGTAGAATTATTAACTGAATTAATAAAAGAGCATGGTGTTGATAACGTTATTGATTCTAAAACTTTTGACTTTTTACTTTTAAGTGATAATGAAAATATTTCAGCTTTAGCTATTTCAAAAGCTTTAGAAATTAGCAATTCTGGAGTTCTTGAACAAGGTAAGGCTACATTATTTAAACAAGGTATATTTAAATCAAAATTTATATCTGAATCAATTAAAAAGAAATTAAAAGACCAAGGTACTTTAAGAAACGCTGACTGGGAATTAAAAGATTTATATGAAGCAAATATTGTAATATCTAAAAAATTAGGACCTGAAATCATGAAACTTATGGGTTATGATATATTTGGTTTTTATAATAGAATGCTAGATCCCGCTAAAAGAAAAGTAAAACCTGAATGGAAAAATTATACAAAGGAAGAGCGTAAGAAGCTAATTAAGAAACATGGTAAAGACTACAGATTCCAAAGAGATAAAAATGGAGACTTTGTTTCTGGAAAGTGGCATAAAGAATTAGAGAGCTTAAAAACTATAGTTAATAATTTAAAAAATGTAAAACTACCAAAAGGTTTAAAATTAGAAGATATTGAATTAATGAATAAGAAGTTTTCATTATTCAGTGATATTCAAGATATATTAGATCAAAATATACCAAGGGAAAAGAAATTAGAACAATTAGCAAAACTACAACCAAGGATTGAGGCCGCTAACGTAGCTAATATCGCATTAGCAAAACATATTTCTAAAACAATTATTAATGCAGCTAGAAATAAAGAAATATCTGAATTAGCCGCAATAAACTTATTACAACTTCAAACTAACGCAATTGGTGGTCTTAGAGCTTTAACTAGATTAGATGGTATAGAAGTACTAACAGGTTCTCAAATAATGTCTAAAGATCACCCATTATTTAAAAAAGCTTTAGAATATGAAAAAAATAAAGGAAAGTTAAAAGCAAAAGGTGGTCTAACGTTTGTACAAATGGTAATTAAAAAGCTAACTGGGAAAGGAGAGCATGTCAATCCTAACGCTAACACAATGGTTAAATTAGCTGAGTTAATAGGAAAAGACAATATTGATATAGATAATGAGTTAGATATAATATTTAATGACCATTCACAGGTATTAGCAACAAAGCATACTCTTGACGTTGTAGATGATGGGCCTGGTGGAACAACTAGTACAGCTGGTTTTAGTAGATTTAATATTTTAAAACCTAAAACTTTAAATAACATAGTAGGAATTGATGGTAGTAGTTTTCAAGATGTAAGAGCAGATAGAGAAATATCTAAACTTGCGAAGATTGTGGGGATTAATGCAAAAAATTCTAAATCAGCTTCTATGTATAAGGCTACGGATAATCTAATTAAATTTAGTAAAAAACCTGAAGCATCTAAAATTAAAGGTATGTCTACTTTTGATTTTGATGATACGTTAGCTAGAACTAAATCAGGTGTTAGGTATACTATGCCAAACAACACTGGTAAACCCATGACTGGGAAGAAAGTTATATTTTTAGCTGGTAGCGCTGGTAGTGGTAAATCAAATGTTGTAAAACAATTAGGCTTAGAAAAGCAAGGATTTAAAATGGTTAATCAAGATATTTCATTAGAATGGTTATCTAAAAATAATGGACTACCTACCAATATGAGAGACTTTACACCTGAGCAGTCTAGTAAATGGGGAAGTTTACAATGGGAGGCTAGAGATATTGCTCAGCGGAAAGCTATGAAATTTAGAGGTAGAGGTGATGGTGTTGTAGTAGATGGCACTGGTGCTAGTACTATTTCTATGTTTACTCAAGCTCAAAAATATAAAGACGCTGGTTACGACGTACAAATGTTATTTGTAGATAGTTCTTTAGATACAGCATTAGAAAGAAATAAAAATAGAAAAGAAAGATCATTACAAGATTTTATAGTTGAACGTAATTGGAAGGCTGTACAGAAAAATAAAAAAGCATTTAAAGAAGAGTTTGGTGGTAATTTTACAGAAGTAAATACTGATAAATTAAAACAAGGTGATCCAATGCCTAAATCTTTAGTTAATAAAATAAATAAATTTACAACTGACTATACTAAAGGTAGATTGACAGCTGAAGAATTTGCTAGTAAAGGTAGCGAACTATTAGAACAAGGTGCTAAGTTTGATTTCTCAGAATTTAATAAAGTTGTAGATGGAACACCTGGTCCATTACTCAAAAAAGCTAGAAATAGAGCTAAGAAGTACGGAACTAAAGACATGTTTGTTTTAACCGCTAGGCCTCAACAATCTGCTTTTGCTATACAACAATTCTTAAAAGGTCAAGGTTTAGATATACCAATAAAGAATATAACTGGTTTAGCTAATAGTACTGGTAGCGCTAAAGCTCAATGGATGTTAGATAAATTTGCAGAGGGATATAATGATATGTATTTTGTAGATGATGCTATACAAAATGTTGAGGCTGTTAAACAAGTATTAGATCAATTAGATATAAAATCTGAAGTTGTTCAAGCTAGAATTAAATTTAGTAAAAACGCAAGTAAAGAGTTTAATACTATAATAGAAGAATCACAAGGTACGAAAGCTGAAAAAGTAATATCTCAAGCAGCTGCTAAAAAATTAGGTAAACATAAAGGTTGGTGGAGAATATTTGTACCAGCATCTGCTGAGGATTTTAAAGGTTTAATGTATAGGTTCTTAGGTAAAGGAGAACAAGGAGATAGACATATGGCTTGGTTTAAAGATCATTTATTTGATCCTTTTGCTAAAGGCATAAGATCTTGGAATAACTATAAGCAAGGTATGGTTAACGAATATAAAGCCTTGAAAAAAGAATTTAAAGATATTAAAAAGTCCTTAAATACAAAAGTGAAAGGAACGGACTTTACCGCAGAACAAGCTGTAAGAGTTTACTTATGGGATAAGGCTGGATTTGAAGTTCCAGGTCTTGATAACGAAACAAAATCAAAATTAATAAGTCACGTATTAGATAATACAAGACTAAAAATATTTGCTGATACGTTAAGTAAAATAACTAGAACTGAAGATGGTTACGTTAAACCAAGACAAGGTTGGTCAATAGGTGCTATATCTAATGATTTAAATGATATAGTAAATAAAATAGGTAGAAAACAGTTTCTAGCAGAGTATATAGCTAATGCAGAGGCTATATTTACTCCAGAAAATATGAACAAAATAGAAGCTTTGTATGGAACTGGTTATAGAAATGCTTTAGAAAATATATTATACCGTATGGAAAACGGTGGTAATAGAAGAACTAGTGAGGATAAAAATGTTAATAGATTACTTGGTTGGATTAATGGATCTGTTGGTGCTATCATGTTCTTTAATATGAGATCTGCTTTACTACAAACTATATCTACAGTTAACTTTATAAACTGGAATGATAATAATTTATTTAAAGCATCAGCAGCATTTGCTAATCAAAAACAATTCTGGAAAGATTTTGTTATGTTATTTAATTCTTCTCAATTAAAACAAAGAAGAGCGGGTATACAAATTGATGTGTCCGCTTCTGAGTTGTCAAGAGCTTTTGCTGAAGGAAAAGGAACTCCTCAAGGTGTTATAAGTTGGTTATTAGAAAAGGGTTTTACACCAACACAAGTTGCGGATAGTTTTGCTATTGCTTTTGGTGGTGCTAGTTTTTATAGAAATAGATATAATACATATATTAATCAAGGTATGTCTCGTAAAGACGCTAACGAAAAAACTATGCTGGAGTTTCAAGAAATTGCTGAAGAAACTCAACAGTCATCAAGAGAGGATTTAATATCACAACAACAAGCTAGTGTATTAGGTAGAGTGGTATTAGCGTTCCAAAACGTTACAATGCAGTACACTCGTTTAACTAAAAAATCTTTATCAGATTTAGTTAATAGAAGAGGTGATGCTAAAACTAATATATCTAAAATAATATATTACGGTGCGGTTCAAAATATAATATTCTTATCTTTACAGTCAGCATTAGCAGCATTTATATGGGGAGACGAGGACGACGAAGAAATAGATAAGAAAACAAAACAAGTTATCAATGGTAGTTTAGATTCTTTCTTATCAGGTATGGGTTTACATGGCGCTATAGTTAAAACAATAAAAAACACAATAAGTGTATACAAAGAAGAGAAAGAAAAAGGCTGGAATAGAGAAGATGGTAAAATTCTTTTAGAATTAATGAGTTTTTCTCCACCAATAGGTAGTAAATTAAGAAAAATATGGAATGCTCTTAAAACTGAACAATACAATGAAGGTGTTAGCGAAGAATTAGGTTGGCGAATAGAAAATCCTAATTTGTATTATTGGGCTAGTATAATTGAAGCGGCTACAAATATACCAACACAGAGATTGGTTAAAAAAGCTAATAATATAGAAGAGGCGATAACGGGTAATCATTTAATGTGGCAACGTATAATGCTAGGATTAGGTTGGAGCGCGTGGACTATTGGTGTTGAAGATGAAGAGCTTCAGGAGGCTAAAGAAAAAGTTAAAGAAAAGAAAGAGATTGAAAAAGAAGAGAAGAAAAAGGAAGATAAGATTATAAAAGAAAAAGAAAAAGAAGAGGAAAAAATAAAAGAAGAAGAAGAAAAGAAAGAAAAAGGAATTAAAACTATACGTTGTTCAGGTATTAGATCAAACGGTGAAAGATGCGGTAATACAACCGAAACATCGGATAAAACTTGGCTATGTTATCATCACGCAGAATTTACAGATGGTGCTGATAGAGATGGTGATGGGATCAAAGAATATAGATGTACGGCTATAAAAAATAGTGGTGAGAGATGCAAGAACAAGACTGAGAATAAAAACAAAAAGTGTTATGCTCACCAATAAACGTGTAATTATATTAGAGAAACAATAAATTAAAAATATGATAAATTGGATAAATTCTTGGAAATCAAGTAATAAAAAGAATAAAATAGATTTTACATTCAGATTTGGATGGCTAACTATATGGGAGATAAAATGGTGTGCTTCTTGTAAAAAAGATGACGTGTGTTGTAAGAACAAATTTAGATTAATGTTGTTAAACTTTGGATTTGAAATAGGATTATGAGGTTTATAAATAGCGCTAAATTAGAATACGATACCGCTATAAAAGATGGTAATATTGTTAATAGAAGTAAAGATAATACTATAACAATGCCTTCTGGAACTACTATAGCTTTTGGTGAAATGCTAGAAAGTAGAGGTTCATATTCTATAATTATGACTTTTGTTAAAGATTTTGGCAGTGGTGACGTAACTAAAACAACGACATTAACTTTATCATAAGATGGCTGGGATATATAAAAATGTAGCAACTGGTACAACTACTTTGATAACAAAAAAAGGTGGAGTTAGTGGTAATATAAAAAAAATATTAATAGCTAATGTTGATGGTCATCAGGCTGATAACGTTTGCGTATTTTTAGAAGATGAAACAGCATCTACTAGTACTGATGCTGGAAACGTTAAATATCATTTTATTAAAGATGTAGATATACCTTATGCTTCTACTTTAATTCTAGAAGACTGTTTAAGTTTTGATGCTAAACTATATCATTTAAGAATTACAACACAAAACGCTTCTGATGGTGGCGCTGCAAATTTAACAATAATAATAAAATAATGAAACTAGAAGTAATTAGATTTTCAAGTGGTACTGATAGTACTAATGGAATATTATTAGAAGTAATAGAACAAGGTAACGATATAGATGGATTATGGCAACAAAAAAAATTTTTAGCATACACATTAGAAGATGAACAAAGAGATACAAAAGTTTTTGGCGAAACGAGAATACCAGATGGTATTTACGAAATGGGCCTTAGAAAAGTGGGAGGATATCACGGAAGATATACGAAAAGATTTCCTCACATACATATTGGTATGCTTCACGTTCTTAACGTTCCTGGTTTTGAGTATATACTTATCCATTGCGGAAACACAGACGAGCATACAGCAGGTTGTTTATTAGTAGGTGACTCACAAGAAAATAACCAAATAACAAAAGATGGATTTATAGGTAAATCCACTCAAGCTTACAAAAGAATATATCCACGTATTGCTGAGGCTTTAGAATGTGGAGAAGAAGTAACAATAACATATAAAACTATATAATTATGGCGTTCAAAATGAAAGGTTTTCCATTAAGATCAAGAAATAACGATCGATCGCAAGGTGCAATAAGTACAACTACATCAGATGAAGATAAAATAGCAGGATATAAGCCAATATCATCAACTGAAGGGGAAGATATAAATTCACTTGATTGGACTGGAGATGTACATAGATTTGATAAAGATACTTGGCCAACAATGGATCAGTTTTACGAATTAGATTTTGATCAGCGGAACGATTTAGCTGAATCTTTAGGGTTTAATCTACATTCATATGAGAAAATGATTCAAGAACAAGATGATTTAAAGAACGAAACAACTGATACAGAGTGGGAATGGGCTCATATGGTATCAAGTGATAGAGAAAAATGGGGTCATGATTTTGATACGTGGCTTGAAAGCACAGGAAGGAAAAATATATAAAGATTAAATAAATGAAAAAAATAATTTTACTATTAGTAGTATTACTAATATCATGCGCTACACCTAAGAAATGTTGTGCACAAATTAAAGACTTTTTTAAGTACTCTACTTTTTATACATCAGTAACAACTAACACACCATTTACAGAAAGAGAGGATTATATAGCAGTTGATAAAGGTTATGAGGATGTAACGTGGGTCTCACCTTATGACTACAATTTAACGATAGGCCTGCGTAAAATAGCGAGATTTGATTATGAAACAAAACGTCAAACATGGTATTATGGTACTGAAAGAAATACTGCAGACAACGTTACTATTGGTAACGCTCCTGGTTGGGAGTACCTTTTTAATTATTCTTTTA
>TARA_R110002074_G_scaffold25450_7_pt1 | contig 14353 bp, 14 predicted proteins | sample TARA_R110002074 | Tara Oceans TARA_R110002074 (sample SAMEA4397215) | marine metagenome | biome: Polar Biome; feature: [MIX] marine epipelagic wind mixed layer (ENVO:01000061); material: water (ENVO:00002006), including particulate matter (ENVO:01000060) such as... | depth 10-100 m
CCGCATTGCTGGCAAATCTTCAGCTCCTGGCTTGCAGGGGATCATTGGGTCAGGTCTTTCCATCAGGCTGACCAAGGCAGTCCGGTGCCTGTTGTTGGGGTGCGCTTTTCTGTTAGCTCATTATCCAAAGAAGCATGAATTTTAGACACCTTGTCAGCGCCACCGATTGCAGCCTGTGCCCAGCCAATCGCCTGCTCTTCAGTCACGTCGTCATAAGCGATCATGCTTTTTAACTCAGCGGCTTCAAGGCCGACTGAGCCATGCGCGCCAACGGAATAAACGCCGTCCTCAGTTGCAGCATTAACGGTGTAATGCAATGTCGAAATCATTCCGTCTGACAGGTTGCGGTTGCATTGACCGACTTTCCAAGTGTAGGTGTTTGCCATGAAATAAAAGCAATGAAGTGAGCTTAACTGCCGAGCCCCGCGTTGCCACGGGGCGGGATACCGCTAAGTGTTGGTCACTCTCCAGACTCAACAATTTTCTCAGGCTCTACGATGACCAGACCATTTGAGTCAGTCCACTCAGCGTTAATCATGTGTTGGTCTTTTCTAACGCCACGGACTTCGTAATAAACAGTGTCTGTGCTAGTTGCGTCTTGGCATTCAATAGTTAGCAAATTTCCAGAAACCGAACACTTCACTGGTGCATATCCCGATTCATTTGAGCTAGACCAACTTTGAAGAGTATTAAGTGCTTCAAAAGTTCCTTCTGTCATCCTGTGTGCAGCGTCAATGTTCACTGTTGCCGTACCATTAACAAGATCTACCATTCCTGCGTAAAGGTTGGAAGCATCAGGCGCTTCAACAAAAGAGTGAACAAGATGATGAGTTTCACTCAATTTAGGCAAGGGATGATCAATTTTAAATGAACCCGAGCTTTTAGAAAGCGATCCATTGACCTCTAACTTCGCCGTCGGGCTAGGCGTCCCGATGCCGACGTTTCCATTCTCTAGAATCCGTAAACGCTCAGTTGTTGTCTGATCAGTGCCAGGAGTATCAGGAGTTGTATAAAACGCTAAATCCATACCACCCGTTGTATCACTGCTATACACTTGGGAGGCTATTCCATTAATTGCTGCACCTACTTTTGGATTAGTAGTTGTAAGATTAATGTCAGTAGAACCAAATTGAATAGCAGGCGTAAACTTAGCATTGTTATTCATTCCAAAAGCAGTCAGCAATAATCCAGCACCGCTCCCGTCAAATGTTGTCGCTCCGTTACCAGAAGAATCAGATAGCCCTTTTATGTGGATTATTGCATCAGTGTTTGTGCCCTGTACTACTAACCTGCTTTGAGGATTAGTATCTCCAATGCCTACGTTTCCAATATTATTTATAGTTAATCGTTCTGCAAAAGCGGTCGAATCATTTGGTGTTGTGTAAAACTGTAGCTTGCTTCCTCTGCCGGTTGCAGTATGCGCTACATCGTCAGACGACGCTCTTATTCTCACGGATTTAACAGACGTGCCATCATCTCTTGAAAAGAAATCAATCACCCCAAGAGCATCGCTAGCTCCAACTGATGTATCATTGCGCTGCAAAGAAATGCCTGCATATGTGTTAGTTGGACTTTGAACTTGTAGCAGTCCCTGACTACTGGTATCAAACGCGGTAGACGTATTTATTAACAACTTGCCGTCGCTGTCGATCGTCATGCGCTGGTTTATTGCCCCATTAGTATGAAAGCTCAACGAATTGTCTGAATGCGTATATTTAATTAGCCCCGCTTGATCATCTCCATCATCAGCAAAAGAAATGCTGTTTGTTGAAGTTCCCCCAATAGTAATCCCGGTGGCAGTGGCGCTCGTATGAACTCCAACCTGAAAATTCCCACTGCTTGCATTTGCATAACTAGCAGTTGGGCCTCCAATCAATATTTTTTGATTAGAATCAACCCTGAAAGCTTCTGTTCCACCAGTCTCAATCGTGAATGTATCGTTTGCCGGAAATCTAATCGCTGTGTTTGTATCGCCAATGTGAGTAATCTTATCAAGAATTTCAATATCACCTGTGTTTACTAAATAAGGGTTGGTGATATCATTCCAACAATCAACACCGTTGCCAATTTTAAATTTAAACGTATCGTATTCAATGCCCATCTCACCCTGACCTAAAACAGGGTCGGCAGATGTCCAGTTGTTTGCTGTGTCAGAGCGCAGCTTTACGGTGCAATGAACGGTCGAAGCTGTCATTACAAGTAACCCGTGCCTCCCTCAAGTGTAACAGCGATTGAAACAGGAGTTGTTGCGCCTTGAGTTTCAATGCTAAATGGGGCAGTCCCTGAAAACAAATAAGTCGAAAGATCTTCTTTTGTTTTTGGATTTGCAAATTCTGATTGGTCCGATGCCCCGCCGGTCTCAAGCTGTATTCTGACATTGTCGCTATCAATCGCCCTAAAAGTTACAGAAAGCTCGGTGTAAATCCCTTTTTGAGTTTCTTCTAGCGCTGAATCATAATAAAATTCCGCCCCTGTCGAAACCAAACCAAAGCCGCCAATGACAGCACGCGGCACAACAAAGGACTGATTAAAGTCAAAATGATCTTGAAAATGGCTGCGGATTAACTGAACAGACGCCGAAGTTAAAAAGCTGTAAGTAAGATTAAAAATTACATCACGACGGCCAAGCCCTCGCCGAGAAACAGAACTAACACCAGATGCCGTTATCGTTCTATCTGTAAGCATTTGCCCGCTTTCGATTGAGATTGAGTCAGCGTAAACAGTCGGGAAATCAGCCATTAGAAATCAGCGTTAGGGACTAAGGCTAGGGAAACTTCAATATCATTTAATCCCCCAGCCCTAGTTACAGAGGCAGGTTCCAAATAAATCCATTTATGCCCTGCAGGCTGATAAATTGTTGATCCTGCTGTAATGGCACTAGGCAGATCAAAAGGGTAAAAATCGCCATGATATCGATTGTGCCCCAAAATGTCCACAACATCCGAGTCAGGCAAAGCAATGAATGATAAGGCAAGCTGTCCACCCACAAAAGCGTTTGATTTCTGAAGGGCGAAACGTTCGCCTATTGCACTTTCACTAAGATCAACCACACGTTTGGGCGACGTAAAGACCCGACTTGAAGGGGTCAAAGGAGGAAAGTCAGCCATTTAAGCAGTCACAGAATAATTATTTAAATCTACTGTAAAAGTGATAGGGCTGGTATTTGCAACCACCCCAAGCCCATAATCTATTCCACTTGATGGGCCCACAACGCCTGTAGCCGTGTAGCTTTTTGAAGTTGTTAACACGGTGCTGCTAGAAACTAGGGGCCTAATCGTAGATGTACGACCCTCAAAAGTTCCCTTATAGAATGTTGCTTCGATTGTGAACTGCACAGAAGTTGGCCTGTGAGAGGGAACAATTACCGGATTATTTAGAGACGGCACTCTGTCATCAAACATGAAAGCAGGATAAAACTTGCTTATTATGTTTGGCAACTCAGGAAAAGCCACCTGATAAGCGTTTAAATTGTAAACAATTTCATAATCTCTAACACCTCCAACCCCGGCGGCTGAACCCTGGGAGTGTGTGCCCCAAACAATGTTTTTCATGTATTCGCTTACCTCTGTGGGGGATTCATTCGCTGTTAATGTTTGCCCTTCTCCTATCCCTTCCTGGCCCGTGGTATCAAGTATTTTCTCACTTTTAGGGAAAACTCCTTCAATTGATGGATATTCATTGTTTTGATCGCTAGATTTAAAAGCCCACGCCATATTTGTGTTTGGAGTCGCCGGACTTGCTAAATCAGGAAGTACCATTTTTATAACTAGCCAATCATAGTTAAGAACACTGGCTGTACATTTTGGAAAATCAGCGTAATGAACTTTTTGAGTAGAATCATTTACATTATACAATTCAACTTTAACGGTTTTGCCAACGTCATCAGGTCTAAAAGTATATCCTGCATCATAAAGCGGATATTGAGGCGACCAAGTACCAGCGACCCCTTTAATAAATGTCTCTGATCCATTGCTTTGAATTCTGTAATAAGAAACGCGAGTATCTGCAGCGCCCCAAGGGCACTGCTCCGGCGTTAAAGTTAACCAAGTTGATGTATTTATAGGCACCAACTCCAACGAATTTTTTTTGTTTGATAACTCAGTTGAAAATGCGTTAAGTCTTGCCGTATTAGAGGGTAAAGCTCCAGGGCTCCATTTTTCCCAAGGGAGGTAAAACGGCTGTAAGCTGTCCTCATTTGATGGATTGCCATCCTCGTCTAACCCTGATTCAGGAATCACTTCTTCTTCTCTATTCAGCCCTGTATTGATCCCACAACGCTCATGCGTTGGCTGCAATTCTTCAACAACAGCTTCAGGGTTGATTCCGTCAGGGTAAGCGTCTAGTTGGTTTGATTTAGCTACAGGCTGGCTTTCAGGGTCAAAGGTCGGGTCAGCGTCAACCTCTTCAATGTTTCCCAGCCCAAGGCCAGGCACTACCTGCAAACCAAGGTCATTGATTGGAAATGGCCCTTCATAGAAATTACTGGGAATGTTGAAGTCATTAAGCTCATCAAGTGCAAGAGCTAAATTGTTTTCGCTAAAAACATCCCAGTTAGAGTCGGAAAGCATTGCAGAAAAATCTATCCCAGTGTCAATCAAAAGAGTTGTATCTGTAGGAAGAACATCATCACAAGAAATTGATTTTCTTACAAGGCTATAAACTGAACCCGGTGATGTTGCATTTTTAACGCCAAGAGTCAGCAAGGATTGACCGTTTTGATTTAGGGGGTAGTGCATCAAATCTATGACTGTTGTGCCGTCTAAGTTTCCTTTTATTGATTGAATTTGATACAAGAAATCATGAGCATGTTGTGGCCCTTGCTTTGTTTCATTAGCAAGCCTCACTCTGACAATGTCGCCAACAATTAAATGAGTCGAGTAGTCACCAGGGCGCAACCTAATCGTTGCATAATGAGACACATATTTTCTGATCGCTACATTGTAGGCCGCAACCTTGGTTGCGTGCAATTCACTTGTGCAAAAAGCAGACAAGTCTAAGGTCTGGATTCTGTCGGTTGCCCCTTGCATTTTCACAAGCGTTGACCTGATATAACCGATATCATCATCTGGTTGCTGACGCCAAAGCACCTCAAACTGAATAGGCTTTCGATCTTCTGCCGAAACGTAACTAATATCTATTCCGTCAATCACAAGATGTTTGTTTAAAAACGTGTAAAGCCAATTTACCTTTTTGTCGCTAAAAGTATAATCTGCCGCATGTTGCACTAAAGGAGTCAAGCCCAGCTTGCCGTTTTTCTTGACTAACTTTAAAAGAAAACCCGTTGCAGCATTTTGCACCCAATCGATCAAGTTAGATGGCTTCTCTAGCTGTCCATTAAAAAATAAACTATTGGCGTTAACAAAGTTTGCTGCTTTAGTCATCTGAGCAGTATCAATCAGCGCGTTGGGAATCTCTTTCGATTGCTGCATTAAATAAACGACAAGATCTACAAAGTTATTGCTTGGCCCTAAAGTTGAATCAAGCAACCGCGTGACCTTCATCCCTTCCCGAATGAACACACTAGATTGCAAGCTCCATTTAGAAAACTCAAGATAAGATTCAAAGAATGAGATTGTTGTCATCCCTTCATAGCTGCCGCCAGTGCCGCAATGCTCAGGAACTGCCGTCAACTCAGCGTTTACCCTGCCGGGCAACCATGCACCAGGCCGCCTGTTGTAGCTTTGATTCCACGTCCCGCGCCTGCACGAACCTACCCAGCAATCTCTAATTTGAATACCAGGCAATTCGCCTTCACTTACAACCAAGACGTAATAAACCTTTAAAGCGTTTGGGGTGACTGATGTATCCCCATCAAATCGCGCCTCGCTTGCCTTAGGCCGAACCAATACCCCGCCATTGGAACTAACCCGCCTACAGAAAACAATCGGGACCGGTTCACCTAGTTGAACAGCCGTTTGGCTTTTTGAAAATGCCGCAGAACTTGCATCAGCTGGCGTTCTGCTTTCTCCTGCTGTAACGGTTGAAGAAAGATAACGAAGGGGGATTATGCTCATGGGGCAAAAGGGACACCAACAAGAAAGTTGTTAAACGTGCGGGGAGGCATTGAAGCCGTTACCGCTAACTCGGAAGACCCAACCTCAACTGAAAGCATTTTAAAGTCTGAATCAACCGATTGAATCTGGCCAGAGTACGAAGTAACCAAAAGTTTTGATACTGGCAAAATTTCCGTCATTGTGTCACCTTGCGTAGAATCAAACTCATAGGTTTCAACGTCGCAAAGGTACTCACCTTCTAACGCATAAGAAAAAAGAAAAACATTGTCAGGAGTGGCGGGAACGTTAAGGTTTAAAGCGCTAACATTGATGGCCCCGGTTTCTGTGCCACTTGTAATTTCAAACGGCATAAACCTAAATTTCTTTGTGTCTACATAATTTTTTTGAATGTTATTACCTACGTTGTAATTTTGCCAACGCCCAACATCTGTCGTCCCAACGTATAAACGCAAAAGTTGAATCCTCGCTTTAATCATTTAAGCCCCCAAGTAACGACGTGAACCGGCTGACCGTTGAGATTGGATCATGCTTTTACCAAAAGTTGTTAAAGCTCTTTCCAAGTCGGCGCTGCTGACATAGGTTTGCCCGTCTTGCTGAATCACCGGCCCTGTTGTGATTTGAACCGTTGGAGCAGAAGGGCCAGCGGAAACAAAGCCACCCTCAGCAAATGCCGGAATAGCTGACGCGCCTCTGCGTCCATTCATCCAGTTCTGAACAAACCCATCAGCTTTTGATTGAGGAACAATGTACTCAGGCTCTCCACCTTCTCCAACTAAAGCAACCGTTGGCCCTTTAACCACTCCACCTTCAGCAAATTCAGGCAGGTTAACTTTGCCAATCAAAGAAATGCTAGGGATACCAACCGCACTGGCAATAGCGTTTGCCCCTTTTATAAGATTATTTACTACCTCAACAGCAGCGTTAATAACGCCACCAACAGCGCCAAGCACGGAATTTAAAACGCCTTGAATTGCATTTGCTGCGGCGGTAAATGGAGCCGCAACAATTTCGCCCAATCCGCTCCACGTATTTTTTAAGAAATCAACAACAGCTTGAAATGGAACAGTCAAAAGCTCAGCAATAGGTTTCCATGCGTCTCCAATAGCTTTAACAACGTTTGAAATGGCTTGGCCCAGTGGGCTGATAAATTTACTGTCTACAAATTTAATAGTGGCCTCAAATGGCTCTTGAAATGGCTTTGTTAGCTCGCTCCAAGTTTTGCCAACAGCGTCAACAACGTTAGAGACTGCATTGCTTATTGGGCTGATAAAGTTAGATTTAACAAATGAGACTGCATCGTCAAAAGGCTTTTGCAGAAAATTAACTAATGCCGACCATGCCTTACCAATAGCGCTTATAACGCCGCCGAGGGCATCTGTAAGAAGTCCTGGGAAAATATCAACAACGAATGCCGCCGCTGCCTTGTAAGGGAAAAGAAGCAACCCAATAATTGACTCTGCAGTGTTGCCCAGCCAAGTTGAAACGCCTTCAAACGCTTCCGTGATTGAGTCCAACCATTCCCCTTTGACAAATTTAACAACAGCGTTAAACGCGTCAATGTAAGGTTGCACAAACTTTTCGTAAAGAGAAGACGCAAATTTTGCAAACAAATCAAACAAGCTACTGAAAAAACTTGCGATGTCATCCCTGAAAACAAAAATTGCAGCAATCACAGCGCCAATTAAAATCGCAATCCCAACTGGTCCCGATAGTATCCCAACAATCGCTAAACCAACAGCTTTAAGCGTTCCGACCAACCCCGCAAGGACTGGCAACCATCCCGCAATAGTTGCGCCTATCTGTAGCCCTGCTAAAGCCGTAAACCCGGCGGCAATAGGGCCGATAAGAGGTGACAAGATAAGCAGCGCACCACCTAGCAACCCAACAGACACAATTAACGTTTGCAGCGGTTCGGGTAAAAACGTAAACGCATTTACAAGCGGTTCAATTACGCCAATTAAAGTCTCAAGAACCGGCAGAAGTGCTTCCACCAGTGTCATTGCAAGATCACCAAACTTAGATTGTATATTTGTCAACCTGTCATTAAAGGCAGCGGCCTTATCCGCAAATTCTTGAGTTAATGCTGTGCCCATATTCCGAACGGCTTCACCGCCACTGTTTAAAAGCGGGATAAGCTCAGAGCCAAGCTTTGTTCCAAAAATAGACGACGCCAGAGCAGACTTTTCAGCACCATCCGCCATCCCTTTGAACTTGTCTGAAACGTCAAGCATCACATCATCAACAGCCCTGAGCCCACCGTCAGCGTCTTTTAAAGAAACGCCAAGGCTTTTGAACGCTTCAAACGCTCGCCCTTTTGCCGTGTCCGCCGCTGTTTTCATATTTAAAGCCAACGCCGGAAAAGCTCTACCTAAGCTTTCAATGCTTGTGTCACTTAACTCCGCAACCTTGCGGAATTGATCAAGCCGAGGGGCTGCAACCCCCGTGCGATCGGAAAGCTTAGACATTGCATCAGCAGCGTCTAAGTTCTTCTTTGCAAATGCTGTGATGGCTGCAACGCCAATGAATGGCAAGACGCCACGCAAGGCACCCATCGCCCCTGAGGCAGCAGTTCTCAGCCTGCCAAAACTTGTCGTTGCCCTCCCTGAAGCCGTGCTGACTCTTCCAAGCTTGCCCGACAATCCCGTTAAAGATTTGTCACCCGAGACTTGGGCTTTGATTTTTAGAACCGTCTCCATGTTCATGGCCATGGTTCAACGGCTCCTTTTGCGACTTACGGCCTTTTGCTGCTTTTCTGCAGCATCTGCAAATAATTCGAGCGCGTGGCCTTCCATCATTTGCAGATCTTCCAGCACAGCGGTTTTGTTCTCTACATCATAAAGCCTGCACAGCTCCAAGACCACGGAGTAATCGAGACCAATCACGCCGTTGGGGCCAGCCCTCCATTGTGTTTGGCAACGCAAAAACATGCTTAAACATTCAACATGCTCAGGCCAAACCTCAAAGTTATCAGTTTCAAAAACTGAATCCGGCAGATCTATGTTTAAGCGTTCTGCGTCTCTTCTTAATTCATCGTTTGCGCTGCTGTCACCTTTAAACCAATGATCAACAGCGCCAATCAGTTTTTTCTTTTTGCAATTTCAAGGCTTTCCGTCCACGCTCGAATAATTTGCGCCGCAATAGTTGGCAGTTCTAAAAGCTGATCAAGTGCTTTGACGCTAAAGGGAATTTCTTCCCCACTATCGTCCACAACATTTGACCAGCCGACAAGCAGCTCAGCACAGGCTGATTGATCCTCAAGCATCACAGCATCATCAGCCGAGTCGTCACTGATCCCTTTTGCTTGCCTGACAATTTCGTTGATCCGCGTTTGTGGGAGACGTTTAAACTCAGCATCAAATGTGTGCTTTTCACGCCTGCCCCCATCCACAGGAATCACCAAGGTGACCGGCCAAGTGTAGGAATCAGATTGCTTGAGGACAAAAGCCATAGATCAAGTGAAGATAAAACTCAGCTCATCATTCCCTGAACTTGGCGTTGACGTGTACGGCAGGGTGATCATCTGAATGCCGTCCTGATCCGAATAAGCCGGGGCGCCTAAGTCAGTTTGGGGGGAACTGAATGCAACAATATTGCCAGCGGCTGTGCCGTGTGTAAATGACAAGCCGCCAGTTGCTGTGCCGGTTGCGTCTGTGAAGAAATCATGAGTTGCAAGGCTCACAGCTTCAACAACAACTTCACCGGATGGCTTGCGATCAGTTACAAGAACTTCTTTAGTTCCACCGATCAGCTCACGATAAATCGTCTCATTTGCCAACTCAAGGCTTAAGGATTGCAAAATCCCGCTGTAACCAAAGATGGAAAAGCTGCTTGTATTCCCACTACGGAACAAGGCAGGTTTAGCCTGATCCGCATAAGTGGCAGAAGGCAGAGCAGTGTCTGTCGGTGCGTTATAGATCCCCATCATTGTGAAACTAACCACAGGGATTGAATTGACCTCACAAGTCATCGTGTAAGTGCCACGACAACCGGTGATTTTGTGTAAAACACCGTCGTTGTCAAAGTAAAGCGTGCAACTTTCTAGGCTGGCGCTTACAGGTGCATAAGTGACCGATGTAGACGCAACGATGGTTTCACCCATCCCGCAAGATCGGAAAATTGGCCCCCACTTTGGAGCAGTGCCAGCCGCGCCAGATCCCGCTAGTTCAACTTCAAACGTGATCTCAACATGCTGATTGGCTAGCAGTTGTTCGAAGTTGCCAAAATAAGGGCGGATCAATTCCCTTTCAACAACGTCAGACTGAAGAGGAGTAATTTCTAGGCTGCGAATCAAAACAGCATCTGAACCCGCAGGAGTCGGGTCAGTGCCATAGCTTGATTCAATCTTTGACCTTAGTAGGCGTTTGCGGGTCTTTAGGCTCATCGGTCAGGTCCTCAGTCAAAGGTGCGGGTGTGGGCGCTGGCTCAGTCCGCTCAATGAGCTTTCTTTTGCCGGTTTTAGGGTCAAGAAGGAAAGACCCGCCTTGACCTTTGTTTTCATTTTCCATCTTAAGGGCCTTGGGTAAGATCAGCTATTTGAGTTCTATATCTAACAAGATAATCACAACCAATGATTCCGGCAGGCTGGTCAGCGTCAACCATCTGAAAGCTTACGCCCTGCGGTTGAACGTCGATCGCATAACCGCCAAGAGTTAAATCAGCCATGATTTTGCTATGCAGGCTTTCAACTATTGGATCTGCAACTTCATCAGGTTTTTCGCCGCGAACAATGACAGAAACGCGGACCAAAAGCGACCAATCCAAAGTTGGCAAGCTTGTGTTTTGTTCTGGCGTATCACTTACAGGCTCAACGACCAATGCAGGGCTTTCGCCGCGCTGCAATGGGACAACACGGCTACGATAAATCCGAGCGCCCACGCCTGTGGTGCCGCTCAGGCTGCTCATGATGTCTTCAAGAATGTTTTCGCGTAGTGTCGTCATGTTTTCTGCAACAGGATTTCACACAGCAAACCGTCATCAATCAAACGAGTTTCGCGCACCGTATAGGCGACAGAATCAACAGTGATGCTGGCCCCGGCAAGCAATGCCCCAAAATCGGAAGTCTTAGCGGTGATCTGGTAATCAGTGTTTAACACCATGTCACCAGCTAAGACCTGGCCCGGCTGATCTAACAAAACATTTGCTGTTGTATCGCCTGACGTTGCAGACACAGCAAAAGGATCATCAAGAAAGATCCCGAGATCAGTTGTCAGAAAATCAGCTAGTGGCATCAGCTTTTGGCTTGCGTTTTGCTTTTGGCTTTGGATCCTCTTCAGACGCTTTGACGGCTTTGCCCATTCGGATCAAAAGATCACCATCGGCGTCGCTTAGTTCATAGCTTTGACCAGCCTCAAGGGCTTGGCCGCTGGCCATGACTGCGTTGGTACAAGTGACTTTCATGAAAAAAAGGGGGCCGTTTCCGGCCCCGGTGATTATCAAGCGGTAGTGATGTCTTCGATCGATGCAAAGGCAGAAGCCTGCCGCACAGCAACATCAAAGGTGAGGATGCCGCGAACTGATGTAAGTGCTTTTGCAAAGTCATCAGAGTCAGTGCCAACGGTGATTTCTAGGCCGTTGCCATAGAAACCAATCATGGCTTGGCTGAAGTCGCCAGCAACCATGGCAGAACAAACGCTGGAAGCGGAGCCCTTCGTCAAGTTAGAAGGGACAGCGTTTGTCATTGCCAAGGGATAACCGTTAAGGGTCAAAGGCGTTGGGCCACGACCGATAGCGGAAAGATCCGAGTTGTAGAGGAAAGCACCATCGCCAGCAGTTGAACCACCTGCGCGGAGTTTCTTCAGACCGCCAACAACCTTGCCGTTGGTGACATAGGCCATATTGGGGCCAAAGGCGTTGTCTTCAGTGATGGCAGTTTCTAGATCAACCACTTTTTCAAGGGTCAATGCACCACCGTTGGTCCCCATCGCAACGGAACCGATACCGGAAGTGTTGCGAATGCCTGTGGGCTGACCGGAAGAACCGGAACCATTCAGGATCGCAGCATCAACAGCAGTGTTGATTCCGTCAGTCAGATCACGGCGTACAAGCTCTTCAATGCCGGGAGTGGCTTGAAGCAAGGTCTGGCGGCTGTACTTAGACAGGGCGGCCAGATTCTTGGGGCTCATCGTGATCTGGTCAAACGTGCTTTCACCCTGAGTGATTGCAGTTGTCTCAGAAGACAAGTAGTAGGTGCTGGAAACACCAGAGCGGCGAGGGATTGCAACATCACCAACCAAGCCGGTCAGGGTGCGAACGCCCAGGCCAACTACAGGTGAAGCATTCCGCAGGGCTTCAATGAAGTCATCAGCCAGCAGATCGGTTGCAACAAGGTTGCCGCCGGTTGTTGCGCCAGAAACGACGTATGTCGCGCGTTGTGACAGCGCAGAGAAAGGAACAAAGAAGCTGCGCTCACCTGTGGCACTAAGACCAGAGGAGCGGATAACTTCCTGGCTCAGCTCACGGCAGAGGCCCGCGCCATGCGATGACCAATCACCAGTGATCAAGGCGCGAACGCCATCCATCAACTGATAACGCTCTTGGGTCTGTTGACCAAGGTCAACAGGGGCAACAGCTTCAACAGGCTTGGCGCCAATCTTTTCCAAGACTGCAGCGCGTGCAACATCAATGCTGCTGCCGTTGTCAATTAGCTGCTCAGCAAGACCACGCATTTCGTGCTTGCCGCAAAGCTCTTGAATGTTTTTGATGCGGGTACGCTCAGAAGAGGCAGCCTTTTTGGAAGCCTCATCGCGCACCACGTTTAGATCAGGTGCAGTCGACATTTGATTCTCAGAATCGGGTTGTGTAAGTGGTGCGACACGAGCCGCAGAATCAACCTCAGTGGCTGTTTCTTTGTCCATTGTAGTGTCTGAAAGCAAAGATCTTCCCACGCCAATGTTTGGGTCAGCGGGGACACTCACAACGCTGATTTCATAGGGCTCCCATGAAGTCGCCACAAATTCATTGTTGCGCTCTTCCATGTCTTTAATTCGATAACCAAAAGAGATATTTCGCATTATTCCGTCTTTGACGTCTGCTAAAACCTCTTGTGCAAAAGAGTTGCGGCTAAAGCGAACACGGCTCACACCTTTCTTTTTGTCGTTGTCAAGGTAAGCACGTTCGACAACTCCAATCGGCCGGTCCATGTCGTGATTGAACAAAAGCGGTGCGCCGTCGTTCAATCTGCTCAAATCTGCAGCGCCTTCGTCATGACTCAACACTTCTGAACCAAACGAACGCTCAACCGGATATTCAGAACTAAAACTGAACTCCATAACCCGGTCTTCCTGCTCTTCAAACTGAGTCTCACCAGCTCGCTTCAGCAATGCAGTTGCAGACCGCAAAGCATTGATTTTGGTAAGCGTTGAAAAGCGATGTCCAGACTTAACGTCAGTTGCCTCAAAGCCTTCGTCTGTTTCGCGATAAACAGTGATTAATGCAGCCGGATCATCTTCATCACCATTAATAGTGAACTCAGATCCGGGAACGTTGATTGTTCCGTCTCGTTCAATGCTGTCGATCTTGCCCTTAGCGGTGCCGCCTGAACTGTCCCATTGAACAAAATCACCAACGCTTAACTCATCAGGTTCTGCCCTGTTTGCAAGATCTTCAGACATTGATAACTCGCGAATATCTTTGATTCTATCCGCCTTCCCCGTTGACCACACTTGACCAGCATCTCCACCCCATGCAGCCCAGGCCACGCGACCATTTGACGGGTAGCCATCTTCACCAGGCGAAAAGCCTTCGCCTTGCTTGTCAACTTCATGACGGGCAAACCATGCCGCCATAGCAATCACAACATCCCCGGATAATTCATTACCGCTCAGGATCTGAGTTGCGCGCCGTGCCGCCACTTCTGTGCCGCCAGATTCACCCTCAGATTTCCATTCCCGGTAACGCTCGGCCTCTTCTTTCATGCCCTTGGTAGGCATTAAATCGATTTCAGTGCCGTTAATAGTTGCCACTTTCTTCCTCGCCTACGTTCTCTGCATCATCGCCTGATGGCGGTGGGGTGTCCCCAAATGCGTCGATCGTATTGATTGGCTTGTACTGGCTAGCGCCGGAACCATTGACCGCTGATGGGTCTGTGTCCGTGATGATGTTCATCTCATCGAGCTTGGCTAGCTCTGCCTGACGGGCAACAAGCAATTCATCCAGATCACCGCCATTTTCAGCGACACAATCAGCAAGGGTTTTGAACCCGCTGCGAACCGCTGCTTTTTGAGCGTTGATTTCTTTTTGTGGGTCAACGTAGGAATAGCCACGGAATACCCAGCGAACGGCTTCATAGCGTTCGGGTTCGGTTTCGTAAGTAGGCAGATTTAAAGCACCACTAAGCACCG
>TARA_R110002074_G_scaffold96979_2_pt1 | contig 14347 bp, 19 predicted proteins | sample TARA_R110002074 | Tara Oceans TARA_R110002074 (sample SAMEA4397215) | marine metagenome | biome: Polar Biome; feature: [MIX] marine epipelagic wind mixed layer (ENVO:01000061); material: water (ENVO:00002006), including particulate matter (ENVO:01000060) such as... | depth 10-100 m
GACCGAAGGTCGTAGCAACTAGACCGGTAGGTCGTAGCAATAGACCGACAGGTCGTAGCAACTAGACCGACAGGTCGTAGCTGCATAGCAAATGTTGCAGCAGTGTGCGGCCGTGCGGGCTAGGCGCACGGAACTGGCGAGCTTGCGAGTAGGCATTCTATATTGGCAGCGCAGCTGCGCACCAATCCCAGCGGTGGAGTATGCCCGTCTGCGGGCAACGCGTAGCGGGCGACAGCGCGGGGCCAACCGCGCAGGCGGCTGGGGGTAGCCCCCTATCTAAAAAGGGGGCGCCTGGCAGGAACGGAAACGGCGATGGGAGGAACGACCGTGAGCGGTCCGCGCGGAGTAAGCGATACGAGGAGCGACCAAATGTAGACCGGATCGGGCGGGGGCGGGGAAACAGACCATAGCTCCCGAGCGAAGCGAGACGACCTCAGGGAGTGAAGGGGCGTAGCGACGGGTTGGTAGCGACGGGTTGGCAGCGACGGGTTTGCAGTGCCGGGTGTGGCGGCGCAATGGGTAGCGCTCCGGGGATATGCAGCGACACTATGTCTATTATGTACAATAAGTGAAACGTCTGCGAGGAATACGAAGTAGCATTGGACATAATGCGATATAGTGCGCAAAGATCGGATCTGGAGCGCGTTGGAGCAATGCAGAGTGTCCTCAGCAGACCATCCTAGGGAGCATCAAGCGACCAATAAGGATAGCTGCGAGGGACACGGGTAGTTGTCTCATTGCAGAGCTGAACCGCTGACCAGGAGCATAAAGCGACTGATAAGGGGTTCAGCGGAGAGAGTAGCAGTAGGATCTCATGCTAGAGCTGAACCTCCGCAGGAGCATAAGCGACTGATAGGGGGTTCAGCGGATGAGCAGTAGGATCTCATGGTAGAGTGTGCGTAGCAGTGTATCCTAGGGAGCTTAAGCGACCATAAGGATAATCTGCGAAGTACGCGGGGGGTGTATTCCAGGGCGAGGGAGATGTCTAGTTGCAACCATCTGTAGCTGATCGGTACTGTCCAAGCGGATGAACGGGCGTAGCCGTTGACCAGAAGGAAAACGGCGTGCGAGGTACGAGCTAAGACGTTGACTGGCGGGAATCGGCGGAAGCGTAAGTGAAGCAGCCGGGACAGTACCGTGCAGCGGGTGACGTGTAGGTGCTTGTGCTTTGGAGAGCGAAGCAGAACCGGCCGGGCGCTGCTGGCGGGGGATCTGCTTTTGCTGATCGCATGACAGCTATAGCCCGGACGGTGGAGCGAAGCGATTGACCAAACGAGCGCAGCGAGTGCAGGGCGAGTGTCTAAGGTATTACCCAAATCATCCCCTACTTCGCTATTGATCTACTAGTTGCTCAAAGTCTGTCTCCACTCAGGATTAGCATCTAGCCAAGCTAAGGAGTCTTCAACTGTTGCTCTGTACCCAGGCATCTTGAATCCTGCCTTCTTCATCAGGTAAACGTAATTAGGGTGTCGATTAAGACGCCATGCTAATTCCTTGGGGCTAAGCAACTGTGTATCATTGTGTTTTAACATGTTATCAGGGGGTTGTATGAGTAGTGTCATCCGTATTACTGTCTAATTTAGAGATAGTGATCTCCACGCGAGGGTCATTCCTATCAATTTCAAAGGTCGGCTGGCCATGTGTAAGGATCTGGTAATTGTCATCTTCGATCAATCCAGCATCCACTACGCCATCGTAGTAAGCTTTTAACATAGCTACGGCATTTCTCTCATCTCGATTTCGGCACACATTATAGAAGAAAGTCTCCTGCGCTTTAACCTTCTGCCATGGTTTAGTGCAGATATCTTCCGCCTCCACTGCTTGTCGAGCAAGTCTTCGAGCTTTCTTAGTTACGCCAGCCTTTACGGTCCAATGTATCCGAGCATTTGGAGATAAACAGTTGTGTGGCAATGGCAGCACCAGGGTGATCGATTCACTACTCATGTTGGTCATCCTGAGTTAGTATGAGTGAATCTATGGATCTTTTAAGTGTGATGCAGAATGTTTCAGAAGCACGGAAACGAGCCAAGGAATTCTTATGAGTGCAAATGATGGCGATGGCGATATTGCCAGCTAATGAAGGGATATTTAGCTGATCGTGATTGTCTGACTTTACCTGCTCTTGCATGACTAATTATAAAAGAATAATTTTACCATCCAGTCAACGGGAATATCTGAAATAAATGGAGTAGAAAGCGACCATGACTTATAGCATCCTACACCTGATATATGTTTAAAACTGTCGTGTGAGTCCCCTCTCTGTTTATATACACGTATTTATATATATATTGTTTATATATAGGATCTATCATAGATGAGCTAAAAAAGATATAGACCAAGATATCGACCATTTCACATGTTCTATATTGGTCGGTATCTATGTTATTCGGGGAGATACCGACCAAAGGAAGGTCTATATTGGTCTGTATCTGGTCGATATATTTGGTCAGTATATTTCAGGTATGACCGGCCCAGGTTATGTCTATCTAAGGTATTCCCAAGTCAAAGGGATCAATAGCGAAGGTATTCCCAAGTCAAAGGGATCAATAGCGAGTCAACTAGGCTTAAAGATGTAAACTGTGGCCGGACGAGTCTTTTTATCCTGCTGATCAATGATGATGTCGTGTCCTTCTTCGAGCGTCTTGAGTATATCTACCCGCTCGAAACTTTTAATGGCCCTAGTCGCCCTTGTAAGTGCGTGCTTGGTGATACCTTTCCGGCCAGCACGCTTAATCTTCTCTAGTACCATTTTCAAGTTACGTTCAAAGTCATTCTCCACTACCTTATCGCTGATAAGGTCTGAAAATGACTGAATGCAGTATCTAACCACTGCAATAGCCCACTGTACTTCTTTCAGTGTAATCTTAGCGTCACGCAAATCATGGAATGCTCCGCAAGCGACGATTAAAGCAATTCGATCTGCTTGCTCTGCCGCTTTGCCCCATAGCTCACAGTTGTCTAACTTCCCAAGCTGTTGTATGTCTCTAGCTTCGACAAAGAACTGCTTCAGTGCATCTTTTGCATCTGTATCAATAGGGACAGTGATCGTCCAATCCTGATCGACTGCTTGCGCTGAGAAGACACTTACTTCTGTCGCAGCGGGATTAACAAACTGAGCAAATCCCTGACACTTATCAAGGATTAGGGCCGGTATTATGTGACCAGTATCAAGGGTGTCTGATAAGGTGCCGAGATCACTACTAATGAAGTATAAGCAACGAGGCAACCAACCATCCTGGAGCTGATCTTTCCTTAGGCTACTGGCGATCTTATCAGTTGAGCCAGTGCCATATATCGTCAAGCAGGGATGTTTAATGGAGAACGAGCTGTTATCCCTTCCAGCTCTATCCTTTCCTCTGTATGTCTTATTTCCAGCTGACCATAGCTTCATCAGTGTCGGTACTACTGTTGCACGATGGTTATCTACCTGACTGCCAAACCCTCCCAATGTGTGTCCAGCTTCGTCCCAGGGGTAAAATGTAACCGGATGGTCACTAATTCTCTTTTCAATGGCTGAATCACTGGTGACATCTGTGCCACCAATGAGATCACCTGCACCTGACTGTTCTAGTATCCTTTCAGCCATACTAATGGGGTGATCTTTACCCGTGGATGTGCCACCAACTGCCATGCAATAAAGGTTTGTGCGTCCGTTCTTCCAACCTGACTTAACCTTTTGTCCTAATAGTGTCCCTACTACTGCGAGTGATGCTGCTATTGAGTATTTAGGTTGTGGTATCTGTGCAGTATCAAGGATGTACTGCATGATGTCACCCACCAGCCCAGAAGGTTTCCAAGATGGTTCTTTAAGTGTCACTATATTGTCATAAGCGACCGACAACTCTGCTATCTGCTCTGGAGTAGCAAAGTTATCAGTCTTCCGAGTGGTTCTGTCTGTCCTAAAACCATCATCTTGAATCAACCACCCTCTGCTTTTAACTGGAGCAGCTTCTGCTTCTGAGACTTTACGCTCAAACTCTCTGACTTGAATGGGGTCAGCAGTATTCCAACTAGGTACGCAGCGGGGATTATAGTTCGACCACAGTAAACTAAGGGAATCTGCTCTGGAGAGCATGAAACCATTTACTAGTCCCTGAGCTGCCCACAACAACTTACCATGGCCTGCTTGTCCCTCATGTGCAGCGTCACATTTCTCAAGCCATAAACTAGCTCTGTGTAGTATCTGATGCTGATTATCTGAGGCGATCTGCTGTTTCTTTACCTTAGGAGCAGCCATCTGTCTGACCTGTTCTGGTAAGTAATCCAATGTTTCAGACTCCCAGTAGTAAGGGAGTCCATCTATCACGCTGGGAGCAGCGACAATATATCCATTAGCCAGGAGATCAATCCCTGTCACTAATCCTATCTTTCTTGGTGGCGGAGTGCCATCATTCTGGAACACATAATGAGCACCTCCACTCGGGGTACGTGCAATCGCCGTGTCAGGCAAGTCACCTAGCAATGGGAGACTCTCAAAGCCATTGATATCTCCGTGTGTGTCTACATCTACTACGCATAACCCAGAAGTATCTAAAGCTATTCCAATGTTAGCAGTGGGATTAGCAGTCCACCAACTAGTGATTTGTGTGCTATCTACTGTTGCTTGCTTGAATCCACCAGCAACCAGTGGGGCTTTACTTCCCGGTCTCAGGGGAAATACATGCCATCCTTTTATGGCATATTGTAGTGCATCATTTAACATGTTGTATCTATTTTGTGGTTAATAATTTGAAAGTTCACTCCAAGTTCTTGTGCAAAGGTGGTCTTCCCTACCCCTTTTGGTCTTATGAGACCAATGAGTTTTATATTAGTCTGCATCTTCCTCCTCTACTAATAAGTTGGTGATGTCTTCTATCATGCACTGCTTTCTTTCTAACTTACGTATGAGTTCAGCGTTCTCTCCTTCTAAGTCCATGATCTGTTCCAAGTAGTCTTGTCTTGTGGATGGGTTCATAATGTGTGCGCCCTACTGGGCTTTAAGTTCTGCAAGCTCTCGCTCTAGTTCCTTTGCGTGCTCCAGCATTGCCTTGTAAGCGGCGGCCAGCTTGAATGCGTGATCAAGGGAATACGGGATGGTTCCTAGCAATTTATCTGTTCGTGGTGTGTTCATAATGTGATGTCTGTTTGTTATTAGTTAAAAGTGTTATCTCGTAGTCTCTAATTACTAACCGTGTGCCTGAATCTAATACTAGTAGTCGTTTGACTCTCTCTGCTATTCTATCTGCTAGGAACATGTCCTGGAGTGCATCCTCTACCGTTGGCATCGATCCAATTTGTAACTTATTCCAAAAGTGATTGGTTGTGCTTCTCTCTTTTCCCGTGCTGTTTAAATGCATCAATGTGGAAGCACTCCTCTGACCACTTCTAAACTGAAGCCTGAGTGCATCAGGTTTGCCCTGTTGTTGCCTCAGGTGACATCTTACTGCATCTACTTTTAACCATTTAGGTGTGCTTAGTATGTCATGTTCTGCTGCTTTAACCTCATGTAGTCTCCTGGTACGTTCTATCTGTTCATTTACCTGCTTCTTCTCCAGGGGTGGTATCTCCCAACCACAGTTGGGACAGCAACCTATGATGTAGCTGAATACGTCATTGCATACTTCACACTTCTTCATTCTCACTTCCCTATCATCAGTTGCATCAATAGGTCCGTGTTCTTTTATGCAGTGGGAGAAGTCTAACACTAAGCAGTCTGTCTTGTTAGCGTGTGTCCTGAGTCCACGTCCTACCATCTGTACGTAGAGTCCTTTTGAGAGCGTAGGTCTTAACAATGCGACACAATCAACTGCTTTAGCATTAAAGCCTTCGGTATATACGTTTACATTTACTAATACTCGGTGTCTTCCCCTGATGAAGTTGTTTGCTATCCTTTCACGATCACCGGGTGGAGTTTTTGCTGTTACGTAGGGAGCAGTTATTCCGTACTTACGTAGCTCATCACTAATGTGTTGGCAGTGTGCAATGTCTATTGCGAACACGACTACACTTTTACGTTCTTCCGCATCTATCAATGTCACCAGTTCTTTGACAGCTATGCTGACTACCTCTTCTTTATCTAACTGTTCAGACAGTGCTTTAGTTACATAATCTCCATTAGAGCTACGTACTGCAGTAAGGTCTGGTTGATTCTCACTGCATTTAGTGCGCAGCTTGCAAAGGTATCCATCTGTTATCAATTCAGCTACGCTGGCATTGTAAACTAGCTCCTGGAGCAAATGGTTTCTATGGCATATCGGACCTTCCATCCGATATGGTGTCGCAGTGAAACCAATTAATACTAGTTTAGAGTTAAAGCGTCTGCATCCTTCAATGAACTTACGATACTTACCTTCACCTTTCAGTGGGATTCGATGTGCTTCATCTACTATGATGACATCGAAAGGTTCTAGTATACCGGACTTGTTATAGATGCTATCAATACTAGCATAGAGTATTGCGTGCTCAGTATCTCTGCGTTTTAGAGCTGCTGCATAGATTCCTACGTTGCAGTCAGGATTGATGCTAATCAATTCATCTGAGTTCTGCTGCACCAATTCCTTGCGGTGCTGCAATATACACACTCGAAGTCCTGGGTGTTTCTTTTGCCAGTTGGTGATCGTGAGTGCGATTAACAAGCTCTTACCACCACCAGTAGGAATAGCTACGCAAGGGGAAGTCTTCTTTCCCGAGCGTAGATGGCTGTCCAGCGCCTGAAGCGCTTCTTGTTGATAGGGTCTTGGAGTTAGCATTTGAGCTGTGTTAATTATTTATATTGATCTCCGTGATGGCCTTTTGAATTACATCCAAAGCGTTCGACTGCTTGCCAGTTGCGTGCTTTTCTGCGCGCACGAAGATGGGTGCAAATTACCAGTACAGTGAAAAGTAATAGAGTTAGATAGAGCATTGTAGGTAGGATAACAGAGACTCATCCTGGACTGTTTTAGAAGCGTTTGCGTGCTTCGAGCGCCATGCTTCTATCCGGGCTTTTATTCTTATATTATTGGCATTATAGTACGCACGTTTTTGAGCCGCTATTTTTAGACGATACTCTGCATCGTAGGCTTTTTGGTATGCTATTAAAATATCTTCGTTAATTATCATTAGTAATTTAAGCAGTAGGTTAGAACTGAAAGGGTCGGACTTTCAGTCATTTTTGGGCAGGAGTAGTGTTTAACCCCAAGGCATTTCGTCTTCGTCTTCAGCATCGCTGGCAGCGGCTGAAACAGGAGTTTCGGCGGGTTTTTTGGTGGCTGCTACAATCGCAGCATAGCCTTTCACGTTGTTGCGCTCGCCATCTACAACTACTTTGACTGCGAGTGCTTTATTCAGCAAATGCTGGATATCTTCGTCGTACTCCAAACGTCCTTTGTAGCCAATAGCATTACAGATTTTCTGTAATTCTTCTTGCGCGATCTCGACGGCAACCGGGTTAGGGTTGACTAGATTTAGGTTTGTCCAGAGACGTCGTTCGCGTCCTACTTCACTGGTGACAGTGAATTGGATGGAGAGGTATTGACCGTTACCAGCCTTGGTAACTCTCACGTCGGCATCACTGATGATGACATCATACATGCCTGGCGCGAGTGGTGAAAAGTCAGTGTTACTGACTGTATTATTGGAGGCATCAAAGCCTTTTGATCCGAATATGCTCATGTTATTATTGGTTGTTGGTTATTTACTTGCAGAGATTACTGCTTCTTTAAAATCACTCCAGTTGAGTGGGATATCGTCAGGCAGTTTGCCATACGGCCCGCGGCCACCGGCAGGGAACGCGGGACTTTTCTGGCAAAATAAGAAGCGTTGGCCGCCACTCGCATCGATGGCTCGGCCTTTCTCAGCGCCGAATCCAGCCTGCTCTTTTTTCACAAAGGTTTTGGTGTTAGCGAAGCCAATGAAGTCAGCCCAGCGAAATAGTGTGGCTGATGCTTTGTCGTTTACGTCAAATTGGAACTGGTCGTATGACTCGTTCAAAGGGTCATCAAACTTCTTAACTTTGACGTGGCCGATAATAACGCTGGCCATGTTTTTAGATTCTCGCAGGAAGTCTAGCGCCTGCATTAATTCGCGCCACCGGGACAGCGCCTCGGTGTAACCTTTGCCATAGCCGCCGCCGACTTTTTCGATGCTGGCGGCCTTTTCTGATTCGCAGACATCTGAAAAGATTAATGGCTCAAGTGCGCTGGCGGAATCAATGATCACAGTTTTGTAGTCGTGTTTTTCATTGGCGAGTGAGCCGAGTGCGTCACGCACTTCCGCGAATGACTGCAAGGTGGGAAATTTGGCGATGTCTAGGGCATCGACACCTTCTTCTTGACGGATCGGCAGGACGATTGGCTTGTCAGCGCCGGCTGCGAAGGTGCTTTTGCCGATTTTCTCGACGCCGAGCAGCACGATGCGCGGGGCTTTTATCTGCGCTCCGCGTGTGATTGATTGTAGATTAATCATAGTTTTGTATTTGTTAGGTTGAAGTGCTTTTAACTGAAAAAGTTAAAGGCGATGAAAGCTGCCAGCGTTGCGTAGATGAAAGCAACTATAGTGATAACGATGGTTTCACGCTGCTTGTTCATCCGAATGCCGGTCGCGTTTGGGCATCGAGGATTGCTTTGTTTGCGGCAGTTCGGGTGGAACCGATTAAGCCGCGTGGAAGAGTGCTTAGGTCGTGCGCACTGAATTGATTATGCTCAGGTTTCTGGCCGTGCATCCATGTACTGCCGTCATCGTTTTCAAATACGATGGCATCATTCCCTAGCGCGTCTTTGATAACATCGATGGCCGTGGCCCATCTGACTAGCGCGGGTATTATAAGTATGTCTGCGCACGGCTTTGCTTGTTCGGCAAAGCTGCGATCAGTTTGTTTTTTAGCGCATGACCAGCGTGCTTTGCCGTCTAACTCGGGGGTGGCGTGTAGGCATTGGCGACATGATAGACCTGGCACCGGGATTGCAGGGCTAGCTTGGTCTGTGCTGCCCCAGCATAAAGACTGAGCTGAGCACCATTTGCATAGGTAGAAGTCACGCTTGTCATAAGGCCGCTCTGGCGGGTTTTGACTGGTGACTATACGCTTGGCTTTGTCTTCGAGACGTTCTGCTGCGTGCTGATCGTATGCAATTGATTCAGAGTAAAGCTCATCAGTATCTTTATTGACTGCTAGGTAAAATGCGTGAGTCATTTTTGACCATTTCATGTAGAGCTGCATTTGTGCGAAGTGTTGAAACTTAGCTTCTAGCACGCCTTTCTTTTGTAGCTCTCTAAACGACTTAGCGCTGTGCGTTTTAAATTCCAGTACGTGCCAGGTGTTTGGATTTTCTAATAGGCCCTTACCCTTGCCATCCATGTGTCCGGCAACGTGGCCGCCGACTGCTTTGAGTGCGAATTGCTTGCCATTCGGTCCTAATTCTTGGACTTCGACACCTGCTCCTTGTAGTTCTCTAACGAAGGTGGCTTCTTCCCGATGGCCGCGATCAAATAAGCGGTACATTCTGCCATCGAAGCTTTCTTTGGTCATGTGTCGGAAGTCATACCAGAGCTTTCGCTCGCAGTGAGATCCGATGATTGATCCACCCAGATAGTGGCGTTTATTCTCAGAGCTGCCGGAGCGTTGCCAGTAGTCATTGATGGCAGCAACTGTGGATTCAGGCGTGGAAACACTCATGCGTTTGCTCCTCTCTGGCGCTGTATGATCTCGCGCTTATGTTTTAGCCGCAGCACGTCTTTGCGCCACAAGCGCTTAGTGCCTGTGATATAAAAAATGTCACCTTCGTCTAGGTGTTCATTTTTGAACATATAGTAGCTGATGCCTAAGAGTTGTGCGGCTTCTTGGCCGCTCATTCTTGGCGAATCTTTTGATTCTAATACCGCGAGCACGATGCGAGCGGTTTCATTTGCGAGGGCCAGGTCGCGCTCTGTTAAAAGCAGCGCCATTATTTGCCCGCCTCCTTGTATTGCTCAACCTGCTTCTTCTTATGGTCTCTTATACCTTGGTCACAAAAAAAAGCGACCTGCTTCGAGAGGCTGCGATGCTCTTCATTTGATAGAGCCTTCATCGCCTCGACTAATTCGGGTTTTAAACTAACTGTTACTGGAATCATGCTTACGGGTTGTAGAGGGTATAAGATACCCGTCAAGTTAAATAACTAGAACACTTGCTTTTTCTTAACTATTCTTACACCTTATTTCTATCATGCCCAACCAACCTGCAAAAAATAAGCAATCAGTCACCGTGTTCCTGACCAAAGAACTTGTTGCACAGATTGACCAAATCGCCAACGCAGACGATCGGTCGCGTTCTTACATTATCAATAAGATCCTGGAAGAGCAAGTGGCTCTGGCCTTGGCCGGTCAAGGGATGCAAACTAAAGCACAAGAAGCGACTGATCCAGCAGTGCAAGCGATCATAGACAAAGCCATAGCGGCGCAGCAACGCATCATCGATGCCGAGCAGGACGTTGGCAAACTAGCATAGTTGGAGGCCGCTAGGCGGCTTAGCTGCTTACGCCTCCCCCGCCCCATCTAGCAACTCGAAGGTCGTCTGAGGGTCAAGTCTGCGCAGCAAATTGCTATTTCTGTATCTCAACGCTTCGACTTCTATTTCAAGCGCTGCCAACTCGGCTTCCATTTGTGGCAGAAAGCCAGGTAAGCTTTGAAAAGTCGTTCCGCCCAGCTTGCAGCCATTGCAGATACTGCTGCTCATCTTAATCGTTCCTTTCAATAGGTCATAACCGTCCATGCCGTTAGTTTTAACGGCAGATAAATGAGCTAGTCAAGTCTGTGCAATAAACCGTAGTTGACTAGTCCCTACGCACCAAGAATAACCAACGTTCAGCGGCATTATTACTAGGAAAAACACTTAGATAGCCATAATCCATTTGTCATGCGATTACCTCACGTCTTCAAATCTATACTTTCTCAATTAGGAATTTCCCAAAAGGATTTTGCTATTAAAGCATCGCTTCCACTCAATTCGATTCGGCATATTGGCTCTGGCCGCCGACCTCGAAAAGACACACTCGAAGTTATACTTGGACACCTGCCAGTGTCTCATCAAGGCGAATTGCTCGCCGCCTGGGTGGACGACTCCATCCCTGACCAGCACCGCGATCAGCTCGAAGTCAGAACCACAGACCTCGATCCAGATCATACTGCATTAGCGGCGAACACCCCAGAAGCATTGATCGCCCGGGACATCCTTTTTCAAGACTTATGTCTGCCGACTCGCAAAGCAGTCCTACGCATCAAGCAAGCCGCTCAGAAAGATCCAGAGATAGCGAAACGGCTACGCGTTCTAGCCGAGGAAATAATTTAACAAAACATGCCAGTAAGAGGTTATGTCATACGAAGCCACAATTAAGATTAGCTTTAGCGATTTATCGCCCGTTATGTTAGCGGCGGTAGGGACTAAATAAAAACCAACTAGCAAGAAGTTCATCTCTTCCTCTGTTTGCTTTTGATTTAAAACGATTTATCTTCCAAGTATGGGAAGGCGTAAAGGTTCACTTAATAAAGTAACGCTGGAAAGCTTGCCGAAAGGTGTTACTTTTCTCAAAGATGGTCGAAGCAATGCTTTTAGAGTGCGCCACCGGAAACAATCCGCAGAATGTTTTGCAACTGCGGACGAGGCAGTGGCCCGTAAGAATGAATTAATTGCGCTAGAAAGCGTGTTAAAACGGCAGCCTGACGGCATTGCGTTATTACAGGCCACACTGCTAGAGATACATACGACATTACTACAAATGCAGGTGACTCAGCTTGAGATGCAGGCCGCAAAGCACAAAGCTGCTACCAAATGATACCAGATAACCGCTTTGCCTAGTATACATCAGGACTTACTGCTTCGCTGGGGGTGAAGGGGTCGCAAGTTCGAATCTTGTCGGCCCGACCATTAATTTAGCCCGCTTCACCACTGGTAGAGCGGGCTTCTTTGTGTTTGAGGCTTTTTCTAGATCATGCGGCTTTAAAGAAAAATATGGTTATATTTTGCAATTTGAAGTGAAAACTGCTACCATTGCTACCAAATGGGAACACGCTTACCAACGATCATCAAATTAAAGAAGGTCTGCAAAAAACCTCATCGTGTGACTTTTTATGAGGGCGCAGCTCGTCGCACTCAACATTTTGCAAATTTGATCGATGCGAAGGCATTTGCTAAGGAGCATGGATGGGAGGCACTGGATCGCTCATTGGCCGTGTCTGCCGAGGAGCGCTTGCTGATTGGCAAAGTGCGAGGGATGGCTGATGTGCTTCATACTACCACAGCGGAAATTATTGAGGCTGGTCTTAATTCGCTGCGCGGTCGGCGTATAGACGCACCGCTGCTTGGAGAGGCGATAGCCAATTACCGGGCTGCTTCTGAGCAGAATGGCTTGCGCGGTGCTAGTCTTAATAATCTGCGCGTATTTTTGGGTTTTTTTGAAAGGAAAATGGGCGCATCTGCGGTCTTGTCTGATATTTCAGCGGTGCATGTATCGACCGCAGCCCGTGAACGATACAGCAATCCAGAGAGTGTGCGCTCTTACATGGCCGTGGTGGTGGCTTTTTTCCGATGGTGCGCCGAGGCTGAGCGGCAGTGGGCAGATCCAGCGTGGTTTCGCCGGATCAAACTGCGCACGATGCGCACTGACAAGCCGAAGGTCACGATTGCACCGCCAGAGCTGGTGGCAGATTTTTTATATAATGTGCCAGCGAAGTATCAGGCGGGTTTTGCGTTGCAGTTTTTTGCGGGGTTACGGCCCGAGGAAATGGTAGCGAAGGACAGTCATAAACAGCGTTTATGCTGGGATGCGATCGATTTCCAGGCGCGTACTATCTCGGTCAGCGCCGAGGTATCGAAGCAGCGCACACCGCGGTTGATTCATAATTGCTTTGCGAATTTGTGGGGATGGCTGGAAGCAGTGCCAGAAGCAGAGCGCACCGGGCCAGTGCTGGCATTAAACTATCGCAATTTTAAGCGGCTGCGCCGAGCGATTGCAGACAAAGCAAATTGTCCAAATCCGTGGCCGCGTGATTGGCCGCGGCACTCGTTTGGCACTTATTCATTTCACTTGTTTGGGCTAGAGACGACGATTAACAATACCGGCCACATGAATGAGCCTAGCACTTTCTTTTCGCACTATAAGGGTTCAACAGTGGAAGCTCAGGCGCAGGCATTTAGTGAGATTTACTGGCAGCAAGGGAAGTGCGGCAGCGGGATATGGTATGCGATCAAGACAGAGCAAGACAAAGCGCGTGACTCCGCACGTAAGGCGCAGGTCACTGCGGCAGCGGATTAATTATCAGGCGCAATGTCTTTGGCTGGTACTGCGTAGATAGAGGCAGAAGATGCCGCTAATAGTGTAACAAGTGTAATGATTTTTTTCATTTTTTTAGTCATTGCAGCGAGACTTGAGTCAGTGTCTCGTTTTGTTTATCGATGACCCACAGCGTCACGGGTAACTTGTAGCTTGTGATGATGCTGTTGACTCGGATCGATTCTTTGGTGTCGTTTGGCGTGTCCATGATTAGAATAATCCCGGCACGTTTATTGGTCAGTAAGGCATAATGGAGCGATTGGCCGATGGCCTCGCCCCATTTGCCGTTCCAGTCAACTTCAATGGCGTGCGTATCGGTTACGATGTCGCATCGTGTGCGATCAGCCATTGTGACTTCAGCTGCGCCGTCTAGCAGTTTGGCGGCTATTGTTTGATAGTGTACTTCGGGTAGCGCTGATAGGCTCGCGCAAGCGAGCTGAAGCATCAAAGAAAAGGTGTATATGTAAACTCGCATAGCACTTATAAACCTAATGTTTAAAGCGCTAACTGCGAGAAATTAGCGACGATTTACTTTACCTGCGAGCTTCCAAAGTAAAAGCCGACGATTGCCAGCGCTGTCTGTCGGATCTCTGGCAAGATGACAAAGCCTTGCACTGTTGCCCACTCTAACCTCTTGAACAGTCCCAGGAAGCCATTTGTTTCTGATTGTATCGTAATACCTACGTTAGTGAATGCGAAGACGAATGGCGCTAGCACAATCGCAAAGATGACTGCGAACGTAATTAAGCGGCGCATGTAAACACCACCGCGAGCTGCTGCTTTGTCTGCTGATTCGTCTGCAACAGTTTGACGAGCAATCATGCGCTCGAATAGACGTGCCTGATTTTCGGACTGCGCTGCGATCATCTTCATCACGAATCCACTTACTCCTCCGCCTAGCATTGCTAACAGTTCTGGTGTCATAATTATTTCTTATTTCTAAGTTCTTTAATTATTTTAATGGCTGCTAGAGTCATGTAAACAAAAGTGGCAAGTCCGGCAATTGTTCCAGATAATTCATTAATGTTACTAAGTTCAATGGAAGCGATAAAGCCCCCCGTGCCTATTGTTGATTTGTAGATAAT
>TARA_R110002074_G_scaffold369787_1_pt1 | contig 14340 bp, 9 predicted proteins | sample TARA_R110002074 | Tara Oceans TARA_R110002074 (sample SAMEA4397215) | marine metagenome | biome: Polar Biome; feature: [MIX] marine epipelagic wind mixed layer (ENVO:01000061); material: water (ENVO:00002006), including particulate matter (ENVO:01000060) such as... | depth 10-100 m
ATTCAATTTAATTTTGTGTATCCCACCCTTACTAAAAGTTAGTTGCCTGTGAAACCATCAAATGTTTCAATGGGGAATGGATGGAAGAAATTAAAAATAATTCTACAATACATTACTCAAAACCATGGTTTGAGGACGAAAAAGATACCATGCAACCTTTTCCAACTGGTAAATACGATGAATACAACGAAAAATCTTATGTCGGAGTTATCCATTGATACAAAAATACTATAATATCACTATTAAAAATTTGAGCCGTTGAACTTGGTAGAAATTTATATTCATATATAATTATATATGAATATCATTATTAATAATTTACTAAGCAATTGAGCTTTCGTGCATGTTAGCAAACTTTTCTAGAATATGTTGAAGACGAATTGGCATATTGTCCAAGTTAAACTTGAGACCAGATTTAAGAGTTTTGCCGGCAAAAGGAATGGGTAAATTATCACACGTCTCATTGTTGTTAATTTGATAGGCCTTGATGAGAGCATATACTAACTCGTGGGTCGGCTTATCGAATGTCTTGATTTTTTTAGCCAATGCTAATTTTTCGATATCCGTCAGGTCCTCATCGTCTAATACTATATTATTAAGAGAATTGAAAAGTGGGAATTTTGTTGTCATTTTGCTTACGAGTAAATAAGAAAAATTAAATCATTTTGACACATATGCGGCATCCATTCCCATATAGGAAACATCATGTATCTTACCCGAGTTCTTGGGAAGACCAATAGTATATCCGGGGATAGAGATGGAGTCAGCTGCTTTTTTAGGTGCAATATTGCTCACTGGTTTTTTATTCTTGGAGACTTTCTGCGCGATTTCAATGACAAATCGTTTGATTTCTTCCACTTTATGAGGCCCGTCATATCGCATAAAAGGAGCCCCATTTATATGAAGAATCATAAGAGGGACATATTTAATAGGTGATTTTGTTGTTGATGCTTTTGTAATAATACCCTTGTTTTGACTGACATTTACCATAGCGAACGTGCATCCTCCGACACTTGTGGGTAATTTTTTGAATATGGGTATTAATGTTTGACAGTGTGTACACTTGGTGGAGTAAAACAACACCAGCGAGTACCCGTCGATACCCACCGATAATGTTTTTCCTTTCTGACCTTCTTTAATTACAAAGTCGGTTTCATTTAGATAAAATAATCCTGTGCTCATTTTTTTTAAATGTATGTGTTTCTTAAAATTAATTTATACTTTTCTATGATACAAGAAACATGGACGGAATAGACATATCAAAGAAAAACATTCCGCAATTTACACCCCTAAATATCTCCTTCAATAAAGAACTATATATAAAAGACTCCACCAGACGGAATAGTGGTAGTAAAGACCTCTATATAGGAGGTATACGATGGCCAAGTGTCTTGAATTACGTCTGGGGTAATTTGCTTTGCTACGATACTCAGAAAAGTATAATTAGAAATTGGAAGTCCGGCTTCCCTATTTACAAACAAAATTTCTCTTACGATTCCAAGAATAAAAAATATTATTTAGAGTCTAAATCAACCGGTAAAGAAATTGTAGTAGGTAATAAGACAATACGACCAGGGGAAATATCTTCAATGAAATTTCAAATATCTAATATTGAAGAGACTATTGCTGGCCTGAAAATACTGGATAAATTAATGACTGGGTGGGGCGATATTTCAAAAACATCAACTGACCTTTACAATATGAAAACCAATTTGGAGACTTTTCTAAAAATATCACCAGATGTCGAGAAATTTAAGAAGCTACAACAGCAACGACTAGATGCAATAGACAAAATATTAAAGAAGAAAGCTATTGTAAACCAATCTAGCAACGACCCACAAGTGAGAACCCCAGCATATAAATATCGGAAGATTAAGGCCGCTGCTGCAAAGGTGATAGCATCTCAGAAATTAACTCCCCGTTCACAAAAGGATTCATTTATAGAATTTTTTAGAAATCTACCGTTTACAAATCTAATACATAATATTAATTTATTTGAATCTGAATTATTAGAAGAATTTAATATAGAGAAAAAAGCAGACAGGAAAGCTGTAAAAAATATTCTCAGACAGATTATTGAAGTGTTAGAATCACAGAAAGAAGAGATTATTAACTATAAATCTGATATAGAGGTATTGATAAAGGAACATGAAAAATTAACTTCTCGATACACGAAAGAGGAGCTCTACACAAAATTTAAAAACCTACACCCAAGCGAGAAAAACAAGTACTACAAACCTTTAAAAAATACCTTCTTAAAAATGTTGTACGAGTGTCGGCTACATAGACTGAGTGAGCATCTTACAACTGTATATTCAAATGTCCTAGGTTATGATGAAAACAAACAGATATTATTGGACACTATACCGGATTTGGAGGGATTTTATAGTGGGAGAACTATGATTAGTAATTGGAACAAGATATTTTATATTGACCCCAAAAATAATACCAATCCCCTTCTCGGGGTTGGTATTATTAAGTCTAGTATGAGAGGATATAATAATGTGGGTAAAGTCTTAATGGAATTAAGACTAGACATAGCAATGAAAAAGAAGAAACAGTTAGAGGATATGAAAATATTTGAAGAAAGTGATGAGAAACAACGCTTTCTTATGGCCCATTCCCACCTCCGCGATTTACTTAAAACCCGAGACATAAAGGAATTTGAGAATTTAACAGTTGATGAAATTCTATTACGAATGAGTAATGCGACACGTGTCAGTACATCTAATCGTAGTGTCACCTTGTACCCCGACACTGAAAAAGCCTATAAGGATTTAACTGATGACGATTTTAGACTCATGTTAGATAAGATGGGTATCCCATCCAAAGGTAATCTTATCAAGAATCATTTACCCATAGATACTACTAATTTCGTTAACGATACGACTCTTAATTATATTTTTAAAAATAATGTTGAAGGTGTCAATGAAATATTTAGACATGAAAATAGGAATCCTCGTAATCTTGCTAGCTTTCTTAGACAAAAATATTTAGAGAAGTTATATAACATACAAGTCATGGAGGAGAAAAACTCGGCTCTCAGAGCAGTATTAAAATACTTTTACATGGCTGATAAAGAATATAGAGTACCTACTAAACATATTGAGATGGCCATCGACTACCAGCTTAATTCTCTCTCAGCAATAGAACTAAAAGCGATGATAGAAAAGATAGATTCTAAAGTAATAACAAATACGTTATATTCAATTGTACCTGCTAACTGTAATAGCATCATAAATATTAATGGGGAGGAGATGGATATCGACAAATTTGTCGATTACGAGATAGACGAGGATATAAAATTAGGAAAGTTGGTTGATAGAGTTAGTGGGTTAGCTGTAAGAGAAGCACTTTCGTGGAATTGGTCAAGTAATCCTGGAAAACAAATCACATCTATTGTAGCTGTAGATCCTGTAATGACACATGTGATGACGCAGATGACAATATCTCCTCAAGATCAACATATAACCTCTTTGTTGGAAGGCGATGGTGTCGGAGATGATATTAAACCAACCCAGCCCCAAACACCGGGGCCGTGGAGTTCACCATCAGTAGCACCATCCCAAACAGTAAAAATAGTGAATAAAAGCAACATTATATTTTCAAGTTCAGCTGAATACACACCATTCAAATTATCCCCAACTGAAAAAATCATAATAACTATCGATCACTATAAATTTCCAACGGTTCTACATGCTACATGCTACCTATGGTTTACACGCGAGACAAAACTTGGCAGAGATATGGCATACAAACTCCTTCTCAAAAATAAATGGGGGAATTTACTTACACAATTAAGAATATTAACAGGTACCGATCAGTATAGCACTTATGAGAAGTTGGACGAAATTACATGGAAAGATTTTGAAGTACCTCTTAAAAATGAAGGTCTTAATTCGGTAATACAACATCTGAAGAAAACAATTAATATTGTTAATGAAAATACATTAATTTCGGTAGCAAAATTGAAGCACGAGATGTTTGACTTTTTGCTAGACACTCCTACGTCAGGAGAGGATCCATTTCTATCATGGGATAATGTATATAACCAACTAATAAGAATCATGGATGAAAAACTTTTCCATAACACTCACATACTACTGGAAAAGGCACACGCTGCTAAATTTCACAACCCAGAAATGCAGAAACTTCTTTTACTCTCCGGTGGTAGTCATCTTTACTACGGGGATGTCGACGACCAAGTACTGGGTATTGGAAGAAATAACAGTGGTCAGAATCTGGCTGGTAAATCTTTAATGAGATTGCGAGAAATGCTAAGAAGAAAGTCCCCAGACATGATTTACACTATACCACCGGAAGAACTCGACGTATCTATTCTCTTCTTTGAAACAAAAATACTGATGTTTAGCAATTTAGTAAAAACGATAAATAATTTTGTGAAAGACGATGATGTATCTCTTAAGTTGGTGCGTGGAATCCTAGAACTGTATAAAATTAATTGTGTACAAGGTGAGAATGTATCCTTCCAAGTTGGAAAACGTCTCAAGTCTATTATCCGAAGCATTGCTGATTCATACCCAGGTAGAACAAAAGAGGCGTGGTCTCTTATGAGTGATTATGTAAAAGTATTGTTTGGACAGTTTGTAGCATATAGTCAACAACAACCTGGTATAGAACCCAACGAGTTCTCTTGTCTATTTTTTGACCCACCCACTACTGCTCAAGAAAAGGAAGATTTTGAAGTATCAAAGGGAAAAGCAAGCGAACTTCTTCGTAACTATTTTAAATGTCTTTTTAAAATGTTCAACATATTGGAAACCAATATTATTGATGATATGACTACTGATATTATTTCACTGCATGTTGCCCGTACATGGTTTCTGGGTCATATCGAACTCCGAGATTTGAGTGATGAACAACGAGAAGATATTATCGAAGGTAATTTAAATTACCAGGATATGTAAAGTTAATTTCTAAATATTTAGAGCTCTAAATAATATTTCAAATAATATATTATTTGAAATAATTACTTCAATGAATGAAATATGATATAAAAATATTCTTATAGACAAAATGGATAAAGTACAACGAAGATTAATATGTTTACAAACACATGCTGTAAATATTTACAATCCACATGAATTATTAGTTCAGGTAAAACCAGATAAGTTACCAACAGGTGACTTCAATCAAATATATATAGTCGAAGAAATATTAGCGGGTAGTAAATGTAAGACCTTACGGTCTTACAGTTTATTATTCCTTACCGATGTTGTTAAACTACTACCCGTAACGATCGACAATATACTGAGCGTTCGTGAAAAATTCCCATTGTTATCATTGGACAATATTCTAGAAGCTTGGAGTCATGAAACCCATCCACATGACGACTGGGGTTCACTCAGTACAAGTGGTAGAAACAGTCTGGTCTCAAAACGACAAACGAAAGATTATTATAGCAAAAAGGAAAAACCACTGAAAAAAATACCGGCAACTACATGGGTGAAAGCGAAGAAAAAATTATACACTCTTAAACCGCAGGAGCCCGATAATATGAAAATTAATAATTTGGAGGTCACTATTACATTAAAATCGAAATCTGGTGGTAAGTTGGAAAATCTGGAAGTCTTTAATACCATCGATTCAAGTATGTATCTACCATACGTTTGGTGTGACAAGTATGTTAAGGTTAATAGAAATTCCTATATCCCGAAATCCTGGAGACAGAATAATGGAGTATTTGGATGTATTATAAAAGTTGGAGACATCCCAGTGATAAAGCCTAATAGGGAAATAACTCTTCCATCTGCAAATTTACTTCTCCGGGTGTACCCAGATGAATGGGTAAACAAACCATTGGAAGATATTAAATACTTTCTAGCAAAAAACAATGTACCAATAAAGTACCTTAAACTTTTTAGTAAAGAGGTGGATTTATGGAAGGACTATATGGCTAGTTTTACGGCAGCGACAATAACAGTATTCGAGGATTCAATAACCATTACCGCAAATATTAACCCTACCAGTGCCATAACAAACAAGTTGGGGTCTGATATTGGTAAGATGATATTTGGAACAATGATAACAGACAAAAGGTATCTTATATCTAAAATTAGACCTGGAACACTAGGCGTCTCTTTCAGGTATCCACGTATTGCTATAAACTCTAATATTCTATTTGATGTAATCAGTAGCAGTAGTGTCATGTGTGGTCTTCTACTACCACAGGAAGCTAAAAAATTAGGAATTATTGAGAAAATCTCGAAGGATAAATACAAGGGAGGTTTCAGGATTCTAGCCAAAATTCATGATAAAGTGCTCAAGGCATCTATCACGCAGAATGACGGTAACAAACGAAGTAATGGTAAACCATATCTAGAAGTAGTAATAAAATCCGCATCAAATATACAAGCAGTTGATGACTTTGCCCGCTTGTTTGGTACAGCTCTAACACTATATTCTAATGAGCTTCCAAAATTTAAAGCGCTTTACAAGTCTGTTATACCAAAATGGAAAGACCCACCCAGTATTATAAATTACAAGGGGAAAGTATGCGATACAAATAAAGATTGTAAAAAAGATACATGTAATCCAATCACAAAAACTTGTAGTAAAAATATTTCTACCCTGGGTTGGTGGGCTGAAAATTACAGTAGGAAGTGTCAAGGGGCTGTAATTCGCCCATGGGTAGTGGAACCATCATCAGTGGACTCTCTTCGCGGATTAGGGTATAATGTGGAAGAATTCCCCAAAAACAGTGGAGAGTACTTAACGTGTCGGAAAACTGCTGTAAAGGGGAAGGAAGTCTACCAAAATTTTTATATAATGGCCAATACACTTAGTAATAGTAAAGATTACCCGTTTATCCCATGTTGTGGGTCGGAAGATCGAAAAAGCCATGCTGGTAATTCATATAATAAATATTACTACAATCTTGACAAACTTGACTTGAACAATGGGGCCAATATTAAGATAACGTTTAAAAAATTTAAGAAGAAGCAGTTGAAAATACTGTTAGAGTTTGCTAAAGATAAATTTTCGGTTATTGGATTTAATAAACATACAAAGAAATTTCTCGACGCTAAAAAATTAAGTGTGTCCAAAGAGGAAGAACGGTTGATAAATAATTATCCAGAAGACCCTATAGGAGCACTTCTGATTTCGCAGAAAGGGAAGTCTACTACAGCCACTATCTTTGTTGAAATAGATATTGTTGAAATAGAGAGTCGTTCATACTCTAACAACTATGAGGATTTTGAAAGTGTTAGTATTGGTATACAATCACTATTGGAAAATCTCTTCGATTCCGCTGTTAATAAGAAACCCAATGCCTACTCCATTGAATTTCATAGTGATAGTTTGAAGCGTAGTGAAGATTTACATACTCAAAAAAGAGCAACTATTGGGAGACGTGGTAGTTTACCTGTAAATATTAAAAGATTGCTAGATTTAGTAAGTCTGGAAAACGACAAAGTGTCTGTCTGGAAACGCAAAGGGGTAACCAGAGACTCGTCCGCAAGTTTTTTACATGTTGTAAAGTGTTTTGTGGACAATACAGATATATCGGGCGACAGTTCTTTCGCGATAAGGGCTGAATTTCTAACAGCTGTGAAGATGTTAAATTCCGGTATAACATTGTGTAAGCAGTCAATGTATGACTTTACCACTGATGAAATATTAACCAAACTACAACCAAACAGTAATGCGTACATTAATCCGAGACTGTTCCATGCCCTCGTTGAAAAAATTTATGAAGTTAACATTATTCTTATTCAAAGAGGGATAGATGACGATGAAGGTACATTTATACTCCCGCACCATAAAAATATTTATCTTACGCAGGGTATGATATACGAAAAGACTATGATGGTATACGAGCATTTTGGTACAGATGCTGAGAAATTCTTAAGAACACCTCATTGTGAACTGGTGGAAGGGGTCAGCAACGCAGCCATAGAATCATATATGTATCGCATATGGCTGTATAGTACAAAATTCTTTTACGGTAATACATTGGTGACACCGATTACAATACCACAAGTGTTCCTTGCATCTGGATGGAAACAGGGAATAAATGAGTCTGGTAAAGGATTTTTATTAATTAAAGATAGGTTTGTCATCAATACCCACAGTTTGCCACCAGTTTCTATTGAGGAAGCATCGGCTGAAGAAGTTGCCAATGTAAAAAATACAGAAGAAGTTGTAAAGTTTGCGGAATCACTCCACGCTACACGTATTCGTGTTCATGATTCAATACAGTTTGTAAAAACAACTTGGGAACTAAATGGGTTTAATTTCGATACTATTGTTTGGAGAGATAATATAAATTCTTTAAGAAATAAATATATTATAAATAAATTAAATTCTAAATATTTAATCGGTTATTTTCTATTTGCATTTTCAAAATATTTATCAGATAATAATATTACACTAACAAAAATTATTGAGAAATTGGATACAAATTCTACCGGAAAGGAATCAACCCTTAACCAATCTTACTTTCTGGAGAAAAAGTTTAAAATTCTCATTGATGGATTTGTTAAAAACATAGTATCAACTGTCATAATGAAAGATACAATCCCCCAGTCTCTTATGACTGCCAGCCTTCCACCACCACTTAAAATTTACAATAAAAAGGCACCAGTGGAAAAGAGTCATCGGAAGCGAAGAAGAAATAAGAAGAAAAAAGCGAAGTTTTATATTTCGCACCCCGTCTTCACTTCTTCTAAAAAAGAGACAGAGACCTTGTTGTTTAGACTTAAACTTCACGCTACCCTGATGATGAAGCATGATTTTGATAAGTTAATAGCATACCATACAAACAATAGTATTCCAGACTTCTTCAACTCGATATTAGATTTTAGAAAGGTTGTTAATGAAAAGATTCAGTACCGCTCTAGCGATATTGTACGTGGAAGCACTATTAATATATACGACAAACCGATCGTAAACACCGAGACCGACTACATGTGGCGAAATGTTAATTTTACCGATAATAAGATAACTGTCTCGAGGACATTTGACGGTGAGGCGGAAGGTATTGAGAGTTGGGTATCGAGTGTAAATTTAGAAATAGATAATTTTTCGGTGGTTTCTATCGATGAAACCACACAAGAGATTGATGAGGAGTTAACCCCCGAGTCTCCATTGATATTGAACGGCGATGACGTGTTAATTCCCATGATAGAATATATGTAATGTTGAAAATTGAATTTTCTATTTATCTTTATAAATAGAAAAATGAAACAGCAATTATTAGATGAATTGATGACAAAGTCTCAAGAATTTGTAGCAACCAAAAACAAAAAAGAATTTAATAGTCTTTTAAAATGCCTTGATAAATTATACTATAACCAGAACACTACAGGCGACGCAGTTCCTGATGATATTTACGACCAACTTGTCGATATGTACGATATGACGTTCTCAAAAGGTAAGACTTATCACGAACTAAAAGGTGTTGGAGCAAAAGGAGAAGTAAATATTGATACAAGAGCCGATATCAAACTTCCATATCATATGGGAACTATCCTTAAATTCTCCGCAATGATGGTCACTAAAAACAAGTCTGAATGGAGGATGAGGCCGCACAACTATCAGAGAAAGTTTGAAGCATGGAAATTAAAATACCCAAAAGGTCCATATACTGCTGAGGGAAAGGCAGATGGTATTTCATGTTTGCTAATTTATGAGAAAGCGGGGAAGAAAATAAAGAGAACTATCTTTTCACGTGGAACTGGTGATACAGGAAAAGATTTATCCAGATATCTTAGCAAGACGGGGTTTAGCATGATTCCAGATGGGAAAGATTTCGATGATGGGAAAACAGTAGTTCGTGGAGAACTGGTGATGCGATACAATGTTTGGAAGAAAAAATATTCTAAAACATTTTCCAACCCTAGAAATATAGTGGGCGGATTTGTAACCAGAAAAAAGAATACAGGTGTGAAAGCATCCGATATTGATTTTGTTGCGTATGAACAATTACTTCCACGCGACAAAACCAGGTTTGGACAAATTCAAGAACTAAAACGTCTAGGCTTTACGACAGTGATGACAATACAGGTATCAACTCTTACTGAGCCTGGTCTCTTTAAAATTTTGAAAGACTTCCGAGGTGGAAGTCCCTACGAAATAGATGGCTTAGTGGTTTTTGACGATAGTATTGTACATCCAGTGAGTAAAGTGGATGTACTACCTTCCGCGTTTGCATATAAGGTCAATACTCAAACAGCTATTGTCGACGTTGTGGGGATTGAATGGTCTTCTAGTACAACAAATGCGTTAAAACCGGTGGTCGTGTACAAACCAGTCACTATTGGTCGAGTAATGCCAGATGGTAAAGTGGTGGGAGCCATCTATCATCGCGCCACCGCTTTTAATGCCGGATTTGTCAAGAAGCATAAGATCGGACCAGGAGCACAGTTATTAATAGTAAGAAGTGGCGATGTAATTCCACATATTGAAGAGGTGTTAAAACCTTCTACAGAACCGGATCTACCGAATACTGTTCGAGATGGGAATGACATGTACAATTATAAAGGTCACGATGACATCGATTTTGTATGGGGTGATGGATTAAAAAGACGTAGTAAGTTGGATATTTTCGCTGTTAAAATGCTTGATGCGACAAAGATTAAGCAAATCACTCTATTCTTCTCTGGTGGTAAAAACCCCCGTGGTATGAATATAAAAGGAGTGGGCGAAGAGACTGTTAAAAAGTTATTTAAAAATGGATATACAAGTATTACCTCCATTCTACAAACGAGTGTTGAGTCTCTGGAAGAAATAGGCTTTACTAAAAAACAAGCAGAGAATATTAGAAACCCAATTGAGGAGGTATTATTTAAAAAACCGGTGGACCTTTCACGTCTTATGGGTGCCACATCCGTATTCCCCAACGCTCGCAAAACTATAATAAAGAAAATACTTACAAAATACCCACACGTGTTAACAGACGATAAATACTATGGTAAAACTCCTGCTAAATTATCAGGAGTTTCAGGTGTCGGTCAAGAAACACTTGATAACTTTGTCAATTCACTTCCCGTCTTTACACTTTTTCTTGAAGACAATCCTCAGATTAAAGTCAGTGTAGTCAAAGTTGTAAAGACAGTCTCTGCTAGATTGAAAGATATGTCTTTCGTATTTACAGGTACTATGTCTAAAATGAATAGAGAAGCTACACAAGAGTTGGTTGTAAAAAATGGTGGTACAACATCGGGAACTGTCTCCAAAAGTACCGATTTCTTAGTGATAGGAGATTCTGGAAAACCAGGACCGAAAAAAATAGATAAAGCTGAAAATTTGGGAATTAAGATAATCAGCGAGAAAGATTTTCTAAAGATGTTAGAATAGAATAATTATTTGAAATACAAATAATTATTAACACCATTCAGTTATTGTTCTCTTCATCTATGCCTTCATCGATGTCTAACTCCTCTTCCTCTTCTATGTCTAACTCCTCCTCTATGTTTAACTCCTCCTTATTCTTAGTGTATAATCTATTCCACATCCTCATGTAGCGGAACACCGCTCCTATATTAATATTTGAGTTATTCCCAGACTTAGGAATTTTTTTCAACGCTTTACCTACTTCTTTCATCCGGTTTTTATTAGCAGTTCCATCTTCATCTCTTACATAAAACCCTAGGGCGGTTGCCACCGGATTTAACGACCGTATCATGTCGGAACTGTTAAATGTAAAGGTACTTTTGGAACCATTGGAACAATTAATTTCCTGTTCGCGCAGGTATTTTAGATGCTGAACACTCATTGTCTGGTTATTGTTATTCAATATTCTAAAGATTTTTGGATAGTCCATCATCTTTTCCAACCATGGGTCCTCCATCACTGGACCTAGCCGGTTGAAAGCATCTATTTCAGCATGTCCGAATGTGGCATCACCATAATCAGTCCGGGTATAATCGTCATCTTCCTCCATACCTGAGCCATACCCTCCATCTCCTTCAGCCTCTAAATCCTCTTCCTCGCCATCATCGTATCTTCTATCACCACCATCAAAATCCCCGTAGTCACTAAAATCATTGTAATTATCAAATTCTGTGTCTGACATTTTTATTTTAGTTTAGTTTAATTTAAAATGAATTTAAAATATTAATCACAGAATAAAAAAAATGATGAATCAAGATAATCTTTCCGGAAAAGATCTCCTAGCCTTTCAAGCTATTTCAGCCTTTGTTATTGAGGCTACCAAAGTAGCTGGTAAAATGCAACGTTCACTCCAACTCTACAACAGACTTATCGATAAAACCAGTTTTTCACATACTGAAGCTATCACAAAGCATATTAATTCGTTTAGAAATTTTTGCAGTGAAAATCAAGAAGCATTAAAATCACAAAATATCGAACAATTAAAAACACATGTAATCGAATATTCCCCACGTGTTTTTATTAATGTCCGTCTACTTTTGATGAACAGTGAGGAAAACAGTGAAATTATTTGGCAGCACCTGATGACAATTGGTGCTATCGTATTTCCACAGGCTAAATTGAAAGAGGTGCTTGCTAAAAAAGTACAGGAAGAGGAGGAGCGAAAATCATCATCCGATGAAGAAGCGGGTGCGGAGGACGACTTCCTCGCCAATATCATGTCGAAAGTGGAAAACTCCGTGGACCCGTCATCTACAAATCCCGCAGATGCTCTTAGCCAAATGATGTCGGGTGGTATGATGACAGACCTTATGTCGAGTATGACAGGTGGGATGCAGGATGGCTCGTTGGACCTCGGCAAGATGATGGGGTCTCTTCAAAAAATGGTTGGTAAATTACAGGACACGGAAGGGGCACCACCCGAACTAAAAGCCATGACTGGTAATCTAACAAAAATGCTTGATAATGCAAAATTACAAGTAGATAATACCGATTAAGTTTAAAAAGAAGATGGACTTTGTAAAATGCATACATTAACTTTAGCATCTCAGAAACAACTCGTCGACCTTAATGAAGACAGAACACTTTTCGATATAGAAGTCACAGTAACAGCGGAAGATCCGACTGAACAATTTGAAGCAGTTATACTGAATCAAACAGAGCTTGACGGTGGAGAGGTTAATTACCAAGTACATAAAGGAGCTATGGAGGCACGACTTGTAAATGACAAAAATTTATACCAAAATTACTTTCTCTGCTTGCGCGGGACAAAAGGGAAAAAAGTTAATATAGTGATTAAACATAATCCACCACCACCAGAGGCGGTAGAAGAGGAGGAATTTACAGAACAGGAAGAATATATCGATGAGAGTGAAATAATGCCAATACCGCTACCACCACTTCCACCTAAAAAGGCACAGTCCAGTATATTTTCAATGCGATCCCTATTTATTGTTGTTATTATTGTAGGTATTGGTATTGGGTTGTACTTTTTATGGAAAGGTGGTAAACCATCCGTGAGTGCTGAATCAACTCAACCTTCCATTATCCCAAATATTCCGGTAGTAACAACTCCCGCCACCTTTTCTGGGACTAAAAAAGCATCATCGCCAAATTTAATGTCCAGATTAAATAAAATGGTAGAATAAAAATATTATATTATAACTTTTAATTCTTTTTAGAATTAAAAATATTATCTCTATTATCTGCGCTGTTTGTAAAGTTTATACCAATTAGCAGTTATAGAATTATTATTAATTTCCCAACCTGGACGGGTATGGTCCAGAACATTACACACAAACGTTAGAACAGCACCACACGGTCCTTTGAAATCGGTAGCGGCATATGCTTGTTGCAATGCTAACTGTATCATGGGGTAATATTTCAATGAACTCTTGGGATTAATAAATGCATCAGCATTTATAATACCAGTAGCTGGTGAAAATTTATCAGTAAACACAGGTGCTGATACCCCCATCGGGTCATGTGGGTTAATAAGTTCGTAGGCTATTGATTCCTTTGGAAATTTCATAAAGGCCCACGCCATACTGTTATTTAAATATATTTGCCCTAAATTATGATTCTCTAATCGTCTACTATTGGTTGTATAACATGTGTTGGCATAGTGATATGGTAAAAACTCATTCCCGTATGTCTGAGAATAAAGACTGTGGTAGTATTCTGTGTGGTATGGCATCCATCCACCTAGCATGACTTCGCTTGCGAAGAATCCCATCATAACTTCTGTTGTGGAACCTGGCGATGCAGTTCCGGTTTTACCACTTGTGGCTATACTTTGCGGGTGGTTAAACATTGTGTCTATTCCTTGTGCAAGATAAGCGTATGGATTATCTGTGTGACTACAGCCAATATCTTTTGCTAATACGTATGATGATGTTGACATTTATATTATATTACATTTTTTTAGAAATGAAAATTAAATAAGATTAAGATTAAGAAAATGCAAGTTCAAAAACGAAATCA
>TARA_R110002074_G_scaffold86580_3_pt1 | contig 14340 bp, 12 predicted proteins | sample TARA_R110002074 | Tara Oceans TARA_R110002074 (sample SAMEA4397215) | marine metagenome | biome: Polar Biome; feature: [MIX] marine epipelagic wind mixed layer (ENVO:01000061); material: water (ENVO:00002006), including particulate matter (ENVO:01000060) such as... | depth 10-100 m
CCTTAAAACAGTAGTTCCCCCTACTCTTGTATCTTCAAACAGTATTTGTCCACCAAAATTAGGTACCACCGCGGAGCCCGACTGTGCCCCACCGAAGGTAATTTTTATATTTCCTGCAGGAGAAGTAACTGAATAAAGGGGGAAGAAAGAACCATCTAGTTTATAATTGGCGGGGTCAAAATTGAAGTCGGCCAGCTCTAGGGTGATTCTCATAAATCTCATACCCACGGGTGTAGTGAAGGGTCCATTTGATTTATTTAACCCGGCCATTGCTGTCAGTATATTATCATCACTGGCATTAGAATACAAAGATAAGGTAGAATTTACAGGACTAGATTCATCTACAATCGTACCACCCTGGTTCCAGTTAGCATTTGCAGTTATATTACTGTTAGGGGTGAGCATGTAATTTGCTCTATAAAGAAGGTTCCTTCCCTGACCCATCAGCAGGCGAGTCGCTACTCGCCCCACATCAGTGCTACCTGTTGATGGATTAATACCAAAATACCCATACTCCCCAGAAGTGGTTATATTTACATTATGGGTATCAAATCCAGTTCGGTTGGTGTATACATTAGCCCCCCCTGCTGCGCTATCCCACGACCCCTCTTGGTGATATACCACTGACAAATCACTTCCAAACTGTGCTAGCACAGTCCCATCACTAACCGAACTGGGTGGATCTATCCTTTCTATAGTCGCATGTGAAAGCATGTCCCGACCACCCAACGGGGTCTTATTCTGATCACCAGGAGCCCAGGGGAATCTGGTCGTAGGCACCGCCACATCAATATTGACAAGTTCCCCTGGTCTATATCCATATCCTTTATTAATTATGCTAACATTTGTGGGTACTGCTGCCTCAGCCCACACCGTTGCATTAGTTCCAGTAGAGGATACTGCCCCTGTCGTTGCCAGATCGGAACCCACTGGCATCGTGCCACCACCTACAGTGAGTACATTACTATTCACATGGACATTTGTTGAGAAATCATGGATAGTGTTGGTGGGGGTAGTTCCGACCCCCGACCATTCAAACTTAGAATTTACGTTGGAAAATATGAACTTATTTCCCTGTCTGGGTGCAATAGTTGTAATCAGGGGATTTATTGCATATACATTAGTGGTTGTCACCGCGTTGTAATTCCCTGTTGCTGTGAGAGAAATGGCGGTGTTTCCTAGACTAAAAAGATGAAGATTATCTATATTAATAGTTCCAGTTGAATCAGGATTGAATAATTTTGTTTCTTTTGTGGCTATATTGTTGAGATTGAATAATTCAAAGTTCCGCATTCCACCGTCGATAGTGGGGGTATTCGAAGTCACGGTCTCTGTGGTGTATACATTTGCGGTAATTGAAAATAGATCACCCACGGGCAGACTTGCTGTCTGGCGACTCTTATAGACCTCTTGATTTATAATTTTGTTACCAAGAATCATGTTATCAAAACCGATGAAACCTATGGGGACATAAGTAATATCCTGGTTCCCGATTAGATTACTAGCGTCATTATTATATACTTTAGCGGTGTCTGTATAAGGGATCATGGTTTTCCCGTCCCCCACCTTCATTTTTCTCAGCTCAGAATTCGTGACTGTCAGAGACTGCCCGGGCTCTATGTCTTCACAAAATTCAGCGGGGAATGTAATACACACATTGGACCCGGCAGGATCTTCGGGGAGACGGGGGAGAGTTGTTTTCAAATACATATTACCTAGCAAATCTCCCATCTCCTGGGGCTTATAGGTATATTTAATTGTTTCACCAAAATATTTTGTTTTGGGTTGACCAAACTGTGTTTTTCTCTGGAAAATAGCGTTAGGCGCTGTGCGAATGAACGAGGGTTCAAATAAAGATTCATCATTTAATAATTCTAGATCCTGTGGTCCAATTGCAGATAAAGATTCTACTGATGCTACTAGGGCTTTACCCCTAATATCAGTGACTGGGCAGCAGTTGCTATTAGTTCCCATTACTACTATTATGTTGTTATATTTTTAAGTCATTTTGCCACAGAGATAATACTTTAGTACCCTTGAGTTCGTTGTACTGGTTCATCTTAGTGGCCTCCTCCTCCTTAAGTTTTGCTATCGCCTCCTCTGTATACTGTACTGTCTTGATGTTGAGCAGGTAGTCCCAACTGTCTTGCACTTTCTTGAATTCCCGGTGGGCGAGGTCGGTCTCCACATCTGCCCTCTTGCGCTTGAAAATCTTGAATGATTCGTTCACCACCTCCCGAACAAATCTGGCCTTGTTGGAAGCAAGCTCCGCCTGAAACTTATAGTCCTTCAGGAGATTGTGCTTCCTCTTCTTGTAGTGTTCCAACCGGTACCCGAAGAAATCTACAATAATCTCCTCTGGACAGGTGTACTTCTTGATACCGTTGGGGGTCATCAACCACATATTTGAGGTGTGGACATTCTTACCAAGCCCCAGATCCTTTACAATATCAAGCCCATCGTATCCACGAATAATAAAATGCGGTGAATCCTCTGTGCTGTGATTATCGTAACTCCTGATCTTCCCCCTATCACAAAGGGACTCCAGGTGCTCCTTGTAATCCTGTGTCCACTTCCCTGGTGGAAGTTCGGTCACAGTAATCACACCCGACTGGGAGGTTTTGTAATTTCCCAACATCGTCCATGTGTGGTCGTCCTTCTTGAAGATGGTGCCCTTGAATCCCTTGTACCACGGAGTCATGGGAATTGGTGCCTCCCCCGCCATACACCTATCTAGGTTGGCTCTGATATCTACAGGGTTGTAGCAGGGAACCTGCGTACTGTACCCCGTACCAATACCATCAGCTCCATTAACAAGCACAACGGGCAGAATAGGCATATAATACTCAGGTTCGATGCTCTTCCCATCATCATCAAGAAAGTTCAGAGTACTGTTGTCGCTGGGGTTGAACAGTCTGGTGGCATCCTTCGACAGCTTGGTGAAAATATACCTCGAACTGGCAGCGTCCTTGCCACCCATCAAACGGGTGCCAAACTGACCACAGGGCTCGAGGAGGTTGATATTATTGCTGCCAACATAGTTGTGAGCCATGCCGATGATGGTACCCTGGAGAGAAGCCTCACCGTGGTGGTAAGCCGAGACTTCAGAAATATACCCAGACAACTGAGCCACCTTAATCTCATTACTGACCAGGTTGCGCTTCATGCACGCGAACATCACCTTACGCTGGGACGGCTTCAGCCCGTCGCACACGTGGGGAATCGACCGCTTGACATCTGCAATACTGAAATTAATCATATCCAGGTTGATAAAATCATCGACCTTCAAATTCTGGACATCACCGTACTTCACCTCGGGGAGGGGGTTGGAGATATAATTCTCAAGCCACTGCTTGCGAGCATCGGCGCGGGTCTTATCGAACGCCAGAACAACAGATTTCGTCGTACCGGGGGAATCATCAAACTTAACAGTCAGCTGGTCAATCTTCTTGAAATATTCCTTGGCCTCCGTGCTCGTGCTCGTACCCAGTCCCTTATAGTACTTGACCTTGGCGCCGCGGGGCAGACCGCCATTCTCGCGGATCCAATTCTCATACGCCTGATTAGTAAAAAACGAACGTGCGCCCACCTTGATAATTGGGGTCACCATGCTCACAATAAATCCCAGCGTAATAAGCGATGGCCAGAAACAGTGGATCATATTCACCACAAGTCCCTTGATGTGACTACCATCCAAATCAGCATCGGTCATAATCATTAACTTTCCATAACGAAGTTCTGACAAATTCTTGTAAACTTTGTCCTGTTGAAGACCCAGAATCTTCTTCAAATCAGAAAACTCCTGGTTTAGGGTAAGCTGCTTAACGCTCGCATCCCGAACATTACGGGGCTTTCCCCTCAGCGGAAAAACACCCCACATATCTCTCCCAACAACAGAGAGGCCACTAATGGCCAGAGCCTTCGCCGAATCTCCCTCGGTGATAATCAGTGTGCATCTATCAGACTTAGGAGTTCCTGCCCAGTTGGCATCATCCAACTTGGGAATACCACTAATCTTGTTCTTCTTAGTACCATCTGACTTCTTAAGATCCTTCTGCTCCTTGAACCGGGCAACAGACATGAGCTCATCACGAATACCAGTATCCAGAATAGCCTTAATGAACTTGGGAGGGTAGGAAAAGGTACTACCAAACTCCGTAGACTTGCTCGTACACTCAGACTTAATCTGGCTACTGAACGTGGGATTCACCAAAGTACTGCGAACAAACATAAACATGGCAGCCTTAATGTTCATCGGCTTCAACTTCGCAGCACCATCAACCTTCTTCTTCACAAATTCACTAATAATATCCTTCGACAAAGAATTGGCAACATTATCAACGTGCGTCCCACCCCTGGTCGTGCAGATACCATTCACAAACGAAACATGCTGGAAACCAGAGTAGTTGCTCGAACCCACCACAACATCCCACCGACCGTTGGGGTCCACGTGAGTCACAGCGTTCTCAACACCATCGTGCATCCTAGCGTAGTCGATAAGCTTCTTGACGGGAATCCTAACCCCCTGAAAAGTCACCTTGAGATTGCCACTCTGGCAGACGGCAGTGTCCCACACGCGCTTCTCAAACAGCTTGAACACGTCCTCGGTCATACCACTCATGCCAAACCTCTTCCAGTCAGGGGTGAAAGAGACCGCCACCTCACCCTCCCCACCGGTGTGGGTGTGGGGGGATCCCGTGACACACGACTGCATGTTATCCTTCCAGTTCCAGGTCATCTTCTTACCCCCCGAGGGGTCTTTGACAGACAAGGAAAACTTACTCGAATAAATATTGGTAAGCTTTGCACCGTAGCCGTTCCTCCCACCCGTGGTGCGCTCCTCAGAATCATCATAATTCGAGGAAGTCAGGAGCGTTCCAAAAATCAATTCGGGAATATAAACCTTCTCCGTCTCATGAATAATAATTGGAATACCCATGCCATTATTAGTCACAGAAATCTCCCCCGATCCCATACAAATCTTTACATCAATCTTGCTCGTCGCAGTGGGGTGCATAGCATGCTGGTCAAGGGCATTCACCAGAATCTCATCGAAAATCTTAAGCAGCGCGGGGGGGTAGGTGAGGTTTTTCTTTACAAAATGTGTGGAATTAGAATCCAGAACCCAACAACTCTCAGTATCAGGTTTAGTTGCTCCCACATAACTGTCGGGTCGTTGCAGTACATGTTCAAGGTGTGACAGCTTTTCCCACTTCATAGTATTATATAGTGTGTTTTCCTTAAGCCAAGGGGGGGGCCTTAGGCTGGTACACACATGTATTAAGGAATTCAATATATATATGTGTACATAAGATGCAGATTAAATGGAAAGGGTGTTGTCACGGGTGTGGTGCCCCCCTCGACATACAACTTATTGCCCACGACACCCGGGAACTATTAGCACTTGCAACCTATATTGAATACTATGATTATCCAGACTTTTATAAAAATAGAAGCATATTTAAATTTTGTGGATCTAAAGCCAGGCGCGTATGCATACCGTGTTATCATAATCTAAAAATCTCACGCAGCTACAATACTATTAAGAATAGAGAACTTATCGGCCACAAACCTGCAAAACTCCGCGATCCCTCACCCACCAAAGATGTTATCAAAAAATGGTTTTTTGACGATTTAGAGAATTGGACACACCGAGGAGATTCAGACATGCTCATGGCTATGAACCTAAAAATAATGATAAACTCTTTAGGATTAGGGATTAAAATGATATAAATTAAAGAATAACCCTTAATTAACTGTAAGATGGATGTATTGGGTGGGGATTTCTGGATTCCCCCAGGTATAGTACAATATATACAAGACAAAGATCCATCTCTACGTTTGTGTTATATATGTAAGGATATTACAATTAAGCCAGTCCAGTGGGGTATCCAGAAATTGAGTGGTAAAAAACTCAAAGGAAAACTTGGGGGGCCGGCAAGTATAATGTTTGCTTATTCTTCTGGAGAAATAGAACATTTGCGTGCCCTCCTCCCACTTAGGGTGAAAAACTCAAGGCACCTAGGTGAATGGAGACTCAATTATTGTCGAACTTACCAGGAAAGAATGGGTACATTTAGGACGATTCTGTGGATTCCGATGGCAAAACATCTGAAACATCTGAAAATTTGAGATAAACCTATCACTATTAATCTTGTATATGCCTCCGCATTAAAAACGTGTGTCATCTAGCCTTATGTGGTATATGTTTAGGGTGTATATTACGCGCACCCGATCACCATGGCATTACTTCAACCTGTTGATAATATGTGGTATGAGGTATTCGCCCGGTGTGGAGATGCGAAAATGGCTACTGCCATATGTAATCTCCGCAGGGGGTATCAGGAAATTGCAGCCAGGAGACAAGCCAAGGCGTGTAAGTTAATTTCCTATATCCCACCGGCTATAAAAGGGGCAGCGGGGATCAAGGGGACAATTGCAGCGCGGTGTGGGGCCACCACTCTGGCGGGAAAACCATGCCCGTTTAGGGCAACATGTGGGAAGTTTTGTAAAAAACATGTGGTCTAATATATAATGGAAGAAGCACTCAGACCAGTAATAGCCGCCATGTTTATCACGATCATATTTATTTATGTGATTTCTACATACATAAAGCCAAAGACAGGACACAAGAATATCGACAATTTTTTGAGCTATGTGGGCGCCCAGCGCGAACAGTTCGCCCACGCCGCTGTGATGGTGGGAATTATAACACTTTTTACAGACTATGTTCTAGACATGGTTTCACCCGAGTAATTAAATCTTTTGTGTGCGAATGATCCCAACGTGTCAAGCGCCGATCGTAGCACTCACGCATATGCTTAACTATATCATCACCCCGTGGATGACCCCACTCAGTATCGGCCTTGAACAAAAAATCATCAAACCCAATCTTACCTCGGGGGCACCGAATAACAAATGGCGTGTGTACATACTCTTTTAAGCCCCCGTAGTCTCCAATTATCACAGGCTTATCATATAATGCAGCCTCAACTGCACCCATTCCGACCCCCTCTGAATGAGAACAGTTCACATAACAGTGGGAACTCTGGTGAATTTTATCCATATGATCATCCGACAAAAGTCCATTTATCACCACGACCCCGGGCGCATCTAGATTGACCGACTGCCTGCACGTGGCCTTGAGAACCAGACGGGCGTTGGGGAACTGGCACTGGTGGAACGCATTTACCAGAGACTTTATATTTTTGCGCGGATCAATAACGTTCCCGATAGTATAAAATATATATGGCTTTTCCTGCGAGAGTGGAAGGCGGGGAATGTCTGGAATTGGTGCCCAGTGTCTGAGAATCTTACAGTCCCACCCAAACTGGGAATCCAACACCCCCTTGGCAAACTGAGAGGGGACATAGAGGGGCTGACAGTCACCAAGCATAGCATACTCCTTGCTCACAGGTTCCGTCTCACATACAGTCATGTATATCATTTTCTTACAATTTCTAGAAAAATTCTTTACAATTTTCAAATGATCCCAGAGGGGTAGCACAAATGCAAATCCACCCTCATAATCATTATAATTTGGAAATTTACCAGATATTATTTCAATATATTCACCCCCCACAAGATCACAATATCTCTTCGTTACCTGACCAATACCAGAAAGTAACGATGGTCCTATAAATAGATACATCCTACTTAAACATCTGGTTATTTGTTTAAGTAGTATGGAGCTTGTGTTAACAGAAACAGGAGATTTTAAGGATATTAGCCATTTATATCATTTTATGGAACTTTTGTTTGTTGGACTAATTAAACTTGATAAATTAGGACTAACCCCTAGTGATATAACCACGATCAATATCCCCCACTGGCCCGACCCGTCGTGGAGGGGGAAGGGACACCCCCACAACGAATGGATTCTTAATACGATATTTAAAAATACTGAAATTGTTCACAAAGAATTTGAAGATTCTGAGAATACAATTGTAGTGGACAGGGAACAGTGTGATCATGGAAATGTAAATAAAACGTGGATCAAATATATTAAGTATTTTGATGAGTGGAAATGGTCAAGAATGATTGAAACACCGCGGTCTTCATCTGGTACCCCGGTGGTCACCTATATCAACAGGCAGGGAGACCCCAAGGGGAGATGTTTACCCCCCGCGGTTCATGAAAATGTAGTAAATTATTTGTCAAAATGTAGTGATATAAAATTTAGAAACTTAAAAATAGAAAATTTTAAGTTTGAAGATCAGGTAAATTTTATGCGGGAGACAGACATACTTGTGGGTGTTCATGGAAATGGTTTGACCCACGCGGCATTCATGCCCCCCCATTCCAGCGTGTGTGAGATTTTCATCACGGGGACAGAGTTCCACTGGGACTATTACACTCTTGCAAAGATGATGGGACACGAATATATGTGCATTTTCAATTCCATGCCAACACCTCCCTACATGTTCAATAATCTTAAGAATATTGTGTGCCAGACATGTGATTTTGATCCATGTTTATTGTCAGGACTCATTAAGCAGGTTAAGGAAGAAAAATAATTAAATAATATGATTAGTGTAGAAGAAAGAATAAAGTATTACTTGGGGGACAATAACAAGATATCTGTCCCAGAAAATATTGGTACACAGGGATATGACATTCCCATAAAATTAAATTTTGAAATGTATCGATTAAAATTCTCACAAATTCACCCCAACACACATTATCCTATAGACGTTATAAGATATTTGAATCACGTAAAGGACAAAAGTCTTTATATTCAGTGTGGGGATTCCTGTTTTAGTGGCGGGAAGTGGCCGGTGATGGTAAAGGTCAGAGACACTCACAATAATTCAAATGGGGTATTAGTAAATTTTGAAAGCACAAGACACATTGGAGCGTCATTTGACCACCCAGATCCCCCGTGGGGTAGTAAACAAAATGAGTGTGTATGGCGCGGGGTGGATACGGGGTGGGATGGGGACCGTCTGCGATTTGTTAGGAAATATGGCAGTACTCATAATGTTGGATTTTCACAGTTCGTCCAAGATGCTCTGGAATCACCCAACCTCTATTGCCAGGAAATGAAGAAGTCCAAGCTAACTATACCAGATATGAAGATGTACAAGTACTTACCAGTTATAGATGGTAATGATAAATCATCATCCCTGGGGTGGGTAATGGCATCGAACTCTGTCCCTGTGATGCCCCGTCCCCGATTTCATTCATGGGTGTGTGAACCATGGATGGAAGCAGGAGTCCATTATGTGGAGGTTAAAGCAGACTGGTCGGATTTTATTGAAAAAATTGAGTGGTGCAAGACCCACGATGATGAGTGTAAGAAAATCGCAGAGAATGGTAAAATATTTATAATGCAGTTTATGAACCAGACACAAGAAACATATATAGAACGGAAGTTAGCTGAATTCTGTGCGACGTGATGTGTTTTTTTCTCTAAGTACTATAAGAATGAATACAACAGAATTATTATTTGCAGCTGTGTGCATACCAGTTCGGATTCTCCTAGCCCTAGAAGCTAAAAAGGCCCCACCGTGGCTTGTGATTCTGGCTCTAGCTATCTCCATTGGATTCATGTACACCTGGATCACAGGAGCGCGCACGACTGGAATTGAAACAGGTGGTAAGCCCATCTGGTGGAACTCTGTGAGACCGGTTCACTCCCTCCTGTGGCTTGGATTCGTCATAGGTGCCCTCACCGGGTCTCCAGATGCATGGAAATTTCTTGCCCTCGACGTGATATTGGGACTTGTATTATTTTTCTTCTATAAATAATATAAGAATGAACGCTCTCGCAGTTGAAGCATTAGTAATAGGAATCATGGTCTACATAATTAACGGATTTGTACCATCTATGGTACCATTTCGGTTAATTTTAGTAGGGGCTTTGGCGCATTATTTTAGTGAGTTTACGGGATTTAATAAATGGTACTGCAGGAAGGGCGTGGCGTGCAATTCTACCGTATGAAACCACCCAGCGCAGAGTGCTCCTCACTCTTGGAGTCACCCTTGACGAAGGGAGAGGGCATGTCACCCTTCATGCACCCATCACGGCGCTTGGTAAAATCCTTGCACGCACCGGGGCGGCTGGGGATAGAGAGGTCGGAGGGACGCTTGGAAAACTTGTCGGTGGAGGAGGCGGAGAACATTATATACATACATAACATTATTTTCTTAAGTGGGTTAAACACATGAATATAATTATTATTAATGAAGATACTGATCGCAACTTTAGTGAGAAATAATGAAAAATGGATACCACAGTTTTATACAATGGTAGAACGCCTTAGATCTGATATACCAGATATCACATTTAATACATATATTTATGAGAATGATTCAACCGATGGTACAAAGGAGCTTCTGAAGGGAGATTATTACTCCGCTGACCTGGGACATTCCAGCGATAATCAGTCTCGCACCCACCGCCTATCCCAATATAGAAATGATTTGAAAAATAAAACAAAAAATAAAGGTAATGACTACGTATTGATGGTAGATTCTAATATGTTATTTAATACAGATGCTTTTAAATGTTTATTGAAAACTCTCCAAACAAATAAAGACATCGCGATGGCCTGTCCCCACGCTATGGTGACAACGAGTCTCCCGTGTGAGTTTTATTATGATACATTTGCCATGAAGAAAGGTCAATTTGATAGCATATTTGAATGTACTTTAGCACCCGATCGCCAACACGATCGTCACTGCCACCACTCCACTGGCCTCAATCCTCACCACCTCTCGGGTCCTTCTGCGCCCCGTGTGGTGGAATTTGACACGTGTTTCGGTGGGTTTGTTCTCCTGCGTTCCAGTTTTTATGATCACGGTGATATTTGGTGGGGAGTCACAACCCCCAACGATTGTGAACACTGGATGTTTTGTGACAGCATTCGCAAGCATGGTGGTCGTATAGTGATTGACCGTCACGCAAAGGTTTTATGGAAAGAAGTTTTTTAGTTATAATCTATTAACTTTGATTTTTGGTCCCAACTCAATCTTAAAGTTATTGCTGAGTAGATATGACTGTCTTATGTTATTACCTGTGTATTTAGGAGGTATTTTATTAACAACACTCTGCATGTAGTTACGTATACCCCCACCAGTCTGTTTCTCAATCATTATCCATGCCTTCTGCCTGGACGCCTTGGTGTTCGTGTTATTCATGCCAACGCGAGAAGTAACAAAATTCATATATTTCTTGGAAAATGAATTGATTTTCTTGTTAAAGAAGGGTCGGAGGTTTTTATCCAGTGTCTTGTTTCTGAACTTAATAAGATCCTTCTTGGCCTCATCTAGGGTGAATTTTATCTGTATTTTGGCGTTCTCGCGGGCCGCTTTATTATTTCTCTTATTTTTGGCGATGGTGTTCTTGCGAAGATTAATAAACTTCTGCTTGTGGAGGCCCTCGTACTTCGTGATATATTTCTTTAGCCATATCTCGAAGGGTTTTTTCCACCCCCGTGGCATGCGAGCATTCACGGCCCGTGCGTTGTTGAAATTAATATCGGATTGGAAGTTTCCAAGGAACTGCATCTTTGTGGGAACTGTTTTTTTGGAACCATACTTCTCGAACCGAAGTACAAACTGAGCAATTCGCGTCCTAAACATCTGGTAAAGAATATCATCCCTCTTGTTATACGCGGCAATCCTGTTGTTTGCGGCCTTTTCCTCGGCATTAACTGTCTTTTTGGCAGCCATGTTGAGATTCTTATTTCTCAAGGTATTAATATCACCACCCAGGATAGCCTGGCGCTTTTCATCAACAAACTTACACATCTGTGCACGAGTGGTATCTTTATCTGCTCTTATTTTTAAGGCTCTACACACCTGAAGCATCGCGCCGTGAGAAAACGATGAACATTCCCTCCGCCCAATCATCAATATCTTCCCACTCTTTAAAGTAAGCTGGGTGGGTTTTCCTTTATAGGTAAATGTGGGTATATATTTATTAACAGTATTATTCATATTTGTATTCTTTGCCAGGTCCTTTATTAACTTACACAGTTCCTGCTTGGACTTAGTCTGGATCCGGGCCGTCGAGTGACCCATGCGCTCCAGGAAATCAAGAAGCTTCTCTTTGGTGTAGCGCAGGCACTGGCGGGAACCAATTCTTATATCATTCACGTTGAATGTGTTTCCGTTCCTGTACACTCTGGTTGTTGTAGTGTAAATCTTAATATTGGGTAAATTTTTTGAAATATTTACATTTTTATTTATATTATTTCTATTAATTCCAAAAAGATTTGCTACATTATTAGGCATCCTGGCTTGAGCTGTATTATATGCCAGCTTCACCTTATTTCTGTAAACCTGGGGATTCTTGGGTTTAGTGTAGCAACATGGCTGCTGCTGGGGGTTGGGACGGCAGTATGTCCCCTTGGGGCACTTACCCGCGAAGCTATATGGTGTGGGGCGCCTATTAATAGGACAAGTGGTTCCCCTGCGGGTCAGATTGGGTGCAGTCTGGTTGTTCCGTCTACGGGCAATTCTTGATTTGGGAGAATTATATTTAGGTTTTCCTTTAAAATATTTTGAGAAATTAGTAGGAAATTTCTTAATTTTTGTGTAAAACTTTTTAAGATCAGCTCTAGACAGTTCCCCCTTGAAACTTATCTGCACTACCCCATTATTGGTTATAGACACATGATGATCAGTCGTTTCAAATTTGAAATATACCTTAGTAACTGCTCCCTCCTTTGGCTTCTTTTTTCTCACAATATTCAAATTTCCAAGTTTAGTTTTCCCATACAAATTTATCTGCATCTCATCTGCATCGAACTTCTTGCCAATTCTCATACTTGCAACTGTATTTCCCCTCTTTATTTTGGGTAATGTTGAACTTGAAAATCCATACATTTTCCACAGAGATGCCAGAAGATTGGGGGGTTGGGAGGACAACCCACTATATTCGTTCGAACTCGTGCAATTGAAATACCCACCTTTCACCAGAACCGCGCCAGATTTTACAAAAAATGAAATTAAACCAGTTTTTGAATCTGTTCCATCTGAGATTCTTATTCTGAAATCAAATACGGTGTTACCTGGTAAACTGGTGCGGGTATTATGAGATAATCCGTATTCACTTGTTATTGAAAATAATTTCTTAAATCGCGCATCCCTCCCCACAACTTCTACAAGCTTATAGCTTAAAGAACCAATCTTAACACTCTTGGAAATATTTTCCAGGACTTTGTTAGATATGATGGTACTCAAATTTTTTAAGGACTGCGCCATTCGCCCACGTTCAAACTTACCGGAATACAAAAACAGACCCAGGGAAAGTTTCTGATCTACATTACTGTTATCATCAGACTTGTCGCGGCGTTCTTTGTTCGCCTGTTTCTCGGCTTCTTTATTTTTCATTCTTTTTATCCTATTTTTACGAATTTGTACTGGATCCGTCGTCACTGGCCCCCCACCACCTGCCATGGGGTCGACATTATTTATGCCTCCAAATTTACTATATTCGGAATAACTTGAATTAACCATATTAGTAGTGTATATTTTTAATAATTTGTGGAGAAAACATCTGAATCGTCGTCTGTCACATCTAGCCCCACCACGATCTGGTGGCGACTGTAGGGCTTATTGTTACCCGGGTATACTATGGACTTCTGCATTACTTCGATGCTCTTCGTACTGAATGGACCGTTATAGAAATCGGGGGTGAACTTGAATCTCCCCAGATTATTGGCCTTGCAGTGTTCATTAAAATGCTGAATAAATAGAACCAGGGGAATTTCCTTGTCAGGACCCATCGTGATGTTGGGGGAAGCCATGAAATGGCGCAGGGAATTGGTGGATAGGGCCATTTCCTCACGAGTATTCTTAATAAGAGGGGGGAGATGAGCCCAGATACCACCCTTAATATTCTTCCCAATTGCCTCCAAATATGCCTCATTAACCTTCCTTAGAATTGCAGGAACCTCTGCCTTGAGCTTATCAGGGAGCTCTGTGTCCACATGCTCGGGGCGCACCTGCTTTGGAAATGGGATAGTAACCAGACGACGCTGTACGCTGCCAGAATTATCGTGATACCCTGGGGGCTCATTACCCGCTAGGATCCCCGGAACCTCCCACCGCTTGGATTCGGCGGTTTTAAACTTCCTCCCAACAGAAACATTCTCACCAGACACCAGAGACTGGAAATCAGCCTGCCCCAGACCAAACTTGCTGGTAATCTCCGGTCCGATGAAACAGAACTTATCATAGATAGCAGATAGACCAAACTGCTTCTCGGGGGTGTCCGACAGAGTACCAACGTCCTCGTCTTCATAGAAGTAGGTAGCCAGCTGGCAGATCATACCCTTACCAGTAGAAGCCATTCCCTTGAGAAACATAATAACCTGCCACTTCTCCTTC
>TARA_R110002074_G_scaffold139781_1_pt1 | contig 14316 bp, 5 predicted proteins | sample TARA_R110002074 | Tara Oceans TARA_R110002074 (sample SAMEA4397215) | marine metagenome | biome: Polar Biome; feature: [MIX] marine epipelagic wind mixed layer (ENVO:01000061); material: water (ENVO:00002006), including particulate matter (ENVO:01000060) such as... | depth 10-100 m
CCCAAATAATGTACTAGTGGTAACTCCAGTTAATCCAACAAGCCCCGCGAGGGTCGTGTCTGTTCCTGTTTGAGTTATAACACCTGCTGCATAAGTAAAACCCATTAGACTTCCTCGCAAATTGCTACATAGTGGGCGTTTGAGTATCTGTGCTTACCACCACCAAGATCCTCATGGTCAACGATTGAGAAAACAACATCATCCTCAACTGGGATGTCAATATTTGTTAAATCTAAAAAGGGTACTTCAAATATCGAACCCAAGTAATCATCGTCTGTCGCTGCTATTACTCTTAATTTGATTTTAAGCATTTACGCCCAACCCTCAGTGATGGATTTAGTCATAACACCTACGAGTATCGCCTCACCGGGGCAATTTTCAGGATGAGCTTTAGCGCTAGATCCTGCGGAGGCAACCAAGCCCAGATCAACTTCAGCATAAATTGATACTTCTTCATTGTCGCTAAAATCCAAAACATCTGTATCTGTCGCAGGCAAAACACACGTAGCAACATTAGATACCAGTGATAATGTGTGAAAGGTTAGAGCCGTTGGAAGCCCCGAAGCACTAGGAACTAATGCGAATCGTGAAAACTTTTGAGGCTTGCCGTTTTTTAGATAATAAAGAGTGACAACTATTTGAGTATAGTTAGCGATACTATCACTTGCCGGAACATCAATAGTTAAATTAATAGTCTTATCTTCGCCTGTTTTAAATTTACTCATTTCTTTGTCGCCTTTATTTGGTCGTAGATCATGTCGTAGATTTTGTCTTGTTTGGCAATTAGTCGAAGATTCTGGACCTCTATGTTGTTTATTATGACCTTGACGATAGCCACAGTTTCAGAGATATTACTGAACTTCTCATTGATTCTCGCCTTATCGTGATCGGCTCTTTCTTTGAGACTTTGAAAACCTCTACTCAACTCAACAATTTGCTTGTCATGGAGAGCGTCTTTATCTTTTCTTATTTCTACATCCCACCATATTTTCCCCAAAAAGCCGACAACTGTTGCAGCAAGAATAACTAATTGTATGTAGGACGTGATTGTTTTGATCTTTTTATCTGATGATTCAATACTCATCGATGTGCCCCCAACTTACGAATATATGTTCGTATTGAATGAGCTGATGCTTTTCGCCAAACATTAGAAAACAGCATATCAAAGAAAGGCGTGAGCGGGGAAAGGTTGACTTGCCTAGAGCGATATTCATTGTTAAGGTAAACGGAATCTCCAACATGGCGATACCCTAACAGGTAAGGCGGGAGAAAAGGAACTGGATCACAGGAAGTCTCGTAACGAGTGATATTTTTTTGTCTAAAAGCTTTCTGGCCTTTTCTGCCAAAGACGCGAGGAGCCCCGAAGGAGACCGCCCTTGAATTGCCATCCAATAAGCAACAAGATAGTATCGCGAGAGCCCCGCCAAGACTGTGGCCAGTAAAAGTTATCTCTTTATCTGGTGATAGATTTTTCTGTAAAATATCTTCCACAGAACGATAAGCGTCAAGAAAACCACGATGAACCGGATATCCCGATACTGATGATCGTCTCACCTTTAGGCCAGTTTTAATATCATTGACGTTATTCTCTGTTCCGCGAAAGCAAATGATCTGTCTAGTGGAAGATGTCAGTATATGGAATTGAGTGCCATTAGTTACTGAGAAAAATTCACTATCATAGCCGGGCCAGACTATTTCATTTTGATATGCTTTTTTAGAAAGGATAGCCAATATAAAATCTTTTTTTTTCATATCATCCTCAATTAAAATATAAATATTGTTATTATCGATACAATATACTAAAAACATCGGTTTTCTATATATTGTATCGGTAAACTTTTAGCGTTCTCTTCTTCTTCTTTCTGGCCTAGATGATCGTCTAGCCCTAGAGGACTCACTGTTCATTGTGGGCGTAAACCCGTCAAAATTAGGAAGTTCCAAATCAGCCTTCTCAGTGCTTGATTGCTCTTTAGCTCTGAGAGATTCACGTCTAGGCCCTTTATCCATTGCATTAATAACACCTTGAATTGATCTAGGCGTTATTCGCGGAATATTAGTATTCCCAGTTCTAATCGCTTTGGCGTTATAATTCTCAATGACTTTCAAGTGCTCCATCCAATCTGACTTAGTGCCACCATTCAATAAGAATCTTCGTATATCGGTATAGATTGAGGCCTTTTCACTTCTATACTTTTTTTCTATTTTATAATCTTTCCACTGCCTTTCCCGCTTTTCGGCAATACCTATAGGATTGAATCCAAATACTCGAAGCCATGCTTCTGATGTAGAAGCCTTAAGAGCTTCATCACCATAAAAAACCGGTTGATTCCTGCTATTAGTAACTCCTTCAGTCCCTTCTCTGTAACCTTTCATCACGGTGGATACGACTCTAGGCAAACCTTCTTCAAAGCCCTTGTATACGTCACCGCTAGCAACTTTGCCTATGCCTGAAATTACATCTGAAGTGGCTGAGAATGAAGCTCCAAGTAGATCCTCTATAGTGGTCGGTAACTCTGTTCTTATAGCTAACGATCCTTTTAGTGACAATCCGGCTTTCCCTGCAATCCCGAACCTTGCCAAACCTCCGGCATATTCTCCTGCGTACTCTTCAACAAATAAGGCTAATGCCTCTTCCATATCTTCAGGCTCTTCAAAACCTGGGATCACTTTTGCAATTGCACCGGCCAACAATCCTAAAGGAGATGCACCAATACCGGCAAGCACACCCGGCGCGAGCATGATAAAACCTAAAGACTTGTAGTCCTTCTTAGATACCATGCCAGATATTACCTGAAAGTAGTTGTGGACAAATGTTTGGAACATGTAAGCAGCTCTGCCAACTTGACCGAAACCTGAACCTCTTGCCCAAGATGGCATATTTTCTTTACCATAGACACCATGAGCCTTGTCCGCCACCCTTTTAGCTAATTGCAGAAGCTCTTCACGCTTATCGTTTGTAAGATCACCTTCATTGTTTTTTACCAAACCATTGTATGCTGCTGCAATTGTAGCAGCTCTATTAAGCCTTTCGGTAACTGAGAATACGATTAATCCTTTTTCTACTATTGTGTTCCAGACGTTTCCACCAAAGGTTCTAGTGACATTAACCGCTTCTTCATTCATCAACGGAGTGTCCCAACCACGTTTAGCGATTTCATCAAAGAGGAATTTTTTCTCACCGGTAAGATCACTGCCTTTTCCGTATTTATGGTATTTCATGTATTTTACGTAATCTCTAACACCCGCCATAAGGAGTCTAGGAGTTCGATTTAAGTCGATGCCTGCGAAGTGGGACATTGCAGCAGGAACCGTAGTTCCAAGGGCGGTTAAGTTGACCAGTCCACCGGAGAACCCAGATAAGTACTTAAGTGCTGCGAAAGCTCTGAATTTACCGATCACTCTTTCACTAGAAGTATCATTCCTAGTCATTTCAGTCATATACTCCAAGCCCTCTTTGAAAGCTATTGGCTGCTGTGAACTGTCTATACGTCTTTCGTCTACATCTTTTTTGTAATCCTGCCATAATCCCGCCCTAGATTCATAAAACTCTACGGAATTATCATCTAACGAAGAATCCATATTATCTTTGACATACTCTTCCCATCTTAGGTCCCTGCCGGTGAAAGCATCAATCATATTCTTGGCCATAGCTCTTTTGGCAGCACCGCCGGCAGTAGAACGAACGCTCATTGAGATAGCTTTCAGAGCATCCTCTTCATAGCCTTTATAGACTTCTTCACCTTTCCTGCCATCACGAGCAATCTTTCTAGCTCCTGAACCTTTAGCATGAAACATGATAGCCATCTGTTCTGCAAGAGCTTGTCCGACTACAGAAGTTTCTATTTGCTGCGTTCCTTGGTGGTGGCTGATGGCTGTAGCAATCGCTTTTTGGACAATATCAATTTTATTTTTGCCAATATTCTTAAATGCCCAAGTGTTGCCGTCTTTTTTTCCACCAAAGCTTGTGAGTATAAGCGCGAACCTTCCAATGTTATCACCTTTTAGCAATAGATCATTTCTATTTTTTCCGGCTGAATCTTTATAGCCGACAACTTCAGAGTTTATATTGAACTGAGAGATATCAACGATATTACCCTCGACTCTCTGTAGCGCGTTTTCTATCAAGTCATTCATCGCAGCAATATTACCACCCTGAATGAAAGCGTCCTGTGAAGGCTGATTTGACTTCGAAGACTCAACACTCCATCCTTCTTTCCTAAGTTTTCGTTTTCTTAATCCAAGGCCTAAGACAGAATCAAACATCTCTAGTCTTTTTTCTTCACCTTTTTTAGCCCACAGAAGATACTGGCCTGTACGTATACGAGCCATGTATGAGCCCCTTATATCTCCCATCTTCTTCATTTCTTCAAAAAGATTAAATAGAGTAGTATCACCTATTTGTATGTCTTTAAGGCCGTATTTTTCAGAGTTCTTTTTATATTCTTCAACATTTCCTCTAAGCTGCTTGAATTGGCGGTCATAAATTCTTCGGAAGTTTGCCGTAGTCTGAATAGCCCCCTCTGACCAATCCTTAGTCACCCTCATGTCTCTAGCTTCCAAAGCGTATGCTGAAAACCAAGCTTGGTCTTCACTATCAAATTTTTTGAAAAATTGATTGCTGCTATTGTATAGATTATAGCTACCGCCTGCCTCAACTACTCTATATCCGTTTTGGTCAACATCTTTTTGCAGGAGGTGTTGCTGTAGCTTCTTCCACTCCTTCTTATTGTCTTTAGCGTATTTTGTTATTTGGTCAAAATTGGACAGTCCATCACCGCCATCTTCATTAAACATGGAATTTTCGAGAAGGTGCTTATCGTCTCTCAACCTCATACTTATATCGAAGATTCTTTTTAAGGCAGGAACCCTTTCACTAAAATGCGAAATAGTTCTTATCGCTCTATCGAAAAAGAATAAGTCCTTCTTCTTTCTAGGCGTTTTAAAGTCGTCCTTTAATTGTCCATAAAAATTTCTTGCAGAATCCCAAGCTAAGTCCACCCGCGAAGAATCTTTAGCGACAGCCTTTTTAAGCTCTTCTTTAGAACGGAATAATTTGTGATCACCTTCATAGTTTGACGTTCCCGTCTCGCCACGCTCTGCCAATGCACCAGATAATGAACGATCATAGATGTCATTCATTTGGTCAATTAAGCTTTCTGCACCAAATATTTTTTTCAGTCTGCGAATCATTCTTTTTGCCATAGACTTTAACATTCCAGTAACTCCCTTTTGAGTACTGGCAAATTCATTGACTTTTTCTATAGCTTGTTCGTGACTCAACCCAAGTCGATCTGTGGCATTATCAAAAACATCTTTCTCCAAAGTAGTCAACAGCTTGTCGTATACTTGGTGCATGGCTTCATGACGGGCCGTATTATCAAAGTCGCCCTTGCCTTCAGATATCTCAATCAATTCACTTGAGTATTTGCCAAAAACTTCCTTTCCTTCAGAGCTGAAAAGTTTTTTTGCAAATTCTACATTTGCTGTGCCGGTCATTTTCTTGACGATCTGACGGGCTTTCGCTTTATCTCTTCCACTCATATCAGAATAAGATTCAGAACGATTAAATGTCTTTCCTGTGGATGGCTTCGGCTTAATGCTAGGCTCTTCAGGGGTTATTAAGTCAAGATTGAGTTTAGTGCGAGCTATTTCAAAGCCCCTTCCCTTAAGAGAAATAAACTTAATGATGTCATCAATCTTCACATAACCTTGATAAGTCCCATCTCTGTCATTCTTCTGAAAGTCTCCGGTCACCTCTATTTCATTTAGGCTTTGATCTGTAACTAGCTTCTTATTGCCTTTAACAGGAAAAGAAACTTTCCAACTATCACCGTCTTCACGAATATCCATTTGGTCTGAAGTGAATTTTTTATTACCTGCGTCAAGCAGTTTTCTTAAGTCAGATTCATTAACAGGCATCGACGTTACTGAGTCAGCATTAATTAACTTACCCTTTGGGAGTAAAACACCCCTCTTAATCTCGCCATCAGAAGTACTGAAGGTGATAATAGAGGATTTACCCTTACTTTTGTTTCCACCGGAAGCAAAGCTATAACCCTTAAGGATATTACCCGTAACGATAGTTCTTTCGAGAAATGACTCTCCTGCTTTGCTGTCCCAGTTAGACGGAATCAATCCAGTATTTCTCCCGTAACCACCTAGTTCAAGAGTATTCAGTTGAGTTAATGGGCGAATTAACCTCTTGACTCCACTGTTTACAGCAAGTACTAATTTAATAGCAGACGGTTTACTGGGGTCGTCGGCTTTCTTATTATATCGAACATCAGTAAGAACTCCTGAAGTTATATCACCATTATCGTACCAACTGTAATATTTCCCGATTTTGAGGTTTTCGATCTGGTTAATAATCTTTTTGACTCTCTCAAGAGTTCGACCATAAAATTCTTCTTTATCGGGGTCAGCCTTTATTTCAGCTAAGTATGCCGGTGTTTTTTCTCTGATTGCAGTTAGAAGCTCTTTCGCGGAGTTTTTATTCTTCTCAGACATCGCCAAGATCTCAGCTTTCTTGAAAGGCTTGGCAAGAACTCGAACCTTATATACTCCCGCTCTTACCGGACCAGTAAGAGGATTTTCAGTATCACCACCAAAAATAAGTTCCTCGCTAATCTTCTCTGCCTGAAAGTCAAGAAACTGAGAATCGATATCATTCTCGCCTACTGCATTCAACTCTTCTATACGTTGCTTATAAGCCGGTACTGCATATTCCCAGAATTCACTCTGATCCTTAACAGTCGCGAGTGCTAATCTCCCAGTGGCTTTCTTTGCAAAACCCGCTACTGGTGGCTGCGTGATCTTGCCATCCTTGTCCACACTGGTTAAGTTTACAGAAGAAGCAAGTTCTTTGTTTTCGGACATGTAATCACTGACAATATTATCGCCATATTTATTTAAAATATCTTCCACTTGTAGAGACGTTTCACTGTCAGAGTTAGCAGAGGTATTAGCGTTCAAGCTTTTCATTTTTTGCATAAAAACTGTGAACGGTCTAATTTCTGCCGGTAAATCTGTGCGAATATAGCGGTATTCAGGCTTTGTTACTTGACCAGTCCTATTCACACGTCCTAGCATTTGCATCACCTTATTAATATCAAGGTGTGCTTGGGCCAGAATCATTACTCTTTTTTCCTGCCTACTGTAAGTCTCAGAAGCATGAAGACTAAAACCTGTAGCTATAACCTCATTAGCGATAATCGCATTTAGATCACCATTGTTAAATTCATCAATTACAGAAGCCGTACCGGGTCTGGGCCTTGAGACTACTTCGCCACTTCGGCCGACGGTCCTGCTTCTGCCGGTCAATTCTGTGATACTATATCCGGCATCTTCGACACCCTGCACTATGGCATCAATTGGACTTGCAGGCAATTTAATAGTCAGATCACGAACTTCTTTTCTTAGTCTGGCTATTAACTTCTGACTATCCTGCGAAAGCTCACTATCTTCAATCTCTATCTTACTTGCCTTTCCATCACCATCTTTATAGCTAGCTTTGAGGATATTTGTAATAGCACGATCTAAAGTAGCACGAAAGTCTACGCCGATTACTTGTCCGGGTTTTGGCAAATGACTTTCCATTGTATTTGCCAAAGTGATAACAACTTTATTTCCTAGCTTAATCTGATTTACAGTATCTTTAATAGTCTCTTTAACTTTCAAAGCTAAAAGAAGTTGAGAGATGTTATTGTGAACGGTTGAGCTAAAATTACCCGCTTCGATAGTGGACGAAGCATTGCCCGACGCTTGAGCATTCATTGCTTCTGGTTCTTTTTCTGTGGCAATACTGACAATTTCAGGACCTAGCATTTCATCAACACGAATAAGTTCGCGGTAAAAAGAGACGATATTATCATATTCTCCTTTCTGCTTTTCAGTGGTCGGGACATCTACAATATTAGTTTCGACACCTTCAAAGGATTTCTCGCGTCTAACATACTCACCTGAAAGGACGAGAGCTTCAGAGACATATTCCAGTAAAGGATTTCCACCACTGCCTAGAGCATCTGCGAGTTCGTCAACAGACAATCCAGAACGCCCTATAACTGTTCTGTCATAAACACCCATATTAGACGGTGTTTTAGCGTATGTAGCTGAAAGGTAAACCGCACCTGCCGTCACATCTAGCATGTTTTTCGTGACTTCTCCCCGAAAAGATTGTCCAGCAGCATTGTGGCTTTCGTCGAGGATAACAAAATTTTTCTCAGCTCTGTTAGTGAGATATTGAACCTTGTGCATGGATACTTTCAAAAACTGGGAATAGGTCGTCATGATAAAATCAGAATCTTTATCAAAAGAGTAATCACCCTTTTTCATGGCTTTAGTAATATCATCAACCTGTTTCTTTGTCTGGCGAAAGAATACTTTGTCCTTGTCTCTTGGGTCAGTTATCCTAGCATCTTTCTGGTCAGCGCCATTAACAATGAACGGAACTGGAAGAGCTTCACCTTTAAGAGAGATATCATTTAAGTCACGGAACATATCGGAAAACAATGCGGGCTTTTCTGTTACAAATATTGGCTTCATGCCTTCTTTCATTGCATAGCGGAGCATTCCGGCACCGACTCTACCTTTTCCTACGCCCGTTTGATCACCAATAATAAGAGATTTTCCATTGTTATTATTATGGATACCTAAAGCTAGTGCATCAATTTGTTCACCTGAAAAAGCCTTGTAGAGCTGCTTAGTATTTGGATAACCAAGTTTGTCTTTCACAAATACATCTAAATTGCCAACTTTTGATTCGAGAGCTAACAAAGCCTCTCTAATTGGCCCAAGTTGATTGTTTGGAATAACAGTTCCAACAGATTTACCGGCTGACTGTGAATCGTAACTTGACTGGAAATCACCTGACTTCTCGACTACATCAGTTCTACGTTTTTGCTTGCCAGTATCAATTGGTCGAGAGTTATTCGCTTGATCGGCTGATACGGCACTTCCTTGGCTGTCAGCTTGAGTGGCTGATTGTCCTTTAGGTACGCTTCCATCTGATCTGTTAGCAGGGGTAGATTCAGTAGGCTTGATATCACTTCCGCCACTTCCTCTAGTGTCATTATCCCCTGTCTGTACTCGTCCATCGGTATCGCTCCGTAGTCCGGTATCTCCGTTATCATTGCTTCCCAGTCTTCCGTCTGGTTTAGACTGTCCAGAACTTTCATTGCTTGATTGTCCTCGTACATCGACATCTGTGGGGACTTGTCCCTGAATGTCGCCACCGTCAAAACTAGATACAGATCTTGAGTGCTCATAATTTTTGGGTCGTGCCAGTAATCCATTTTCTTTGTCCTCTTTGAATTGTTCGTATACTTCATCGACTGACCAAACTTTATCCAAATCAATGTCTGGCGATTTATCGGTCTTAGGTCCTACAATGATCATTACGGTCGGAAAGCTCGTACCCTGTCTGGTGTACTCTTTTCCATCAATATTAAAATATCGTTCAACATTGAACTTTTTGCGAATCTGGTTGAGGAATACCTTGTCATTGACAGATACTTTACCCTCCGGTGATCCTCCGATAATGATTGCAGCTCTGCCACCATCTTTCTTTACCGATTGTAGTGCGTTCAATGAGATGACATGCTCTAGCTTTCTTATGTTGGCTCCATTGACATCCACGGCCTTGATAGAACCAAAAGGCGGGTTCATTACTGCGGAGTCAAAGCTTTCGTCGTAGAGCTGCTTACTTGCATCTTCAGACGTAACCACATTGAAGCCTAATTGATTTAAGGTCTCTGTTCTGAAAGCGTCCAATTCATTAGCATAAACATTTGCGGGGTTAGAACCAAGTGCGAGCGCTCCATGACCGGCTGTAGGCTCGTAAACCTTTGCATCTGGATTATTTGCCATAGAGTAAAGGTTCGCCAAATAAGCATAGTGCATTGGAGTCGAATATGCTTGTCTTGCCATACTTCCACCAGTACGAGCATTCAATAGTGGCTGATTATTATACAAATTCCTAAGAGCATTGTAATTAGCATCAATATCTTGAGTCATTAAAGTTCTAGCATGCTTGATTATTGATCTCTCTAAAGCTTCTTGAACATCTTTATGCTTATAGCCATTCTTCTGAGTAAGATCCGCTAATTTTCCACCAGTATATTCAATGACTAGTTTCTTTAATTTACGGTTATCCATTTTGCCCGATACAATGCTTTCGATTTTTCCATCAAAAAATTCACTGAGCTTATTAGGTTCAATATCAGATGGAGAAATAACCGTAGATGTCTTGGGCTTCAATTCATCTAGGTATTCTTGATATGCTTCTCTAGCTAAGTTAAGATCGTCATCGGTGACTTTTTCTCTGGCCGTTCCATATTCCGTTCCGCTAGCGCCATAAAAACGAGCACCAACAACATCACGAAGGTGATCATCAATCGAAGTTCCCTCTGGAATAGAAGAACTGGTTCTTATGGTATATTTTAATCCATCCCTCTTTTCTTTTCTAGTCTCTGTCTCTGTCTCTGTCTCTGTAACTAGTTCTTTACTCCCAAGGCGTGAATCGATTACATCAAGTTTACTCCGCTCTATGATGTATTTCATCATAACAGTATCTAGTATCCAGTCTGGCGCATTGTTGTTGCGATTCTCAAACAAATCATAAACATGACTCTTTGCATCACGAATAACTGACTGGCGTTTTTCTTGTAGTTGAATTGGGTCTAGGTCAGCATAGTCTTTATCTGTGGCCGGTTGTAAGCTGTCAGGGAAAGATTTTCCGCCATTAATTTCATTCACTGCTCTTTTTAGAGTAGTATTTATGAACCCTAGTTCTTTCGCGTCATAATCTTCAATTATTTCAGAAAGATCAACAAAGTCTTTCATATAAGGCGGGGAGACTACTTCATTTTTTTCAACTTCTGCTTCAATATCGGGGTACTCTTCTGCAAGCTTGCTTTCCATCTTCGCTAGATCTTTTCGAAGTTTTTTTACTCTCATAGAGCTTTCGGCCTTATCGCCAAGAGACTTCACTCTTCTTTCGAGTGAAGTTTTAAGACTCTTTATGTCATTACGAAGAGCATCTTCACTTAGCTCTACCCGTCCAGAATCTTTTGCAGGCTTCTCGGAAACTTTCTCGGCTTCTGGCTTGGCGGTTTTCGGGTTTTCTTTTTTTGGATCAATATCTTTTAGTATTGAAGGCTGTACGCTTGGCTGCTCACCAAAAAGATATGACAGCATCCCCGCAGTTGAAGCCGGTGGCAAATTACTCGCATTCTCGCCACTGAACGACGTAGCATTGAAATCATCACCACGGGACTTTGCCTCGGCTAACGCATTATCAATCAACCACTGATTTTGTTTTCTAACATCACCTTTATGATTTCTTTTTGTGGTGGAAGGATATTTAGAAGTTGTCCTGCCTGAACTTGTTTTGAACAAATCACCGGCTGATATAGGCTGATCATCAGTTGGACGGCCTTCATCATTAAGGTATCTTACGGCCTTCTTACTCTTTTTTGGCTCTGCCTTCTTTTTAGTCGGCTGCTTAGTGGGTACGGGTTTTGGCTTTGGCTGCCTTAGACCGCCATATTCCGGCGATTTTTTAATGAGTGACTTGATATAATCTAGGTCTCCTTCAAAGACCTTGATTGTATTCTCTGGCTTGTTCCCTCTCTTCATCTTGTCAATTTTTTTTGAAAGAAGTCCTCTTGCTCTCACTAAATCATCAATACTTAGCTGAGTAGGGTCTGTAAGTGCATCAGCTAAGAATTTATCTGCTCTAATTCTTGATTTTTGATCTTCATCCAAATTATCTTTAGGAGTAGAAACCTCTGCCTCGACTTCTGATTGAGCTTCGGCTTGACTTGCACTTTCCTCTTCGGAAATGAAATTTTCATAGTCGTCAATAACATCATCTTGAACTGGCAGTGGAGCATCGTCAATAACATCATCTTGAACTTGATTTTGTGGGCTAATATCTTCAGCTTGATCATACTGGTCGAATCGCTCTTCCTCAATGCCTTGCTGCTCTTCATTGAATCTCTGAGCCTCGGAACTTAAAGGTTGAGCATCAAGTACATCACTTTCTTGGAATTGGTTAGAATCGGATTCTTCGGCTAAATAATCTTCGAAAATCTTATCTTGAGCTTCAGGAGTCAAAAGTCCGTCGCCATTCTCTTGACCAGAAATAACACCTTCGTTTACAGTGGGAATAATAATTCCGTTCTCGCCTTCTACGATCTCTTCCTTAACTGGCGAAGGGCTCTCGCTTTGCTCTGAACTCTGTCCTCTATCTCGGATAGCCTCAATAGTTCGAGAGCCTGCTCTAATTGGACCACCCACTAAAGCGCCGGCAGCAGCTTGCTCCATCCACTCCATGAAGGTCTCACGGCTGCTGATCTCAAAATTTGGGTCATTAACTTCTTTGTTTAATGATGAAAGGAAACCCTGAAAAGCTTCCTGACTACCTTCTGTGGCTGAAGACTTCATAATGTCAAACATCCACGAAGCTGCTTTCTTCATACCGCTTTGCTTTGCCTTAGATTTTACGGCATCTGCAAGTGGAGAACGCACGAAAGCTTTCGTTATATCGGAGACAGAACCAAACATAGATTCGCTTGCACCTGACAATAGACCGAACATTAATGAAGTCACTGGCGCGTCGATGCCATTATTCGAGGAAAGATCCGCAAAGTTGCTTCCGGCCTCAGTTAAGCCAACGGCCAAACCACCACCGACAGTTCTTGATAAATTCACGATAGCATCATTAACTATCTTTTTTTCAAGTTGAGGTGAAACTAGCCTCTTTGCTGCTTCAAATTGAATTCCTTCCTTTCCGGCAAGATCTTTTATGTATTTTTTTATTACGTTCTTAGAAAATAATCCTGCGATTGCACCGGCAGGGGCAGCGACGATATCATCTGGGCCAATGCCCGGCACAGCCTGAGAACCGGCAATAGCTCCCGCTGCACCAAACAACAAAGACTCCATTAAAGAAGGAATAGCTTCGCCAAAAGCTTGAGGAACACTTTTCATGAAGTTCCCAACACTGCCGAATGTACCGCTTTCACCAGTGCCGGTGAATGAATCAATCGGTACATAAGTCTCAGACGCTTCGAGCTGATTTTGCTCACTACCTTTAAGACCAAACTCTTTCATGCCTTCAGAGCCGACTAGATCACCAACTAAAGCAGTCAAGCCATATGCTGACGCTTGGAGATTATCTACTCCACGCGATAGACCACGGCCTAAAGTATTAATGCCCAAGAACCCATCACCGTCTTTTACATATTCTCTGCGGCTTTGCTCGGTGTTTATCTCTCTTTCTTTTACTTGATCATCAGTCTCATAAGCATAGAAGTCTTTATCTTTTTTTAGATAACCACGGCTCTGGAGGAATTGTTTAGCATCTCGGTCAATTCCGGTTCTATTTTTTCTTTCCGAAAAATCAATACTATCGAGATTTATTCCAAGTCCTTTAAAGTCTGCCATTATTGACCACCCTTATTTTTGACGTATTTATTTATTTTTTCCTGAATAACTGATACCTTGCTATTTTTAACGTCGTCTTGTGCTGCACTCCTGACGCGACGGCCACTGATGGAAGAAGTGTCTTGACGAATCGTATCAAGTCTCCTTTGTGCTCTAGCTACTTTCTCTTGTTCCTTCTCCAGATCATCGCCCAGTTTTACCAACTGTGGGTCTGCTTTCTTAATTAAAGCCACAAGTTCCTTGGCTTTAGCAGACTGACCGCCCAGATTATTTATGTTAATTTTTTTACTATCTAGGTATTCTTTAGCTGCAATCGCTTTTTTAGCGATATCGACTGGGCTATCTCCTGTGATACCATCTGCTACATCTAAAGCGCCAAATACTCCTTTTGTGAGGACAGCTTGTTGTCGTTGCTTTTCTGGATTTTGATAATTTGGGCTAATCTTATTCAATCTTGTGGCATTTTGAGAAAGAGATATCCTTTCATCTTCTAGTTCAAGTTCATGATTACCATCAAACGACGTACCGTCACTAAACGCTCCACTTCTCTTGGCTGACTCCAATTCTTGTATGCGAGCGCTTATAGCATTTTGACTTACCAAAAGAGTTCCACCGGCTGCCGTTTTACGAGCTTCTTGTATATTACCGCCATTAGTATTAAAAGCAGTCTGCAAGGCATCAAGATATTCAATACCTGTTGGAGTAAATTCCCCTGCTTCATCTTGAAAGCCCGATACATCGATACCCGCCTCACGGGCAGAGCGAATTTCAGAGCCATCTTTGAAGGTCTTCTCGAAGTCAACTTGAGGACGAGAATCTAATTGTCTTCTAAGTCCTTCGTTCCTTAATCTTCCACCCTCAAAGTTAATG
>TARA_R110002074_G_scaffold402281_1_pt1 | contig 14297 bp, 12 predicted proteins | sample TARA_R110002074 | Tara Oceans TARA_R110002074 (sample SAMEA4397215) | marine metagenome | biome: Polar Biome; feature: [MIX] marine epipelagic wind mixed layer (ENVO:01000061); material: water (ENVO:00002006), including particulate matter (ENVO:01000060) such as... | depth 10-100 m
ACTTTTCAACCGTTGGGGTGGCTCAGTTTTGCATTGTTGGTAACAATGATCCCCCATAGACATATATTCATCAACAGTAAGAATATCTATAAAGCCCATAACTGCCGGTACGTTTTCACGTGCAGATAGAACGCCTGACCAAAGGGTATCTATCCCATCAAGTTTACGTTTTATGGCTACCTTCTGGCTTTCACCTATTGTAGAAGTTGCAAATCGAATCTTTTCGGCTTCCCTTTCGATAGAGGCTTTGAGTTGAGCGGTTTGTACATCTACCTGCATTTTCAATTCGTTATTCAAAGTAGAAAGCTTAAGGTCATATTCATGTTTTATATTGTTCTTCAGTCTTTCACCGATCCAATTCCTAGCTAGCCATATTACTGTGGCAGAGAGTGCGGCACTTACACCAGCAGCAGACAGCAACGAAAGTGTGAACTCCTGGATGTTTGCCATTCCCTATTCCTATTTGCCTAACGTTTGAGTTAACCGGCCGTTTTATACAGAGCAAAGCGGAGCGACGTGGCGTATGAAACGGTCGGGTTGGACGATTTGTTATGCATTATTTGGCGCCTCATTAACCGTACCATCATCGTGAAGATAGTGTATGTTTTCTTCAACGATATCTTCTATTACAGCAGTGGCAGAATTTGGTGACTCAATGATGGTTTCTATAAGCGGAGCTTCAGAATAATTCACATCAATCATTATGTTTTCTAATTCAACCATGCCAAGGCCTTCGAGTTCTATAAATAGACCAGAAGCCTCAAGGAGGTTTTCACCTTCTTTTTTTGGTTGTTGATTTATAAATGTATTAAAAGTGTACTTTTCTTCACCACTGAGATCTAAAAGAGAACAATGTCCTTCAAGGTTATAATTAAGATTATATGACTCTAGGTTATTTCGCTTTAGTGCTTCTCGTATGCTTTCCTGATTAAAACTCAAATCAATATTATTAAAGTGAGTGAAAATCGGCTGCATTTTTAAGTGGATAGTTTTTAATAAGTGATTAACAAGTACTAACCGAATATTGTTTTCTGCCGCAAGCTGTTTCGCGCCTTTTTGAAAAGATAACGTAGTGGCCATTATCCCGTTAGCATTTCCTATATCCCGCAAGATTTCTGCAAAAGCTGCAACATGTGTTTTTTTGACGGCTGAAGAATAATTTTTACATTCAACACATGTCTTATATGTAGTTCCTGCGGCTTTGAATTCCCAGTACACATCAATTTGATGAGTAGCCCCACTTTTGCCAACGAGTGTTACATCATGCTCTACTCGTAAAGTTTCAAAGCCATCATAACCCAGCATTCCTTGGTGAATTTGAGCTACAAGCTGTTCGTATTCTGTATTCTTGTTTATCAAACCTGGGCATCCTTTTTATGCATAACGAATAGCCTCACTCGCGCTGCTTTTCAGCGTCGAGTGAAGGCGCTTGTTAGCTTTTTCCTGGATTTCTTGCATTTTTAGCCGTGTATACCATTGCCGCATATTCTTTACTCTGCTTGAACTCTCTAATAATAAAATACACATTTTGACCACGCTCTAAATATAATCCACGAAAACAGTTAGGGGTTGGCTGGTTTGAAACTTTTATTATTGCCATATAACCACCAAGATAAAATCTATAGTGAATAACACCATCATATCTAGTGCGGTCAGGGTTTAATATGCCCGTTTCGTTAGGCGGAGCGTCAAATTTAGACAATGCAATAGCAAAGTCTTCTACTTCCCCAGCATTTTTTGACAATATAAGTTCCTTCAATTTGTCTTCGTAGGGGCCAAGTTGCACATTACTAAATAAATCTTGTTTTGAAACACTTGCCCGCCAAAGCATTGACATGAAAAAAAGCTTTAGTTTCTCATAATCACATACACCAAAGTTATATGCGATTCTCTCCCCATTACTTACTATGTAATTACTATCACCCAGTTCCTGAAAAAGGAATTTATTGCCGTAATCATCCCAAGGCGAAAATATTTTTTCACAGTCCTCACATACTATCTCAGTATCATAGACACCTGTTTGAGACCTCTTTGGGTATACTCCTTCTTTACTCGTAATAATTATTGGTATTTGGCCACTCTGTTTTAGCGGTTCATGGAAGCTTCTCGGAATAATATGTGCTTGAATCAACTTTTGCTCTTCATCGCACAATTTGCATTTCATATTCGACCTTATTAATCAAAGCTAACTTGTTATTAAGAGGAATAAAAATTCCCTGTAATACGATAATGAAGATTAAAAAGAGAAGAATGTTTACCATACGACTTTTGTCTCTGCATTCTTTTATTTGGCTTGGTTTTAGAATTTAGGTATTCAGGCAAAACCATACAGTGCCCGTCTTGAAACTTGATTCCTAAATTGCGTTAGCCTTTTCCATTCTCAATTAATCATAACGCTTTTGTGATTTATCGAGGTCGTCTCATTCAGGAATATACATGATTACTCAGTTATTGCCTAAACCATAACTATGTATTTTGGTAGGTTGATCTCTTCCCTGTAGACTTGGAAGAACTTTAAAAGTAGCCCCTAGGTAGCCCCAATAAAAAAGCCCTAGCATCGTAAAATGCTAAGGCTTTAATGTATATGGCTCCTCCGACTGGACTCGAACCAGTGACCCAATGATTAACAGTCATTTGCTCTACCAACTGAGCTACAGAGGAATTGTTTAGGTCGCGTATCTTACGAAACGAGGCCGTTATGGTCAATAGATAATCGACCTTATCGGTTAATTATTTCTCGTTCAACAAGTTTGCGATTCTTTCCATTGCGTTCACTAAATTATCCATACTGGTGGCAATCGATATACGCATATGGCCTTCCAGCCCAAAGGCTGACCCTGGTACCAGGGCAACGCCTGCTTTTTCCAGAATATATTCGGCCAATTCAACATCGTTGTTGATGTTGTCCATCCGGTCAAGAATCGCATTGAAGTCTGGGAAGCAGTAGAACGTGCCATCTGACGCGATACAGCTGACGCCATTGATTGCATTGAGTTTCTCAACGACGTAGTCGTGGCGGTCTTTAAAGGCGATCAGCATCTCACCGATGCACGATTGGTCGCCCTCTAAAGCGGCTTGTGCGGCGTATTGCGAAATAGACGTTGGGTTTGATGTGCTTTGCGATTGAATCTTCTTCATCGCTTTTATCAAACCTGCGGGTCCGGCGGCGTAACCGATGCGCCATCCGGTCATTGAATAGGCTTTAGAGACGCCATTCAATACGATGGTTTGATCGTATAGTTCTGGGCAGGCCATAACGATGTTGCTGAACGGTTCGTCGCACCAGAGGATGTGTTCGTACATATCGTCGGTGGCGATTAGAATGTCTGGGTGTTTTTTTAGCACGGTACCGAGTGCTACAAATTCTGCGCGGGTATACGCTTTACCACTGGGGTTTGACGGGCTGTTGAGCACGACCACTTTGGTCTTTTCTGTGATAGCGGCTTCTAGCTGTTCAGCGGTGATTTTAAACGCCTGATCTTGTCCGGCTTGAATAATAACGGGCGTGGCGTCGGCCAATAGACACATATCGGGGTACGAAACCCAATAAGGCGCAGCAATGACGACCTCGTCGCCTTCTTCTAAAAAGGCCTGTGCCATATTAAAGAAGCTCTGCTTGCCGCCGCAAGACACCAAAATCTGATCCAGTTCGTAAGATAATTGATTATCTTTTTTAAACTTGTTAATAATCGCTTTTTTTAGTTCAACCGTGCCATCGACAGCAGTGTATTTTGTTTTACCGCTGTTAATGGCGTCTCTGGCCGCCTGTTTAATATGTTCAGGGGTGTCAAAGTCTGGCTCGCCTGCGCCGAGGCCAATGATGTCCTGGCCAGCTGCGCGTAGTGCTGCAGCCCTCGCGGTGACGGCCAGGGTGGGTGAAGGCTTTATACTTTGTACGCGTTGTGACAGTTTAATGTTCATAGTGTTTTTGCTATCCCTTTAAATAAAACTTACTCAAAATTGGGTGTAGGCCGTGTTTTTAGAATAAAATTAACGGTTAATGACGTTTAGCCATGCATTCTACTTGATGCGGCGTGTATGCAAAATCCTTATGAATAAAAAATTCGAAATTGATTCACCTTTTCAACCGGCCGGTGACCAGCCAGCGGCGATTAAAGCGCTCGTCGAAGGGATACGAGATGGCGAATCGCATCAAACTTTATTGGGTGTAACGGGGTCCGGTAAAACGTTTACTATGGTGAATACTATCGTAGAGTTGCAGCGTCCCGCGCTGGTATTGGTGCATAATAAAACGCTGGCGGCCCAGCTGTACGGCGAGTTAAAAGAGTTTTTACCAGATAACGCGGTCGAATATTTTGTTTCGTATTACGATTACTATCAGCCGGAAGCCTATATGCCCGCATCGGATACCTTTATTGATAAGGATGCCTCGCTGAACGAGCATATACAACAAATGCGCTTGTCGGCGACAAAAGCCCTGATGGAACGCAAAGACGCGGTGATTGTTGCCAGCGTGTCGTGTATTTATGGCCTTGGCGACCCTGAGCTATATTTCAGCATGATTTTGCACTTGTCACGCGGCGAGCGGGTCAGTCAACGCGACATTATCCATCAACTGACCGAAATGCAATACAAGCGTAATGATCTTGAGTTGCTCCGCGCGACCTACCGCGTAAGAGGGGATGTGATCGATATATTTCCCGCCGAGTCGGATCAAAACGCGGTGCGCGTTGAACTGTTCGATGATGAGATTGAGCGATTATCGCTGTTCGATCCATTGACGGGCGAAATCGTTCAGCGTATTCCCCGTTACACCATTTTCCCAATTTCGCATTACGTTACACCACGGGAAACCATTCTCGGTGCGATTGATAAAATAATGGCAGAGCTCGCTATTCGCCTTGAACAATTGCGTTCGTTGAATAAGTTGGTGGAGGCGCAACGCCTGGAAGAGCGCACAAAGTTTGACATCGAAATGATGCGAGAAATTGGCTATTGTTCAGGCATCGAAAATTATTCGCGTTACCTGTCGGGTCGAAACCCGGGTGATGCACCGCCGACCCTGTTCGATTATTTGCCCGATAATGCCTTGCTGTTTATTGATGAGTCGCACGTAACCGTGCCGCAAATAGGCGCAATGTATAAGGGCGACCGTTCGCGAAAAGAAACCCTGGTTGAGTATGGCTTCAGGTTGCCGTCGGCGTTAGATAACAGGCCGATGCGTTTTGAAGAATTTGAAGCGAAAGCGCCACAAACCGTGTTTGTTTCAGCGACCCCTGCGCAGTACGAAAAAGCGCGTTCCGGCGCGATCATAGAGCAGGTCGTCAGGCCAACGGGTTTGCTGGACCCTATTATAGAAGTGCGCCCAGCGACCACACAGGTGGATGATTTATTGTCAGAAATCAATAAGCGCGTAAAGCTCGAAGAGCGCGTTTTAGTTACCACGTTGACCAAACGAATGTCCGAAGACCTCACCGACTACATGATGGAGCACGGTGTAAAAGTGCGCTATTTGCATTCGGATATAGCGACCGTCGAGCGGGTTGAAATTATTCGCGACCTTCGATTGGGCATATTTGACGTACTCATTGGCATTAACTTATTGAGAGAAGGGCTGGATATTCCAGAAGTATCGTTAGTGGCTATTTTAGACGCCGATAAAGAAGGCTTCTTACGCTCAGAAGTGTCGATGATACAAACCATGGGTCGTGCAGCCAGAAACGTAAAAGGAATGGCGATTTTGTACGCCGATAAAATAACCGGCTCCATGCAGCGGGCAATGGACGAAACGAATCGGCGACGCATAACCCAGCAACAATATAATGAAGATCACGGTATAACGCCCATCGGTATCGTTAAAAAAGTCACCGATATTATGGAAGGCTCGGCGCGTTTGCAGCGTAGTAACCTAAAGCAAATAGCCGAAGACAAGGCAAAATACCAGGCTTTTTCACCAGCGCAGATGGCAAAAAAGATTAAAGACCTGGAAGCAAAAATGTACCAGCATTCGCGCGACCTGGAGTTTGAGCAGGCGGCAGCGGTGCGTGATGAGGTTAATAAACTACGCGAGATGCTTATTTTAGAAGGATAAAGCGATTTTTTAGATCGGTTAATTTTTTGCTTATTAGCAAACAAAAGATAAAAGCTTGGGCTTGATAAAGGGCAAGGGTTTGTCTGCCGCATCCAACAGCGGCTAGTAGCTATTTAGAGTTACTAAATTAACTTAACTTAACTTCCTTAGAAGGCTTCACTAAAGGATTAAGTTTAAGTACAATGCCCGGTCTTAAGTTGCTTGACTTGAAGGCGCGTAGCTCAGTTGGTTAGAGCGCATCCTTGACATGGATGAGGTCGGTGGTTCGAATCCACTCGTGCCTACCAAGCATACTGAATAATAAGCGACCCATTACTCTCAACTTTTAATTTAAAGGTTTAACTTGCCAGTCATAACACTACCCGATGGAAGCCAGCGTGAATTCGCGCAAGCGGTGAGCGTACTTGACGTTGCTGCGGATATAGGCGCTGGGCTGGCGAAAGCAACTCTGGCGGGTCGAGTGAACGACGTGCTGGTCGATGGCTCTTATCTGATTGAAAACGATGCAAGCCTATCTATTGTTACATCGAGAGACGAAGAGGGTATTGACGTAATCCGTCACTCTGCAGCCCATCTTTTAGCGCAGGCAGTTAAGCAACTATTCCCAACGGCGCAAGTGACGATTGGCCCGGTTATCGATAACGGCTTTTTTTACGACTTCGCATTTGAGCGCGCTTTTACGCCAGTTGATATCGAGTTGATTGAAAAAAGAATGTCGGAGCTGGTAGAGCAAGAAATTCCGCTCGAGCGGATTGAAATTTCACGCGATGACGCCGTTGCCTTTTTCAGAGAGAAAGATGAAGAATACAAAGCGCAAATTATTGAAAGCATTCCTTCGGATGAAGTGTTGTCGCTATACCGTCAGGGAGAATTTACCGATCTTTGCAGGGGGCCACACGTTCCCAATACGGCTAGTTTAAAGGCCTTTAAGCTAACAAAAATTGCTGGGGCGTACTGGCGCGGTGATTCGAACAATGAAATGCTTCAACGCATTTATGGCACGGCCTGGGGCGACAAGAAAGCGCTGAAGAAATATCTGCACGGTATCGAAGAGGCAGAAAAACGTGACCATAGAAAAATAGCTAAATCACTCGACTTGTTCCACATTCAAGAAGAAGCACCTGGGATGATTTTCTGGCACGACGCGGGTTTAAGTATCTACCGCACAATTGAGCAGTATATTCGTTCAAAACTAGAAATAAATAACTACGTAGAAGTTCGTACGCCTCAATTAGTCGACAAAAGCCTTTGGCAGAAATCGGGCCATTGGGATAAGTTTCGCGATGATATGTTCACCGTTGACTCTGAAAGCCGTGAATACGCCGTTAAGCCAATGAACTGCCCTTGCCATGTGCAAATTTATAACCAGGGCTTGAAAAGTTACCGCGATTTGCCGTTAAGAATGGCCGAATTTGGTTCCTGTCACCGCAACGAACCATCGGGTACCTTGCATGGCTTGATGCGTTTAAGAAACTTTATTCAGGACGATGCGCATATTTTTTGCACTGAAAACCAGATTCAATCAGAAGTATCTTCGTTTATTGATCTTCTGCACGAGGTATACGCCGATTTTGGGTTTACCGACATTATCATCAAGCTATCAACTCGACCTGAAAAGCGCGTAGGTTCTGATGAGGTTTGGGATAAATCAGAAAAAGCACTGGAAGACGCACTGAATGCAAAAAACCTGCAGTGGGATTTGCAACCAGGTGAAGGTGCTTTTTACGGACCAAAAATTGAATTCTCATTGAAAGATTGTTTGGATCGAGTTTGGCAGTGCGGAACCATTCAGGTGGATTTTTCCATGCCAGATCGTCTCGATGCGCAATATATTGCCGAAGATGGCTCAAAACAATCGCCGGTGATGCTTCACCGAGCAATTTTAGGTTCACTCGAGCGATTTATCGGGATTTTGATCGAAGAATACGCCGGTAAATTTCCAGTTTGGTTAGCGCCGACGCAAGTCATTTTGATGTCGATAACCGACAAAAGTGACGAATATATAGCGTTAATTGCAAAAAACCTTCAAAAACAAGGCATAAGAGTCAAAATAGACTTGAGAAATGAGAAGATCGGCTTTAAAATTCGCGAGCATACTTTAAAGCGTATTCCATATCTCGTTGTCGTTGGCGAAAAAGAAGTCAACAATAACGAATTAGCAGTACGTACTTTAAGTGGAAAAGACATGGGTAATTTCACTCCTGAGGACTTTATTACGCTATTGGCAAAAAATGTAGCCGAGCGTAATAAATTAGAGCCTTAAGGATTTTTATATTTTGGAGATTGTAAAATCGCAACAAAAAAAGTAAGAATTAACGAAGATATAACGGCGCAGAACGTAAGGCTTATTAATCATGAAGGTGAGAAAATAGGCGTAGTAACTCTAGAACAAGCGATGAGCTCAGCGGCTGAAGTGGAATTAGATCTAGTAGAGGTGTCACCAACGGCTTCACCTCCTGTAGTTCAGATTATGGATTACGGTAAATTTAGATTTGAAGCCAGTAAGAAATTACAGGCAACAAGGAAAAAGCAAAAAATTGTTCAGGTTAAAGAAATTAAGTTCCGACCTGGAACTGATATTGGTGATTACAATGTAAAATTGCGTAATCTTCGTTCATTTTTAGAAAATGGCGACAAAACCAAAATCACCGTGCGTTTTCGTGGCAGAGAAATGGCCCATAGAGAGCTGGGTATGGAATTGCTGAAGCGGATAGAGAAAGATTTAGATGAATTAGCATTGGTCGAACAGCGGCCAAAGTTTGAAGGTCGCCAGATGGTCATGGTAATGGCACCGAAGAAAAATTAATTAACGGAGTATTGTAATGCCCAAGATGAAGTCAAACAGTGGAGCAGCCAAACGTTTCAAAAGAACAGGTTCAGGCGCTTTTAAATGTAAGCAAGCTCATTTGCGTCATATTTTGACCAAAAAAACCACTAAACGTAAACGTCAATTGCGCAAAGCTTCAGTGCTTCATGCGTCAGATATGAAAAGCGCAACGCGGATGTTGCCTTACAGCTAATTTTAGAGTTATTGAGGAAAAGAAATGCCTAGAGTAAAACGTGGTGTAGTTGCGAGAGCAAGACACAAAAAAGTATTAAAGCAAGCTAAAGGATATTACGGCGCTCGTAGTCGAATTTATCGTGTTGCCAAGCAAGCAGTTATCAAAGCGGGTCAATACGCTTATCGAGATCGTCGTCAAAGAAAACGTCAATTCCGTGCGTTATGGATTGCGCGTATTAATGCCGGCGCTCGTAGTTTCGGTCTGTCGTACAGTCGTTTCATGAACGGCCTGAAGAAAGCGTCGATCGGTTTAGACAGAAAAGTACTGGCTGATATTGCTGTGTTCGATAAAGACGCATTTTCGCAGTTAGTAACGACCGCAAAATCTAAGTTATAAGAACAATATCGTTTTAGAGTGTAATTACTCTTGAATTTGCTTAAGCAACCATTAGCAATTCAGATATTAGTCGTGAGGGAAAGGTCGAATGATCTTTCCCTTATTTATTTGAGCCAAGCATAAAAGACAATAACGTGGAAAATTCTTTAGAAAACATCGTTGAACAGGCTGAAAAAGAATTAGTGCAAGCGGACACCTTAGCCGTAGTGGAAGAAATTCGTGTTTCTTACCTCGGTAAAAAGGGCGTATTTACCCGTCAAATGAAAACGCTAGGCAGCCTTTCTGCAGAAGAAAGACCAAAAGTCGGCGCCACTATCAACCATGCTAAACAGCAATTTCAGCTGTTATTAGAGCAGCGCAAAATTCAGCTTGAAATTGAATTACTGAATAGACGACTGATTGAAGAAACGATTGACGTGACGCTGCCTGGTCGCGGCCAGGCCATCGGTGGTGTGCATCCGGTTACACGAACGATGCGACGTATAGAACAAATTTTTAGTCGAATTGGATTTGAAGTCGCGATGGGCCCAGAAGTGGAAGACGATTTCCATAACTTCGAAGCACTTAATATTCCAGCTCATCACCCTGCGCGTGCGATGCACGATACGTTTTATTTTGATGAGCACACCTTGCTTCGAACGCACACTTCCCCGGTACAAATACGGGTGATGGAAAATCAACAACCGCCATTAAAAGTAATCGCCCCTGGTCGTGTTTACCGTTGTGATTCTGATTTAACGCATACGCCGATGTTTCATCAGGTCGAAGGCTTTGTAGTCGATAAGAATGTCAACTTCGCCGATTTAAAAGGTGTCATCAGCGAATTCCTAAAGGCGTTTTTTGAAAAAGATGTGAAAGTAAGATTCAGGCCTTCTTATTTTCCCTTTACAGAACCATCCGCAGAGGTGGATATCGAATGTGTTATGTGTGCAGGCTCAGGCTGTCGGGTCTGCGGGCAAACAGGCTGGTTAGAGGTTCTTGGTTGTGGAATGATCCACCCTGAAGTGTTTAACCACCTGAAGATAAATCCAGATGAATTTACCGGATTCGCTTTTGGTATGGGTGTAGAACGACTAACGATGCTTCGTTACAAAATAAATGATTTGCGTCTGTTCTTTGAAAATGATCTTAAGTTTTTAAGACAATTTAATTAAGCTGGATAGGTATTCAAAATGTTAGTGAATGAAGCATGGCTTAAAGAATTCGTAGATTACTCAATAACTACTGATGAGTTATCCGAAAAATTAACGATGGCCGGTCTTGAGGTAGACTCAGTGTCAGCCGCAGCGGCTGTTTTTTCCGGCGTTGTAGTGGGCGAGGTTCTGTCCGTAGAGCAACACCCAAATGCTGATAAATTAAGCCTGTGTAAGGTTTCTATTGGTAACGCGGAGCCGCTAGATATCGTTTGTGGTGCGAGCAATGTACGCACTAGCTTACGTATCCCGGTTGCTATCGTGGGCGCTATTTTACCCGGTGATTTTAAAATAAAACCGTCTAAACTGCGTGGCGAACCATCCAATGGTATGTTGTGCTCCGAGCAAGAATTAGGTCTGGCAGATAGCGCCGATGGCCTGATGGAGTTACCCGCTGATGCGCCAATCGGCGTTGATATTCGTGATTATTTGAAATTAGACGACAGCATTATTGAAGTAGACCTAACGCCAAACCGCGCAGACTGCTTAAGTATTGAAGGTATCGCACGTGAAATTGCCTGTTTCACAAACCTGCCACTGATCAATACAAACCCCGTTGTTCCCGATGTAAGCTTGGATAACACTCAAAACGTTATCGTAGACGCAGCAGAGGATTGCCCTCGCTATTTAGGTCGGGTTATTAAGGGTATAGATAGAACGGCGCAAACACCGATCTGGATGCAGGAAAAATTAAGACGCTGTGGACAGAGAAGTTTAGGGCCACTCGTCGACGTAACAAATTATGTTCTATTGGAACTAGGGCAGCCACTACACGCGTTTGATCTGGATAAAATAGATGGAGATATTATTGTTCGTCGAGCAAAATCTAACGAAACATTAACGTTGTTAAACGGGCAAACCATTCAATTAGAAGAAGACGTACTGGTAATAGCTGATAGCAAACAAGCACTCGCATTTGCCGGTGTTATGGGTGGTGAGTCGTCTTCAGTTAGTGATGAGACAACAGATATCTTTCTGGAGTGTGCTTTTTTCTCTCCCTTATCGATTGCTGGAAAGTCTAGAAAATTTGGCCTTCACACCGATGCATCGCACCGGTTTGAAAGAGGCGTAGACCCCGAGCTTTGCTATCGTGCCCTGGATCGCGCAGTCGAATTATTAATATCAATAGCAGGCGGTCAGCTAGGCCCGTTGACCGATGTATCTTCAGGCGAGTCACTACCTGTAGGCCATAAAATCCCTCTGCGATTAGAAAGAATCAAACGAGTGCTGGGTATTGAGCTGGCCGTTGAGAGTATCGAAGCGTATTTTATTGCACTAGGTATGCAGGTTGAAAAATCGTCTAATGAATGGCTTATTACGGGCCCTAGTTACCGCTTTGATATTTCAATAGAGGCGGATTTAATTGAAGAGGTCGCTCGTTTGTACGGCTATGATAATTTACCGCAAAATAGTTTATCTATTTCTGGTTCATTAGTGTCGGTAGAAGAAAAAATACAACCCATAGATAGAATAAAGGACTTACTTGTTGATCTGGGGTATCAGGAAGCGATTACATATAGTTTTACTGACGAGTCTGCTTTAAAAAGCCTTACTCCTGACGATGAATTATATCGTCTCAAAAACCCAATTTCATCAGATCTGTCTGTTATGCGCACGACCCTGTGGGCAGGTATGCTTAAAGCGGTTGATGGCAATCTGAAACGAAACGAGGAAACGGTTCGTTTTTTTGAAACAGGATTAAAATTTACGATAAAAGACGGGCAGTTGCAGCAAGATCAAATGATATCAATGATCGCAACCGGTAGAGCGCGACCCGAACAATGGGGTGAGGTATCTAGAACGATAGATTTTTACGATATAAAACACGACGTTGAGGCTATTTTGGCGCTGAATGGTTCGGTATCGGATTATCAATTTAAAAAAGCCAGTCACGAAGCATTACACCCCGGGCAAACGGCCGAGTTAATTAATAAAGAAGGTGAGCAGGTTGGCTTTATAGGGTTGCTTCACCCGGCTTTAGAAAGTGAATTTGATATAAAAAAACCCGTTTACCTGGTGGAATTGAAGCAATCATTAATTCAAACCCGAACGATCCCCGTTTTCGAGCAAATTTCAAAATATCCATCCGTCAGGCGTGATTTAGCCCTCATTGTTGATGAAAAGCTGCACGTAAATGAAATCATCGACTATATTTACCAGCAACAAGGAATCGTTAAAGAAGTCGTTGTTTTTGATATATACCAGGGAAAAGGTATAGAAACGAGTAGAAAAAGTGTCGCTTTAGGCTTGATTTTACAGGATAATTCTAAGACACTAACGGAACCAGAGATTGAAGAGCTCATTACTGGGCTACTCAAAAAATTAAAAACACTATTTAACGCTCAGCTACGAGAATAAAAAAATGTCATTAACAAAAGCTGATTTAACCGAACAACTATTTGATGAGTTAGGCCTCAATAAACGTGAAGCCAAAGAAATAGTTGAACAAATGTTTGAAATAATTAAAAACTCTTTAGAGACAGGTGAGCAAGTAAAAATTTCGGGCTTTGGCAACTTTGAACTAAAAGATAAAGCCCCGCGGCCTGGTAGAAACCCCAAAACAGGCGAGGATGTATCTATCTCTGCTAGAAGAGTGGTGACGCTACGCACAGGTCAAAAACTAAAGGAACGAGTGGAAGCATATGCTGGAACCCAGTCATAATAACGAATTACCGGTTATACCGGCAAAACGCTACTTTACCATTGGTGAAGTAAGCGAGTTATGCGCGGTAAAACCACACGTATTGCGTTATTGGGAACAGGAGTTCCCTCAGCTTGAACCGGTAAAACGTCGAGGTAATAGACGCTATTACCAACGACAAGACGTCGTATTGATTAGACAGATTCGCGGTCTATTATACGAAGATGGCTATACAATTGGTGGGGCGAGAAGTCTCCTGTCAGGAGAGACGACCCAGCAAGACAACTCTCAAGTTAGGGTTGAAATTCAGCAAATAAGAGCTGAATTGCAAGAAATTCTCGAAATTTTAAAATAATACAGCTTACATCGGGGCGTAGCGCAGCCTGGTAGCGCACCAGCATGGGGTGCTGGTGGTCGGAGGTTCAAATCCTCTCGCCCCGACCAAACTTCAGTTATATTTCAATGAGTTAAAGAATGGGTAATTTTTAATTGTTAGAAATTGTCTATCCTCGCTCGATCCCGCAATGCCAAATTAAAAGTTCCGCGGCCGTACAAAACGGAGAAGGAATTATGCTAGCTGGCCTGATAACGGAGCATAGATAGCAGGGTAAAAGTGGCGTATTTGAGTTGACTCGTTTGCCGTTAGTTGATGGTTTATTCGGTAAAATTGTTAAGGTGTTTGAGCGCACTGAGCCGGTTGTATTGCTAAGCCACGAAAATGGTTAAAAACTAGCATAATGCTCGCTTGGTAACGCAAGACTTTAAGGTCAAGAAAGGTATTTACGAACAGTTAGAAAGCGCGGAAGTAAGAAAGGAAAGTGATTTTGACCAGCTGTTTGCTTCATGCTAATTTAATGTATCTTCTATTCACCATTCAAAATGAACTGCTATACTGAATGCAACTTAAAGCTTGTTTAAGCTAACGCGCATGGGAAGTTAAAATAATGAGAACAATCACCGCGGCGTCTTTGATTTTTTTATTCTGGTTTATGCTATCAGGACATACTGGAACC
>TARA_R110002074_G_scaffold104764_4_pt1 | contig 14288 bp, 12 predicted proteins | sample TARA_R110002074 | Tara Oceans TARA_R110002074 (sample SAMEA4397215) | marine metagenome | biome: Polar Biome; feature: [MIX] marine epipelagic wind mixed layer (ENVO:01000061); material: water (ENVO:00002006), including particulate matter (ENVO:01000060) such as... | depth 10-100 m
AAATACAAAATATAATTATTTCTTACGCATAAATACCGTAATCGGAACTCCTGTAAAGTCGTATTCCTCTCTAATCTTATTCTCTAAATAACGCTTGTAAGGCTCACGAACATATTGTGGAAGATTACAGAAAAATGCAAATTGAGGATAAGGTGTAGGCAACTGTGTACAGAACTTTATCTTCACAAACTTACCTTTGTAAGCTGGTGGTGGGTAATGCTCTATGATTGGCAACATTGTTTCATTAAATTTACGTGTAATGATTTTTTTGTTCCTGTTATTATAGACTTCTACCGCGGTTTCTATAGCCTTAAATATTCGTTGTTTTGTAAGCACTGAAACAAAAAGAATTGGAACATCAACAAAAGGCTCAATTGCTTTTTTGATTTTATCGGTATAGTGCTTAATCGTATTGGTTTCTTTATCCTCTACTAGATCCCATTTATTCACTAAAATGACAATTCCTTTATGGTTGCGCTGTGCAAGCCAGAAAATATTTTCTACCTGTCCGTCAAAACCTCTAGTAGCATCCAAAAGTAAAATACATACATCACAATGTTCAATTGCTCGTACAGAACGCATAACCGAGTAAAACTCTAGATCTTCCTTTACTTTAGATTTACGACGTATACCTGCCGTATCAACTAGATTAAATTCAAACCCGAACCGATTGTATTTTGTATCGATACTATCTCTTGTTGTACCTGCAATATCTGTAACGATATATCTTTCTTCACCAATTAGTGCATTGATAAAAGATGATTTACCAGCATTAGGTCTCCCAACCACAGCAAATCTTGGTAACTCACTTTTTTCTTCAACAACATCTGGCAATTCCTTTACTAGCGCATCTAGTAAATCACCTGTTCCACCACCATTTATACTTGATAATGTATAATATTCACCTAATCCTAAAGAATAAAATTCAACAGCATCCTCTGCACGCTTAGCATTATCTACTTTGTTTATCGCTAAGAAAACAGGTTTTTTAACTTTACGTAGTAATTTAGCAACATCTTCGTCCATACCGGTTACACCGGTTTCTACATCGACCATAAAAATAATGGCATCGGCTTCTTCAATAGCTAACTCAACTTGCTTATCAATCTCTTTTTCGAAAACATCATCACTACCGATAACATAGCCCCCAGTATCAATCACCGAAAATTCTTTGCCGTTCCAATCACTTTTACCATAATGACGATCACGTGTTACACCACTAACAGCATCAACAATAGCTTCACGTCTCTGAATCAATCGATTAAATAATGTAGATTTACCTACATTAGGTCTTCCCACAATGGCAACAATAGCACTCATAGCTTAAATTTGGCGCAAAGGTAGTGCTTAAAGTGGCAAATACAATAAAACTTAAATAGAGAGATTAGACCTAACCTCTTGAAGGTTTCTTAAACTTGGTAATACTTGTTTTTTAAAGGTTGACAAATAAGGTTCTCCAATTTTTCTTTTTCGAATTATTTTAGCAGGCGAACCGTAGGCAACTATGTTATCCCCAAAGTTTTCTACCACTAAAGAACCTGCTCCAATGATTGAATGTTTACCAATTGCAATTCCATTAATAATGTTTACACCTAAACTAATAGCCGAGAATTGACCAAGATATAGATTTCCACCACAACATACCGAAGGCGCTAGACTAGAATAAGATTCCATAATTCCATCATGCCCTAGCGAGGAATTTGTATTTATTATACAGAAATCATGAATTCTAGAATTGGCATTCACTATGGCTCCTGGCATAAAAACGTTACCACACCCTAAAAGCACATCTTTACCTAATATAGACTTAGGATGTATTGTATTTACAAAATTAAAATTGGGAACTATTTTCAATATTCTATCCACAATGAGCTTTCTTATCCAATTGTCCCCAATTGCTACAATACCGCCAACTATGTTAAATCTATTTATTAAATAAGGAAGGTCAAACTCACTGCCAAGAACTTGATATCCATTAATTCTTGAGCCTTTTTTTTTGTATGAATCAACAAACCCAATAACATTGTACCTACGCTCTCTTTCTAAACAATCCAGAACAACACTACCATGGCCAGAGGCTCCAAAAATAATTACATTCTGCATTTCATCGGGGTTTTTATATACTTTATCGATAATTCAAATGTAACGTTTTCTTTTTTATCTGAATAACTTAAGAACCGATGACGGTAATTATTTAATTTTAAACGTTAAAAAATAAAGTAGATTTACACTAACCTATTGATTATAAGAAAGTAATTTTTTTAACCTTTAGACGTTAAAAGCTTTTTAATGAAGAAAATGTATGAAAATCGGTCTATAGTCCAGGTAATTTAAAAGAATATTATTTTACTTATTATATCCAAAACGTTTAAGTTGCCTTGAATCACTTCGCCAATTCTTATTCACTTTAACATAGAGTTCAATATGAACTTGTTTACCGAAGAATTTCTCAAGATCTTTTCTAGACTCAACCCCAACTCGCTTTAAAGCAGCACCTTTATGACCAATGATTATTCCTTTTTGAGAATCACGCTCAACCATAATCACCGAACGCATGCGAATAATATCCTCATCTTCAAAAAACTCCTCTGTCTCTATTTCTACCGCATAAGGGATTTCCTTTTTGTAATTTAAAAGAATTTTTTCACGAATGGTTTCATTAACAAAAAAACGTTCAGGCTTATCAGTTAACTGGTCTTTCGGATAATAGGCAGGTGAATTTGGCATTAATTCAATAATACGCTCAAATACTCCTTTAACATTAAAGTTTGATAAAGCAGAAATAGGATGTAGTTCCACATTTGGCAGCATTTCTTGCCAATATTGAACCTGTTCTTCCAATAATTCTTGCGTAGCAGTATCAACTTTATTCAATAATAACAAAACAGGAATTTTGCTATTCTTTATCTTTTCAAAAAATGCTTCATCTTTAAGTGCTTTCTCCCCTATCTCAACCATATATAGAAGCACATCGGCATCTTCAAATGCAGATTTCACAAAATCCATCATACTGGACTGTAATTGATATGCTGGTTTAATAATGCCTGGAGTATCGGACAAAATCATTTGAAAATCATCGCCATTGACAATTCCTAAAATTCGATGTCTTGTTGTTTGCGCTTTTGACGTTATAATTGACAATTTCTCCCCCACAAATGCATTCATCAGGGTAGATTTACCAACGTTGGGATTTCCAATAATATTTACGAAGCCTGCCTTATGCTCTGCCATCTTTTAACTTTATTAAGTATTTTTTCATTTCTGCATTCACCTTTGGAGCCAACAAAAGTACGGCAATCATATTCGGTATTACCATTAGTGCATAAGACAAATCAATTAAATTTTTCACTAGCTCTAAAGAAGCAACAGCCGCAAAGACAATCATTATTACAAAATACCAATTATAAAACTTTCCAATTTTAGCATTGGTCAAAAACGAAAGTGATTTAACCCCATAATATGAATACGTAAACAATGTAGAGAGTGCAAAGGCAGTAACTATTACCATTAATAGAACATCTCCCCAACCAAACAAAGTTGTTTCAAATGCTGACAAGGTCATAACAATACCACTAGAATCTTCTAAATACGCCCCACTTAATATAATTACGATTGCAGTGAAAGTACACACCAATATAGTATCTATAAACGGACCTAGCATGGCAACCAAACCTTCTCGAATAGGTTCGTCATTTTTCGACTGGCCATGGTACATAGGCGCACTACCCAAACCTGCTTCGTTAGAAAACATTGCTCTACGAACACCAATTATAACAAGACCCCAAAAGCCACCTGTTGCCAATGATTTAAAATTCCATGCTTCGGTGATTATCATTTTCAAGGAAGGTAGTATTTGCTCTGAATTCAATGCCATTACCATTAAAACGGCAACTAAGTATACTGCCACCATAAAAGGCACAATTGCAGAGGCTACTTTCGCTATTTTCGATAATCCTCCAAAAATCACCAAAGAGGTGATAATTGCCAATAAAATACCTATCGTCCATTTCCAATTCTCATCGCTCATTTCAAATATTGTAGATGATGGCTCTACCACACTCATAAACGTTTCGGTAAACTGATTCGCTGTAAAGACACCCAAGAAACCAAATAGACCACAAACAGCAAAAAATATAGCCAACGGCCTTGCTTTTTCACCTAAACCTTTAGTAATATAATACATCGGTCCACCTTGCATTTTACCATCAGAATCTGTACCCCGATACATAATAGATAAACTACAGGAATAGAACTTGATACACATACCAATTAATGCTGTCATCCAGATCCAAAAAACAACACCTGGGCCACCGTCGTGAATAGCTATTGCTACGCCAGAAATATTCCCCAGACCAACGGTAGCTGCAACTGCGGCCGACAATGCCTGAAAAGAACTTACATCCCCTTTTGAGTTTTTGTTGTCATATTTACCAGCAGTAATAGCTATAGCATGCCCAAAAAAGCGGTAAGGCATTAACTTAGAGTAAAAAACAAGAAAGAGTCCGCCGCCTATTAGCAAAAGAAACATAGGCCATTCTGTATACGGAAGTGCGCCTGCAATAAAATCATTGATTGTATCCATAAAATAGTAAAAATTCGAAGTTATGGATTTTAAGTTTTTAAAAGATACTGGCGCTAAAAAGATTCTTTAAATAAGTTTTGAATATAGAGAAAATGTATTGTATCTTTGTCGCCCGTTACAAATAGTAGCGCTCATCTTGTCAGTGTAATGAGCTGAAGTTGTAAAACAAGAAAGATGAAACCCATATCGCGGGGTAGAGCAGTAGGTAGCTCGTCGGGCTCATAACCCGAAGGTCGCTGGTTCGAGTCCAGTCCCCGCTACTAGCAAACAAAGGGCTTCCGAGAGATCGGGAGCCTTTTTTAATTCTTACTGTACAACATATGTACAACATTTTGGCTTTTTAATTGACTAAAAACCAGCGACCAAAAGGATGTTTGAAATGGCGATAAGTAATTGCCGAATTGCTCATTCTTCCAATTGGACGGTAAGAGACATGGAAAATTCTTTGGGTTCATTCGATGATAAGTCATGAAACCTCCACTCATTGGAATTACTAAAGTGCTTGAATTTATTCCAATAATATTCCCTCTCATCCTCTTTTAAAAACTCTTGCCTGTCACAATCTGAAAACGGTATAATAAAAACGAGTACCACGCAGGTTATTCTAAGCTCACATAATACGTGTGGCAATCTATAGTCATTATCTTTTCTCAAAAAATAAGTTAGGTTAGGTTCTAGAGTAAAATGCTCATAAGAAAACAGCTCCGCCACCTTCGGTAAATCTTCGACTTCATTCTCTACATTTAACCAACGAATGGTTTTTTTAAAATGAACCAATTCTTTGGTACTCACTAAGGAAATGAAATATTTACACAGTGCTTTATAAATGTTCTGTGTGCATAATTTTCTTCCTGTTTTCAGTGGAAGAGTAAATGGTGGTCTTCTCATCTGCTCCCCAAAAGGTTCATTTAATTGTATTTCAATGTGATCATCATTCAGTATTTTGAAATTACTACCTTTAAGTTTTTTGACCCCGCCCTTTCCTTTTACTTGAAAAATACTCCTATACAAAGAAAGATATTCAATAATATCGGGTTCAATAATTTCACTAAACTTTTGATTGCAAGCGTCACATTCTTCTAGCAGGATTAGTTTTTTATTTCCTAAGGCTTCCGAGATTGCGTGTGCTTTGGTTTTAAAGGTTATATCCTTAGCGTTCAGGCCACAAAATCTACAGCTTCTTTTTTTCTTTATTGGCTCCCCTATTGCCTTTCGGCTTGCACCAAATTCATATACATCATAGCTCTTTAAAATATCTCCAAAAACGACCTTGATTTCCTTTTTTAATGATTCAAATTCTATTCCTTCCTTCAAGGACTTCAAATGGCTCTGCAGAATTAAAGATTCTTCGGTGGACAATTCAATTTTTGGGATAAAATAGAAATTCTCATTTTCCCCAATTCTTTTAATTACCGCTTCAAAACCCTTGATCGGTGGAACTTTATCTTGGTATTGCTTAACGAAAAGATTTACGCTTTTATGTAAGTCCGTATTTTTCAGGTTTAGCGTAGTGATATTTCTAAAATTTTCTTTTTCAGGGTCAGGTTCCGAAAAAACGAACAAAAGGTCATTTATAAATCCTTCAATCAGTTCTTTGCTATTGGATTTGATTTTAAAGTCTCTCGAATTCTCAATAGATTTTATCGTAAATCGGTATGAATACATCTACTAGGTATTGGTTATCGGCATGGGCACACCAACTATACATGAAGCGATTTTATTATCTACCCTTTCATAAACTGGAATTTCATCTAAAATTTTTTGTAATTGTTGTTTTGTAAAATTTATCCTGTCCATTTCTCCTTTAGTCTTTAGGTTATTCAGGTTATATACCTTTCTAGTTTTATATCTATTTCTCTTTTCCTCAAGATAAGGTTGCAATTGGTTTATCCAAATTTGCGCATAGGCTTCAAAATCTACAGATTTTTTCTTTGGATGGAAAAGTTGAACCAACTGACGCATCAGATTTTTGGTTTGAATGTCGATAGCTTTAGTCTTAATTTTTTTTATCAGGATTTCCTCTGCCACATGCAATACCCTTTTTTTCTTTGGGGGTAAAAGTTCAATCTCCATTCCTTGCAATATGTCTAAATATTTTTTTAGGTATTTATCATTCCATTCAAGATTTTCATTCTTCTTGGCAATATGGCCCCGAAGTTGCTCGCATATTTCAGGAAACTCGGTATACACTTTTTTATCTCCCTGAGGTTTTAAGAAATACCATTTAGGACTCCTATTACTATCTCCCCTTAACGCAAAAAAGCACCATTCTTCCTTTGTATGCAAAAAACTGACCTTTGTTTTCACGGTTTCTTTTACATTTCTATATTGCTCGTATTCATTTTCCGATATTAAACTATTCTTGCCTTCCTTGAGTTCCAGAACAGGTTGAAAGCTGTCATGAATCCCTTCCCATGAAACATCTTCGGCCACGTAATCTTCAAACTCTTTAATAATGTTCTTTACACTATCCAGTTGTGAGAAATGCTTATGTTTAAGTTCATTTGGGGGTTGAAAATTCGCTCCCCAAATACTTTCAACAATCTGATTTAATTCAATAAGTCTTTTATCTCCTCTTAGCGAAAATTCTTCCGAATCGTCGGGCCAATACAAATCGATTTTTGAATGCGGTGTATCCATTCTATCAATCCGGCCAAAACGTTGCTCTACAATTCGTATTACGCTTGGTAAATCCAACAAAGTAACCGCAGAGGCCAGCTGTAAATCAACTCCTTCGGACATCTTATCAGAACATAGGGCAATAATCGTCTCGTCATTGCCTGAGGTCAATCTGAATTTCTCCAAAACCTCCTCACTATCCTTTTTATTTGAGCCAGTAGCAACTAAAACTTTTATCCCTTTATCTTGTCTTTCAATTAAGTGTTTGAAATAGTTTAATGATATTACAGAACTATCGAAAGCTATTACTTTTTTGTGATTTTTTAATTGTCCCAGTAGCATATTTGCTTTGCCTTACTCTCTTTGTCCAGATAACCTTTTTGTCAATTCTGAAATATCTTCATATATCCTATATTCTTTTTTGCAGGCCTTATGATACTCCTCAATATCGGTCAACCATATTGGCTTTTCCAAGTCCTTGAAAATCTTACTAATAATAGGTGTGCGATTTTTGGCAATTAAACTCTCTATCTCAAAGAGTTTTATCTTGTTTTCTTTTTTCTTTGGGCAAGGAAAGTTTTCGAGTTTCAAGGTTTTCTTAATCCCAATAATGTGCTCTAATAAAGCCATGTTTGATGAACGAAGACGAGAACGTATCATATAAATAGAAAGCTGTTTGGCCGCGTTGAGTCTGTTATTTAAATATTTTACCTTGTCTTCTTCATTGGTTAATTCAAACTTTGGTTTGTTTATGCCTTTGAGGTAGGTTATTCCTTTAAGACCCAAGCACAGTTCACTTATTTTTATGACTAGTTTAATATCTTCCTCTGTCTCATTGGTCTTATAAACCATTGAATTCTGATCTGGAAATTTACAGGTTTGCCCCAATGCATTATGATATAGTTCAGGCTCTTTGTCTATTTGTTTATTAATAACCTTTTTGGTTCTCCTAACAGTAAATCGGCTAACAAAACTCTTCAACATCTGTATATTGGTTTCTTGTTTGAAATGTGGTTTTGCCATTAACTCGGAATAGGCCTCAAAGCTTTCGTCGTCCAGATTATCAACATCTAAAAGTTCAACTATTTTCAACAAATCATCTACTTTTTTATTTATTGGAGTAGCAGTAATGAGTATTTTAAAATCTGCATTATTCTTGCGGATTGCGTCACTCCGATTGGTATTTATATTTAAGTAGTTGTGGGCTTCATCAATTGCTAGAATATTGGCGAGCCTAAGCTCATCCATTGCGATTTCCTTTTTTTGTTTTCTAGCATTGCTTAAAATGCCCGTGGAAATCTGATTATTACTGATTGTGGACAACTCTCTAAACTCTTTCTTCCATTTCTCAATTACCAAGGGAGGGCAAACTATTAATGAAGTATCCTTATCTCGTCTCCCTGTTTCCCATAACCAGTTTTTTAATGCAAGAATTACAGTGGAACATAATTTGGTCTTTCCCGCTCCGGTAGGATCAGCAACCAGTACATTTGAACTTTCCTGCAATATGCGCATGGCTTGGGCTAGTCCCCGCTTCTGGGTGGGCCATAATTGAGCGTTTTCCAGTTTCGACATCAAGACCTGATACTCATCCAGCCAATCCCCCTCAAGAACTTCGGCAATCGCTCTCGCAAGTGCATCTTTCCAGTGAACCCGCTGTATTAAATTTTGTAAAAGCTCTATTATCTTATCATAGGGTTTGGCTTTATTAAAGTAGTTATTTGCAATTAGTTTTATATCCTCATATTGGTTTGACCCTTCCCCATTTGAAATCCTAATATTTGCTTCAATTTGTTTTGAAAGTCCATTCAAACTGAAATTGGACGAACCAAGTGTTACAAATCTGTCACTTGCATATATTTTGGCGTGTAACTTATCATAAAACCGAAATACCACACGACCCTCGTTAATTTTGGAAATCAAGTTCATTACACTTCCACCTAGAAGAATTGAAAGCCCTTCTTTCAGCCAATATTCTTTCATCTCTTTTTCGAGCGGCCATATATGATATCGTTTTCTTCCTCTAATATTTGGCTCGAATCCTAAAACTATTTTAATCGTCTCAATATTCGAATATCCAGAATTTCCAAAAGTGTCAATCAGGTACGATAGCGAGGTAAAACCAGTAACCACAAGAAACTCCTTGGTAAACGGCAAATCACTCAAAACCATGGTCCCTGCTTTACGGTCTAAGGATTTTATATTAAGTGGAAAATCTTCATGTTTAGGCCAACTTTCGGTAGGAAGATCGTCCAAATTGTGAAAAAGTAAATATTGACCTAAACCTTTTTTCATAGAATAAGAATTAGTTACCTCTTCTACCAGCAATAATATTTTGTTGTGGTAGAATTTTTAGCAGGCACCAAAAGCTTTTGAAGGTTTATTCAGGGTAATAGCAAGTATAAGAAATATTCTTTGGGTAAGAAAGAAGATAAAATATTTGTAGGTTAAAACTTATGAGTCCGCGCTATATTTAATTAGGCAAAATAGTCCTACTTCTCTTTTCTCTCCCTATCCACAAAAAAGCGCCCGTCAGGGCGCAAAATCATTAACCGAAGGCAATTCTCTTAAATTTACCACGGAAGCCCCATACCCCTACTTTTCCTCTTGTTTTTTGTAAAATCAGTAAACTCGTCCTTGAACCCATTGTACATCTCTTCGGTTTTTGTACTACTACCGCCCAATATTGAACTGATAGCATAGGCACCTTTGCGCAGTACCTGATTTTGCTGGATACTGGATTGCCTTTCGGAAGCGATGATTATACTTTGACGAAGACCATTATCCATATGGTGCTGCACCATCTCACGATGTAAGTTCGGGTAGACTTTTTCGGCCGTTAACATAAAGGCCACTTTATCGTACACACCTCTTTCCATTAGATGTCCTGACCACAGGTTTTCGAGCCTGTTCCTCCCATCTTCAACCAAGTTATTGATAACGGGTTGCTGTTCTTTTAATGTTTCGGTCAAATTGGGAATTGAACTCAAATAAAGGCTTGTTCTTCTAGAGAGTGTATGACTCGATTCGTTACCTGTATAAATCGACTTGACCCTCAGCCTCTCTTCCCCTTTTACAAAATAGAACCCCTTGGCATTGAAAAGGGCGATATAGTCCTTTGCCGATTTTTCGAAAGGGGCATGCCTACGTTCGGCATGTTTTATATATGCACTTAATGCCAAGTTTTCGTACCGCGTTTTATATTCCGGGTTCATTCGTTTATAGAGCTTGGGGAATATCATCGGCAAGAACATTCCGGCCGCCGTCAACTTCGGACCCCTTTCGGACGACTGTTCGGACAACATTTCCAACATCAAATGGTTTTGACGCACGAAGCCTGAAGACACATAGTTTTCCATTTCCTTTGGAAAAGATAATTTACCCAACTTCACAGGCACGGCATGCTTGTTCGAATTGGTAAAGGACAATCGGTCATTATGATACTTCACACCCAATGCTTGGAACAAAAGACGAACGCTTCCTTGCTCCGTGCCGACGTTGAAGATTTTATTTTTCAATACCTTACCTATGAGATTGAATTTGTTCTGCAGGGCGGCCTTCTCTTTCTTGGTCTCAAGTTCATACAATCTAGCTCTGACCAATGTAAAGGTATCGTGTAACGATTTCCTGAATTTCCCTTTTTTTGTTTCGGGTACATAACTTTCCAAAAAGCCAAATTTTTCCGAAGTATTTAAGTTCGGAACGATATCGCCAAAATTCCTGGTCGCGATATGTTCCGATAGCAGTCCTCCCCGTTTCGGGGATTGTAGATAGGATGTCGTTAATGCTTCCCTTATCGTTTTTTGGACTTCCAATTTGAACTGTTTGCTCTCGGTATCGATTTGCGTGGGTGCGTTGCCGTTCCCGAATATATCCAAACGGTTTTGCATTCGAATTTTTTGGGAAAGTTCCCTTGCCCTGAAAACGTACATTGATTTATCATATACGGTATATCCTTCGATGAGATTTTCGTTCTTATCTAGTTTGATATCGATATTTTGATATTCTTTGGCAACTTCTTCCAGATCATACGGATGTATAGTTTGGAAAAGGTCGTAAGTTGTCCCTATCTGTTTCAAAAGGCGTTTGCGGTGTATCGGCAACAGCTTCGACTTGGAATGGATATCGAATACCTTTTGCAGTTTCGGGCCGCTCAGGTTACGGTGCACCTCGGAGCCGTTGATGAAACTCGTTCGATAGCCCTTTTGGTTGTCCAGTCCATATTTTACCCCTATCCGTCCCGATTTGTTTTCCCTGGTCTTTACTTCGATATGATAGGGTTTGACCAATCTCGCGAGTTCCTCGAAACTACATACCTTATATCTTTGATTGATGGTGTTGAGCACATCCCGTAAATAATATCGGGTTCCTTGGTTTGCATCCGCACCTACTTTTAGTTTCGGCAATCTGTGTATCGGCAGCTGTTCCTTTCGTCTCATTGTTGGAGCTGGTGTCAGGCAGTATTTCTTTTCGAGCTGTTGCCGTGTCGCCATGCTCCTTCTATGGCTATTGTAAATAGGCAGGACTTTTCCATCTTCTTTTACGATAGTGGTTACGATATGGACGTGTTCGTGTTTGGTATCCTTGTGCCGTACGACAATATAAGGCTGGTGTCCAAAGCCCATATTCTCCATATATTCCTCGGAAATTTTATAAAAGGTCCTGTCATCCAAATGTTCCCCGTACGGAAGGTTCAGGCTAATATGGGCATAGCGGTTCTTGGTGGCGTTGCGCTGTCCCTGAAAATACAGCACGCTCCCGAAAAACTTTGGCGAAATACTTTGGGAAAACGTATTGCCGTAACCGAGTACTTGCATACCTTCCTTGCCGAGGACATAGTTCAACGTTCCCGTACAGGTTTGGCCGTAAATGATCTTCGCTATCATGCTGGTTTTTCTTCTGTCGCAATTTTGATAAGTGAGTAAAGCAATTCGTTTGTTCTTTGTATCTCGTTTTGCAAACTACTGTTCGGACTTCTCAGATTTTTATGGTGCGCAATCTTTACCAGTTGGTTAATATTGTTACCAATTTTATTGAGATGGTAGGCAAGGTTCGAGGTGTCCGGGAGCATATCCTTTTCTTCGGATTCGCTTTGCAAAACCAATCTTCTTAAAAGCGGACTTATCGTTCCCCTTTGCGAAATATCCAGATTATAGGATTGGCATAGTTGCCTCAATTTACTGTATTCCGTATCGTTGAACCTTAGCATTATGTTATGGTAACGTTTCTTGTTTCCCAATCGTTTTCGGCCTCTTTTCCGTTGTTCCATTTTAATTACTTTTTAAGGCAAAACACTTCGCAAGAAGTAGACAATTCTGAGTTACTCAGAATGCACCTCGCTATCCGTTTCACGGATAAATATAGTATATCAATTTTGATTATAACTAACTTATAATCAATTATTTAACTCATAACATCAGATAAGGCCATATGGATTCAAATGGGTACAATTGCGAAATTTATCTGGTCTAATATGGTATTGAAAAAATGGAAAGAAATACGGAAGTGTTCAAGTTTTTGTGGGTAGGGAGAGAAAAGGGCAAGCGGCATTTCCGCCGCTTGGGCTTTTGCGCGGCCGCGAGGGTGTCGTACAAGACCGGAACGGAAAGACTTCTCGGTCGGACCGCGGAGCGTGTCCGTCCGGGGAGGATTGGAGTGGAGTTTTTGTACGACTTCCACAGCGGCTTGGGAATGCTTGGATGAATAAAAAAAGTTAAAAAGAGTATTACGTAATTCTTTAAAATCTGTACTCGGTATCTTTGGATAATATCAATATCTTATGATATAAACAACAAGAAAATTTAAAACGTTTTGATAAGTATTAGCGACAGAATGTTCATTACGAAAGAGGTCAATTCGGTTACGGCGGCCTATTTTAAAAAGTCGGTTCTTCGTAAACTTTTGATGGTTTTTTCCTTCGAACCGCTATCAAATGACAGCGTTATTACCGACTTGTTCAGAAGCCTGAATCACTATGGATTTGACTTGCCTTATGAAATCAGACTTGGCCTATTTGAAATGCTATGGCAGTTCAAAAATAACCTCGGTGAAGACGAACTTACCGCGCTGTACTTTTGGGAACTGGACCGAAAATACATGTGCTATTTCGAGGATTATTTAGCTGATTGTGACAGCTATTCGGAAAAGAATTTCGATGCTGAATTCGGCAGGTCGCTTGCCTACAAAATCTATGAACCTAAAGTCAGTGGATTAGAGGAAGATACTTTTGAAGAACTCAAACTGCTCTTATGTAATTTCGCAAGTGAATTTGATTTTTCGCTGGTGGATGAATATACCTATGGGGATATTTTTGAAGTAATGGAAACGTACTGCTCGGCGATAAATTGATTTTTATAGAATCTTCCGGCAATTACAAGCTCGGCCCTCTCCCACGGGATTTACCTTTCTTCTTTTTTAGTGTATCATCTGTACTTTGATTTAAAGATTCTTTCTTTTTGATGTTGATAGCTAGTTTGGCTTCATCAATATACTGTTGCATGCCCAAGTGTATTGGGTTATTGGGCACGAGCTTTTCGTGATCCCTAAGTATTTGGGTTTTTAGATCGAGTTCCTGAGCTACACGGTAGCCCATATTAAAGGAATTTTTAAAATCTTCGTCCACTCTAATTTCTTCTTCCATAACTAAAAGGTTTCTCTGGCGTGTTTCTCGATATATTCCATGACCGATTCCCTATCGTAAAGGATGATCTTCTTTTGAGGTTGGGAATACCTGATTTTTCCTTCGTCCCTTAATTTCTGTAATGTGGTCGTGGACTTTATTCTTAGTATGGACATCACTTCCGCCCCATCGATCCATTTATCCTCGGTGTCCTTCCTATCCGCTTCAAGGTGTTCGACCACCTTTTTGAACAGGGCATAAAAAGCTTCCTTATGTAAAACGACCACCTCCATAAAATGATTTATACATGGATAAGGTATGTTATCTATTTAGCTAGTGCTTTGGATTTCGACAAATCACACGTTAATTCGTTGTGAGGTATAAGTTGGACAGACTCATCCTAAACTTTTGTGGTCAGGGAGAAAAACGGGCGAGCGGTTTTTCCACTGCTTGTGCTTTTGTGCTGTG
>TARA_R110002074_G_scaffold71006_1_pt1 | contig 14282 bp, 13 predicted proteins | sample TARA_R110002074 | Tara Oceans TARA_R110002074 (sample SAMEA4397215) | marine metagenome | biome: Polar Biome; feature: [MIX] marine epipelagic wind mixed layer (ENVO:01000061); material: water (ENVO:00002006), including particulate matter (ENVO:01000060) such as... | depth 10-100 m
ATCAGATTGAGGAAGCGCACCATCGCCGCCTCACTGTCGAGCATGCCCTCGTCCATATTAATGTCGATGATCTGCGCGCCGCTCTCAACCTGCTGGAGCGCAACGGTCAGCGCCTCATCGAAGCGACCATCGACGATCAGCTTTTTGAATTTTGCAGAGCCCGTCACATTGGTGCGTTCACCAATATTGATGAAGCTGGCTGTTGATTTTGTCATCTCAAATTTCTCTATTTCTGAACGGATCAAGCGCCGGTAAAGGGTTCAAGACCCGACAGCCGCAGACGCGGCTCGATATCCGGCAAATCGCGTGGTGAAATCTTCTTCACTGCTTCCGCAATGGCGTGAATGTGGCCGGGTGTGGAACCGCAGCAACCACCGACGATATTGACCAGTCCGGACGACGCAAACTCGCTGACGAAGGCGGCCATCTGGTCCGGCGTCTCATCATACTCCCCCATTTCATTGGGGAGACCCGCATTGGGATGCGCGCTGATATTGACGCCCGCGATACGCGACAAAGTGTGAATATGCGGACGCATTTCCTTGGCACCGAGCGCACAATTGAGTCCGATGGAAAACGGCTTCACATGTGACACGGAGTTCCAGAAAGCTTCCGGTGTCTGGCCAGACAGAAGACGACCGGACATATCGGTGATCGTGCCGGAAATCATCACCGGCAATTCAAAACCAAGTTCCTCAAAAACTTCGGAAACGGCAAAGAGCGCCGCCTTGGCATTCAGCGTGTCGAAAATCGTTTCGACAAGAATAAGGTCCGAGCCGCCTTCAACGAGGCCGCGGGTCGAGTCCTTATAGGCATCGCGCAATTCATCGAACGAGACATTGCGGAACCCCGGATCGCTGACCTTGGGCGAAATGGAAGCTGTGCGGTTGGTAGGCCCAAGCACGCCTGCAACATAGCAAACACGACCAGGCGTTTCGCTTTCGGCAATGGCGGCAGCTTCACGCGCGATTTTCGCGCTCTCGACGTTCATCTCATATGAAACGGATTCAAGCTTGTAGTCGCCCTGCGCGATGACAGTGGCACCGAACGTATTGGTCTCAGCAATGTCGGCACCCGCGCGAAAATATTCCAAGTGAATATCGCGCAGAATATCGGGCCGCACCAGACCGATCAGCTCATTGTCGCCTTTGAGATCGACAGGGTGATCCTTGAAGCGGTCGCCGCGAAAATCGGCTTCCGTCAATTTGTAACCCTGGATCATCGTGCCCATCGCGCCGTCGAGAACCAATACACGGTTCTCGATGTCGCTTTTCAAACGGGCAATGCGTTCGTCTCTGTTCATCTTACTTATCCTTATGCAACAGGCGCGGGTGTCGGTACCGGCTGCCGGTGGATGCCCAACACATTGCAAATCGCAAATGTGAGGTCAGCCTGATTGAGTGTGTAGAAATGGAAGCGATCGAAGCCATATCCGCGCAGACGGTTGACTTGTTCCGCCGCAACATGGGCCGCGATCAGCTTGCGCGTCTCCAATTCATCATCCAGCCCGACATAATAGTCTTCGAGCCATTTGGGAATGGACGCACCACAGCGATTCGCCATGCGCTTGGTGCCTTTGAAATTTGTCGTCGGCATGATGCCCGGCACCAGCGGCACATCGATGCCTGCGCGCCGCACAACATCGAGAAAACGCGCGTGCCTTTCGGTATCAAAAACAAATTGCGAAATGGCACGCGTCGCACCGGCATCTACCTTGCGCTTGAGAAGTTCAATATCTGCCTCAAGCGACACGGACTCCGGATGCACCTCCGGATAGGCGCTGACAATCACTTCAAAGTCCGCAATCTTGCGGATCCCTTCAATGAGGTCAGGCGTTGACTGGTAACCTTGCGGATGCGCCACATAAGGCGCGCCAAGTTCCGGCATGTCACCGCGAAGAGCGACGATATGGCGGATGCCTGCATCCCAATAGCTGCGGATGACGTCATCGGTCTCGTCTTTCGACGCACCGACGCAGGTGAGATGCGCTGCAGGTTTCAGCGTCGTTTCCTGCACGATACGCTTCACCGTGCCATGCGTGCGCTCGCGCGTGGAACCGCCGGCACCATAGGTGACCGAGACAAGTTCGGGCTGAAACGGCTCAAGACGACGGATCGAACGCCAGAGCGTTTCTTCCATCTCCGGTGTCTTGGGCGGAAAAAATTCAAACGACACTTGAGTCGTGCCGGATTTTACACCGGATGCGCTTATTGTTTTTGTATCGCTCATGCGCTTGTGTCCTCCAAAGCACCGACCTGTTTCACCTTCGCGCTTCGATGCCCGCTCGGCTTGTCGGCTGTATAAATAACGACGGTCAGTGTTTCACTGCCTTCGCCTTCGGGCGCAGGCAAGCGCCGCGTCTCCGTCATGGTCAGGCCTGCCATATCGAGCCAGTGCTGCACTTCTTCTTCACTGAAGCCCAAACGGCGATGGGCTTGTTCCTCGCGCAGAAAATCAAGTTCATGCGGCGCAAAATCCGCGATCAGCAAGCGACCACCGGGCTTCAGCACGCGTGCCGCTTCGGCAACCGCTGCCGCCGGATCGTCGAGATAGTGCAGCACCTGATGCAGCGTCACGAGATCGGCAGCTTCTTCAGGTACCGGCAAATCATAAAGGTCGCCCTGGCGCAGAGAGCAATGTTCAACACCCGACTGATCGAGCGTGGCGCGCGCAAAGGCCAGCATTTCCGGCGACAGGTCGATACCAAGGCTCGTGCTGGCTTTCGGACCGATCAACTCAATCATGCGTCCTGTGCCTGTGCCCAGATCAACGAAATTCTCGATGACCCGACCTTTGGTGACGAGCTCGACAATCGCCTGCTCCACCTTGGCTTCCGGCACATGCAGCGAGCGGATGCGGTTCCACTCATCAACATTGACGCGGAAAAACTCCGCTGCCCGCTCCGACCGCGCCGTGCGCACAGCGTCGAGCCGCTCAATGTCGCGCGCAATCGTCGGATCACCTGCCGGAATAAGCCCCGTGAGCAAACCGGCAAGCTTCATCCCCGCTCCGCTTTGTGAGCGGCGGTAGAACACCCAACTCCCCTCACGGAAACGGTCGAGCAAACCGGCTTCACACATCAGCTTCAGATGACGACTGACGCGCGGCTGGCTCTGGCGCAAAATCTGGGTGAGCTCGGTCACCGTGAGTTCGCTCTTGGCCAAAATGGCAAGCAGACGCAAACGGGTGGGTTCACCCGCAGCACGCAATCCTGCCAATAATTCGTCCATGCTCACTCCCTCAATTCACTATTCAATATAAACATATCTTTATGTGTATATTCAAGCGAAATTCCGCAATGCAAAGGATGACATTTGCGCAACAGTGACGCCGGAGGGAGACGCAAGCGCCATGCGGTACCTAGTTAAGACTCTTGCGGTATGCTAGCAAGGTCAACGGGTCTGGGGACTCAAGAGGGCGCAGTTTTACGCCAACTTTGAGGGATTTGCGGCGCTCATGGTCGCAAAACACTACCTTCCCCCCTTTTCCCAAAAATAGAGTGCCGCTTCGCCATCCCCCCTTGGCGCCTTTCTGAGGCCAAATAACGGACCATAATAATGAATTTGGTTGCACGATCCCTTCGCCAAAGCGTCAAAATCGCCTGTCTCGGTCTGGCGGTTTCGCTTGCCGCCTGTGCGACCCGACCCGACCCGGCCAATCCGGCGGCGGTTCAGGCCTATGAAGAAACCAACGATCCGATCGAACCGGTGAACCGCTATTTCTTCGAGCTCAACCGTTTCTTCGACATCATCCTGATCAAGCCCGTCGCCACCTGGTACGACGGCGTTGTGCCTGACGCAGGCCGTCAGGGCATTCGCAATTTTCTCGACAACTTCCGCAGCACAGTCGTGATCGCCAATGACAGCTTGCAGGGCAATTGGGACCGCGCCGGTTCCGCCGCCTCGCGCTTCGGCATCAATTCGACCATCGGCGTGTTGGGCCTTTTTGATCCGGCGACAGGCATGGGCTACCCCCAGCACCGCGAAGACTTTGGCCAGACGCTCGCCACCTATGGCGTGCCTGAAGGTCCCTATATCTTCCTGCCCGTACTCGGTCCGTCACCGCCCCGCGACCTGACCGGTTTTGCGGTCGATTCGTTCTTCGATCCGCTGACCTATATCTATTGGGGCGGACCCTACACCGTGCCCGTTACTCGTTTTGTCATCAACGGCATCGACGTGCGCTCGCGCAACCTCGGTACGCTTGACCAGATCGAACGCACATCCGTCGATTACTACGCCACTGTACGCAGCCTCTACCGTCAAAGCCGCACCAGCGAGATTGCCAATGGCGAGACAGATCATGAGAATCTGCCTGACATCGACAACCTAAATTTCGACACAAACGAACCTCAGGCTGTTGCTCCGTAAGGAACGCAGACTGACGGATTCACACCCACTGTCACCTGCTCAACTTCCGACAAACACAAAAGTCGGCACTGTAAATATTGAGCTATGACCATTGGACCATGCCGGCGCATGCCGGCTCAGGAGATCATTATATGACCGCCGCCCTTCTTACGCGCAAGCTGATCGCGCCCCTCGCTTTCGCCTGCACCTTGTTTGCCGCCAGCCTTGCTGTGAGCGCCCCTGCCAATGCCGCCAACGACGCAGCAGCCGAAGCATTCGTCACCGACGTTTCGACCCGCGCCATTGCCATCATCAGCGACAAGGGTGCCGACACGGCCGCACGTCAGGTCGCCTTCGGTAAGCTCCTTGATGAAACAGCTGACTGGCCCAAAATCGCGGCCTTCGCTCTCGGCCAGTATCTGCGTCTGCCGACGCCCGAGCAGAAGACCGAATATCTCGGCCTCGTGCGCGATTTCGTGGTCAAAGTTTATGTGACGCGCCTTGCCGACTATCACAACGAAAAGCTCGTCATCACCAGCTCCATGCCCAAGGGCGACAAGCAGGCAATTGTCGAAAGCCAGATCAATTTCACCAATGGCCGCGAGCCGGTGAAAGTCACCTGGTGGCTGATCAAAGACGCGTCAGGCTCTTACAAGATTTTCGACCTTAACGTGGTCGGCATCTGGCTTGCACAGGAACAGCGTTCGTCCTTCACATCAGTGATCTCGAACAACAAGGAAGACTTCAACGCCCTGCTGACACATCTGAAGGCGCAGATCAATTCCGCCGGAAACTGATTTCCTTCCTCAACGGTACAAACTAAAACGGCGCGGGAATATTCCCGCGCCGTTTTTGTTTTTATCCCGCTTCAACCTCAGCGGCTGAAACGCTTGTACTTGATGCGGTGCGGCACTTCGGCTTCTGCACCCAATCGCTTTTTGCGATCAGCTTCATAGTCCTGATAATTGCCTTCAAACCATTCGACATGGCTATCGCCTTCGAAGGCCAGAATATGTGTCGCGATACGGTCGAGGAACCAGCGATCATGGCTGATGACGATGGCGCAACCGGCAAAGGCCACCAGCGCATCTTCCAGCGCGCGCAAGGTGTCCACGTCAAGATCGTTTGTCGGTTCGTCGAGGAGCAGCAGGTTCGCACCTGACTTGAGCATCTTGGCAAGATGCACACGATTGCGCTCGCCACCGGACAGAAGCCCGACTTTCTTCTGTTGGTCGCTGCCTTTGAAGTTGAATGCACCGACATAGGCGCGGCTCGGCATGGTGGTCTTGCCAAGTTCGATGATATCCGTGCCGCCGGAAATTTCTTCCCACACGGTCTTCGTCGCCGTCAGATCATCACGGCTCTGATCAACATAGCCCATGACAACCGTGTCACCGACTTTAAGCGTGCCCTTATCGGGCGTTTCCAATCCGGTCAACATGCGGAATAGCGTGGTCTTGCCCGCGCCGTTCGGCCCGATGATACCGACGATGCCGCCCGGTGGAAGTTGGAAGGAGAGATCCTCGATGAGCAAACGGTCGCCGAACGCCTTGTTGAGGCCCGTCGCCTCGACCACCGTGCCACCAAGACGCGGACCGGCGGGAATGATGATCTGCGCCTTGCCGTCCTGCTGCTTGCCGGCTTCTTGCAGCAATTCGTCGTAAGCATTGACGCGCGCCTTGCTCTTGGCCTGACGGGCTTTGGGGCTCTGACGGATCCATTCAAGCTCGCGCGCCAACGTGCGCTGCACAGCTTCGTCCTGACGACCTTCCTGCTCCAACCGCTTCGACTTCTGCTCAAGCCAGGACGAATAATTACCCTCGTAAGGAATGCCCGACCCGCGATCCAGTTCAAGAATCCAGCCGGTCACATTGTCGAGGAAATAACGGTCATGGGTGACGAGCACGACGGTGCCGCTATAGGCCTTGAGATAACTCTGCAACCAAGCAACTGATTCCGCGTCGAGATGGTTGGTCGGTTCGTCGAGCAGCAGAAGATCGGGTGCCGCAAGCAACAATGCACAGAGCGCGACGCGGCGCTTTTCGCCACCTGAAAGCGTTGACACATCGGCTGACCCGTCGGGGCAGCGTAGTGCGTCCATCGCCATCTCGACCTGACTGTCGAGGTCCCACAGGTTCTGCGCGTCGATGATGTCCTGAAGCTTGGCCATTTCCTCAGCCGTCTCGTCAGAATAATTCATCGCCACTTCGTTGTAGCGATCAACCAGCGCCTTCTTCTCTTTGGCACCTTCCATCACGTTGCCGAGCACGTCCTTCGTCGGGTCTAGCACCGGCTCCTGCGCGAGGTAACCGATCTTGGCACTCTCGGCCGCCCATGCTTCACCGGTGTGATCCTTGTCCACGCCCGCCATGATCTTCAGCAGTGTCGATTTACCGGCACCGTTGAGACCGACCACGCCGATTTTAACGCCCGGCAAAAAAGACAGGCGGATGTCCTTCAGGACCTGTTTGCCACCCGGATAGGTCTTGGACAGCCGGTCCATGACATAGACATATTGATAGGAGGCCATGCGCCGCTCGCTCTCGAAATCTGTGAATTGCCATTGAATGGTAAGCGCCACTTCTAGCGGATCGGACATCGCGCGGCAATGTTTGCCCGCGGGCTTTGCCAACCCTTTGGCTTCGCCAGTGCCCCGGGCCCCTGCTATGCTGCCCAAAAATCGAAGCGGACCACCCGCCCGTAGACGGTCCTCAGGAGACTACATAATGACGCCCCCCGCCCGCCTTGCCATCGAAACATTCCGTTCGTTCGATTTTGCCGCTCTCGTACTTGCCGCAACGGCACTCTATGCGGTTCTGGCCCTTGGCCTCCTGCCCGCCTTCCTGTCCGGCGTCCTTGTCTATGAGCTTGTCCATATTGTTGCACCCAAGCTGCACAAGTGGGGACTTTCCCACCGCACCGGAAAAATCGCGGCGCTGCTGTTTCTCTCGCTGGCGTTCGCCCTGATTCTGACCGCCGCCGTCGCCAGCCTGACTTCCATGCTCACCGACAGTTCAGACAACGTCGTCATCCTGTTGCGCAAAATGGCCGACGTGGTGCAAGCCGCAAAATCCTATCTGCCTGCCTGGACGCATAGCTATGTTCCCGCCAGCGCGGATGACTGGCAGGTGCAGGCCTCCCAATGGCTGCGCGAAAATGCAGGCGCCTTGCAGAGACTTGGTGAAAATTTCGGGCGCTTACTTTTTCACATTGTCGTCGGCGCTGTGATCGGCGGACTGGCCGCAATGGGCCCCGCCGCCGAATTGCAATCGGGCCTACCGCCTTTGCGTGGCGCACTGCTGACGCGCGCGCGAACGCTCGGCACATCATTTCGCCGTGTCGTCTTTGCGCAAGTGCGCATCTCGGCCATGAACACTGTACTCACCGGATTTTATCTGTCGATCATCCTGCCAGCCATCGGCATTCATCTGCCATTCGTCAAAACCATGATCGCCGTCACCTTTATTGCAGGCCTGCTACCGGTGATCGGTAATCTCATTTCCAATACAGTAATCGTTGTTGTGAGCCTTGGCATGTCGGCCTATGCCGCCATCGGCTCGCTGGTGTTTCTCGTGCTCATCCACAAGCTCGAATACTTCGTCAACGCCCGCATCATCGGCACGCAGATACGCGCCCGCGCATGGGAACTTCTTGTCGCCATGTTGGTCATGGAAGCGTGGTTCGGTGTACCGGGCATCATCGCTGCCCCGATCTATTATTCATATTTGAAGGACGAATTATCCTCGCGCGAATTGATCTAATCGAACGCGCGCGAAGAGAGCCGCCAAGCGGCCAGCACACCGCAAAAAGCAACAGGCACAAAGGCCGCAAACAGCCAGAAGGCTCCGGACGCCGCTGTCGGCGCGTCGATACCTTCGGCAAATCCAAGAAAATTGGCAATCACGCCTGCGCCTGCCGATCCGGTCGCATAGCCGATCATCTGCATGGTCGGTACGGCAGCAGAAGCCAAAGCACGCTCATCATCCGGCACGGACATGATGATACGTCGCGTGATGAACGACCACGCGAGACCGAAACCACCGCCAAGAAATGCAGCGGCCACACAGATCATCACCAACGGACCCGCACCCATAGTGAGCGACAGCAACACGCTCGCAACTAACACGCTGAGCGCGCCACCCTTCAGCATCACGCTTTCCCAGCGCACACCGAGGCCTGAAACCGCAAGCGCCGTCACTGTCCAACCCATGGACTCAATGGCCAGAATATATCCAGCCGTCAGCGGCGAGCTGCCGAACACGGCTTGCAAGATCGCTGCGCCATAAACTGAAAATGCAATGGCCGCCGCCGACATGGCAAAGATCATCGCGTAGCCTGATCCCGCAGCAGTCATAAAATTGCGGCTCGAACGCGGCAGCAAGGGCGCACGCGCACTGCCGTCGACGTGCAAGAACGCTACCATTAAAATAAGTCCGGCCAGTCCGAGAACCAACGCCACCCAGACATTGATGACAATGCCAGCCAATGCGATGGCGACAATGCCGAGCGTGAGAAGCGCCAGCTGCGCAAGTGGCAAAGCGCCGCTTTCGTCCTTGGGCCGCACCGGACTCAACAGAAACCATGCCGCAACGGCAAAGCCTGCCCCTTGCGCGGCGAAAAACCAGAAGGCCCAACGCCAGAGACCGGCCTCGGCAAAAATGCCGCCGATCAACGGGCTCAGCAAGGTGGCACCACCCCAGACACCGGATACGGCGGCAAGCACACGCGGCCAGAGATTTTCAGGAAAGACCGTACCGATGGCGACATAGCAAAGCCCGACCACCCAACCGGCACCCACGCCCTGCAACACACGGCCGATCAGAAATAGCGCGATGTCACCCGCCGCCGCGCTGATAATGCACCCAACAACATAGACAAGCGCCGCCAGAACGGTGCTCGAGCGCAACCCGATGCGCAGAGAAATCTGCCCCGCACTCGCGCCTGCCAGAATGGCACCGAGAATGAAACCCGCGATGGTCCACGCAAAATAAGTATAGCCGCCAATATCCGCCGCAACGCTCGGCATGATCGTGGCCGTCATCAGACTGTCGGCAGCATTGAGCCAGATGCCGAGACAAATGAGCGCGAACCGCGCCAGCAGTCCCTTCTCCATCAATTGGCCCCAGCCTGAATTTTCCGAGGCACTCATGTGAAGAAAACCCTATTCGGCACGCCTGAAAATCAGCGATGTATTGACACCACCGAAGGCAAAATTATTGGACATCACATGGGTGGCATCAATATCGCGGAAGCTGCCGGTGATATAATCAAGTTTGCCGCAACGCTCATCAACCTGATTGAGATTGAGGTTCGGTGCGAATTTTTTGTCCCGCATCATTTCAATCGTGAGCCAAGCCTCCACCGCGCCGCATGCGCCGAGCATATGTCCGAAATATCCCTTGAGCGAATGAATGGGAACTTCGGTGCCCAGCACATCCGATGTTGCAAGAGTTTCGGCGATATCTCCCTGCACCGTCGCTGTGCCATGCCCGCTGACGAAATCAATATCTGATGGCTGCAAACTGGCGTCTGCCAATGCAAGTTTCAAGGCTTCGCCCATCGTTTCAGATTGCGGATCGGTGACATGGGTCCCGTCCATATTCGTGCCGAAACCGACAATTTCAGCGAAGATAGTCGCGCCGCGCGCCAGCGCGTGCTCTCGCTCTTCGAGAATGAGCGCCGCACCGCCTTCGCCGATCACCAGACCGTCGCGATTTTGGTCATAGGGTTGTGGTGTTTTCTGCGGCGTATCGTTCTTGCAGCTTGTGGCAAACAAAGTGTCGAAGACAATCGCCATGGTCGGGCACAGCTCCTCGGCACCGCCCGCAACCATGACATCAGCATGGTTATGCTTGATCGCTTCGTAGGAATAACCGATGGCCTGTGAACCCGAGGTACAGGCCGACGATGTGGTGATGACACGACCACGCAATCCGAAATAGATGCCGACATTGATGACCGCAGTATGGCTCATCATCTTGATGTAGCTCATCGCGGTGAGGCCGGTGGCTTCACCCGTGTCCATGAACTTGACGAACCCTTTCGTGGGCTCTGTCGATCCATAAGATGATCCGAAGGCGCAGCCGGTACGTCCCGATTTCAAAACAGGGTTATCTGTGAGCCCCGCTTGCGCCAGCGCACTTTCAGCCGCCTTGACTGCAAACGCACTGCATCGCCCCATCGACCGCATGGCTTTGCGCGGAAAAGATTTCTCATGCTCAAAATAATCAACCGGACCGCCGAGGCGTGTTTTGAGATCCGTCAGCTTGTCCCAGGCCTCGATATATTTGATGCCGCTGCGACCTTCGTGCATGGCCGCACGGATATCGGACCACTCCGCGCCAAGCGGCGTCATTCCTGCCATGCCTGTCACAACCACACGCCGCATCAGCAAATCCCTCCGTTGACCGAGATGACCTGCCGCGTCATGTAGCTTGCTTCGTCCGACAACAGAAAAGCAACGATACCGCACACGTCCTCGACTTTGCCGAGGCGCTGCATGGGGATCATCTTGAGAATTTCCTCAACCGGCGCCTTGTCGATCATCCCAGTTTCGATGACCCCGGGCGCGACACAATTCACAGTGATGTTGCGCGTGGCAAGCTCGACCGCCAGAGCCTTCGTCGCGCCGATGATCCCTGCTTTAGCCGCGCTGTAATTCACCTGACCGCGATTACCTATAATGCCGGACACCGAAGATATCGTAACGATCCGGCCGCCATCACGCCGCCGGATCATCGGCATCGTCAGCGGGTGAATGACATTAAAAAATCCATCGAGGTTTGTGGTCAGCACCTGGTCCCAATCATCACCCTCCAGTGCGGGAAACGCATTGTCACGCGCAATACCGGCGTTGAGCACTATCCCCCAATAAGCACCATGCTCGGCGATATCGGCGTCAAGGGCCGCCCGCGTCACTTCACGGTCTGCAACATCAAAGCCGATGATGCGGCCTGTACCGCCTTCGCCAATGATCGTCTTGAGCGTTTCTTCCGCACCGGCGCGATCTTGCCCATAGTGAACGCAGACCGGAAATCCCGCGCGCGCAACGCGCAGCGCAATGGCCTTGCCGATACCTTTGCTGGCACCGGTGACAAGAATTGTTTTCGGCAAAGCGGCTTTAGTCATGCATCATTCTCCGGCAAAGCAAACTCGCCGTTCTCAGGACGATAGACATTCAATGATGCTGTCACGAGTTCTTCTCCGAAACTGCTGATGACACATTCAAACGATGCCATGCCACCTTCGCTAAACACCATAGTCACATGCACAGAGAGGCGCGTGTCCGCCAGAAAATATTTGACCTTGGACGCATAGCGACGCGTACCCAGTAGAAATCCGATGGCGGGCGGCTCGCCACTTTCCAACCGTTGCGCGCCGTCAAAGGCGGCGACCGTCTGCGCCATATATTCCAGACCAGCATAGGCAGGCACACCGCGACCGGCCCTGAAAAAACTCGATCCCGGCGTAATGGTCACTTCGCCGACAGCATGCGAGGCACTCGCTTCAATCAGACGGTCAATGAGCAGCATTTGCCCGCGATGACGCACCAGCTCTTCGACGGGTGCCATGTCGCTCGGAAGAGAGTGTGTGTTGGTCATCATGCGCGGGCCAATATCAATGCTGCATTATTGCCCCCGAAGGCATAGGAGCAACTCATCATATAGCGGTCCGCGACACGCTCTCCAAGCTGATCTGCCAAATGAATAAGCGGCAATAACGGATCAGCCTCGCCGTCCCAAATATGTGGCGGCACTTCACCGCGCATGAGCGCCATGGCGACGAATGCTGCTTCGTTGGACCCTGCCGCCCCCAGCATATGGCCGGTCATCGCCTTGGTCGAACTACAGGCAAGCTCACTTCCGAATATCGAATGCGTCACACCTGCTTCCATCGCATCATTGAGACGCGTGGCCGTACCATGAAGATTGAGATAGGAAATATCCCCAGCACTGATCCCCGCCATCGCAAGCGCGGCATGTATCGCCACCTTCGCGCCCGTGCCTTCAGGATCCGGCGCACTGAGATGGTGGCCATCTGCACTTTCGCCGTAGCCGGCAAGCCTGATTTCCGCCTCTTCCCGCGTGACCAAAAACAGCGCGCCGCCTTCGCCAATATTGATACCACTGCGATTGACGCTGAACGGATTGCATCTTTCTGTTGCTATGGAATCCAAAACGGAAAAGCCATTGAGCGTCAGGCCGCAGAGCGTATCGACGCCACCGGCAATCACGGCGTCGCAAATACCGGCTTCAAGCAGGCGGGCCGCACTGGCCAGCGCCTTCGCGCCCGAGGTGCAGGCGGTTGATATGCCGAAATAGGGTCCGCCGACGCTACATGCTGCCGCGACAAAAGCCGACGCATCTCCAAGTTCCTGGCGTGCAATTTCAAATCCGGCCGGCATTTTGCCGGTCTCTTTTCGCACCGCCAGTGCCGCCTCGCATTGCGAAATGCCGGAAGTGCTGGTGCCGACCACCACACCGATACGCTGCGCACCGAACTTCTCCTTGGCCGCTTCGATCGCGTGCATCAAAGGACGAAGACAATGATAGGCGAGACGATTGTTGTGGCTCTCCCAATGCGCCAGGGCAGGTGGCAGCGCCTCAAGGTCAAACTCTAATTGCCCGACGGGCACCGACCGACCGTCCTGAAGCAACTGACGTTGCATCAGCCCGCGCTTGTCTCCAGCGAACAGATTTGCCGACACATCCGACCAATCACGGCCGAGCCGGTTGGCCACGCTCATGGCTGATAGATAAATTCCACCTGTCGCCATCGCGCTCAAGGGGTCACCCGCTGGCTCTGGATATTGAGTTCATAATCAAAGGCGTAGTTGACCAGCGCCGAGCGACCATTCCAAACATCGCCGGAGGGTCGTGTCACGACAATCACTGATGCACCATCCTTCACAATCTTACGCGTTCCCTTCACGTCCTCTTCCAATCCAGCTCCTTTCAGAGCCGCACGCAGAACATCGGCAGGTGCATAAACGAGCAGCAAGTCAGCGAGCATTCGGCGCGGCGACAGCGCATCCGGCGCGATGGGCTCCTTCTGTGCGCTCACCGATCCTTCGAACCAGTTGATCTTCATGATCCGCGGTCCCGATGGCACGGACATCACAATAGAAAACCGGTTTGTTCCCGATTCAATGAAAGACTGAAACATCTGGTGCCGCTCCTGAAAGCGAGCCTGCACAAGTTGGTTCACTTCAATACCAGCCGCAAACACCGGTTTGTCAGGTAGGATCAAACCGACACCCGGCGCGAGCGGTTCCCCTACAGGAGCAGGCGTCGGCGCCCCCACACATCCACAAAGCAACACCAAGAATCCGAGTGTCGCAATATTTCTCATCAACACAGTTCAGCCAGCATATTGAGATATCTCACCGGTTGCTTGACGAAAGGATTTTCATCATCCCACGCATAGCCCGCCAACACCGAAGTGATCATGGCCTTGACCTTGCCGGGATCAACCGGGCTCCCGAAGATCACGCGCTGCAATGACCCGTCGTACCATCCGTTCACGTAGGCGCGGAATGTTTCAACACCGCGCCCAAGCGGTTCAGCAAATTCGCGCTGCCAATCCGGTGTTTCGCCGTCGAGCTGACGCACAACAAGCTTGGACGCGAGTGACGCAGACTTGAGTGCTATGGTGACACCGGATGAAAACACCGGATCAAGAAATTCGCCGGCATTGCCAAGCAACGCATAACCATCGCCGCTCAGATGGCTGACTTTGCACGCATAACCCGAAATCTCGCCAACGTCGCGCACGCGCTCTGCATTGACCAGCAGACGAGCCATAAGTCCGGATTCTGCAATCAGATTCTTGAGCTGATCCTCGCGTGTTGTCCCATAAGGCGCGAGGTGCTCTGGACGGCCGACCACCCCGACAGATGTAAGACCATCTGCTAACGGAATAAACCAATACCAG
>TARA_R110002074_G_scaffold278847_1_pt1 | contig 14267 bp, 11 predicted proteins | sample TARA_R110002074 | Tara Oceans TARA_R110002074 (sample SAMEA4397215) | marine metagenome | biome: Polar Biome; feature: [MIX] marine epipelagic wind mixed layer (ENVO:01000061); material: water (ENVO:00002006), including particulate matter (ENVO:01000060) such as... | depth 10-100 m
CCTTCCTTTTTAGACTGATATAACATTTGATCGGCTCGTTTCATTAGGGCATCTAAACCTTCGCCCACTTGATGGCTCGCAATACCACCACTGATGGTGACCGATATAATGGCATCTTCAACATGAATCACGAGTTGTTCCACGCTTTTTCGAACACGTTCAGCAAACAATAAACCACATTGTGAGTCAGCAGGGAGAAATACCATAAACTCCTCGCCACCAAAACGAATGGGGATGTCGGTGTTACGCACTTGCATCAGAATGATAGCGGCTATTTCTTTAAGCACCTTGTCACCTACGTCATGGCCGTAGGTATCGTTTACATTTTTGAAATAATCCACATCGAATAACACCAAAGAGGCATCGGAAATGTTATGTCGGTTATGGCTGTTGAGTAAGGCTTCGACGCGGTCTGCCATATATAAGCGAGTATAGAGCCCTGTTAAGGGGTCTCGAATAGCACTTTCATAAATTGCCTTACTCTGTTTTTCTAATAAATTTGCCCGTTCTTGTTCTTTCTCTGACGCTATAAACGCAGACCTGTCTTCAATAATGATTAATACTTGTTTGACCAAGCTGTCATAAGAAACTGACTTATAGGAAATTTGAAGATGCTTGCCTTCTTTTTTGTTGGTGTGATAGAAAAAGATATTGGCAGGAAAACTCGTCACTAATTGTTCAAATTGTTTTTCATGTTGATTTAAGCAGGCATAGATATTATCGATACCATTTTTTTCATCCCTAGATAAATCTTTATCTATCGGTTGAAACAGAACATCTTTCAGTGATTTGTCTGTTAATTCATTGGTGCCCAGTAAATAGAGTAAATGGTTAGAGTAATTATCTTCAATATTGCCCCTTTCATTTATGGTAAAAATACCTAAAGGGATGTTAGTGAAAATACTCGATAGCCTATGTTCGGCTTCTCGAAGTTCGGAGATATCTTTTGCTATTAATGAATAAATTTCATTTTCGGCTTCATTCGAATTTTCGATTCTGGACAGATCCCAGTAAAAAGACTTTTTAATCGCGTCTTGGCTATGATCCGTGATCGCCAGCTCAAACTTTATATTCGCTGTATCAGGATCATTTTTTAAGCACTTGAAGTGATGCTGAAAGATAGCCCAGACTTCCGGCTTGAATAAGCTTGGGAAATGAGTCCTCAATAGGTCTTCACTATCAATCCCGAAAATGTCTGAAGACTCTGCGTTGCCGCGCAAAATTTCAAACTTATCATTGAGTATCAGAAAGATGCCTGGCAAACCATCAATAATATTTTCAGAGTGAGCATTGGCTTTTTCAAGTAGTGATAAAACTTTGTGAGATGCTTGAATATTTTGGTTTAAATTGCTCATAAAAAATCGAAATCTCCCTCATCACTATCTTCATCTTCGGCTATGTCATAAGACACAAAATTGTCTAGTGCTGGTGTGTCGCTAACTTCAATCATGACCGTTCCCAAGATTTCCATATCCTCAAGCTTTAAACTCCATATATCATCATATTTCAGGATGGGGCTGGTTGATGGCGTATAGTCAGCGAATACTTCATAAAAACCACGTGTACCTAAAGGTAAGCTGATGCCGAGTGATATGTCCTTTTGTTCAAAGGCTTGCTCTATGTAACCTGCCGTCAGGTTGCATAACTCTTTGATAAAATCCATTGATTGTTGGTCGCTTATGTCTGCCGGTGACTCGGTACGATAGAGCGGAACAATCAGCTTTTTAATGTTTTTATGAGAAAAATGCAGTTTCAGGGTAATTTTAAGCGATGAGCCACTAATGAGGATGAGAGACATCCAATTGCCTAAAACCTGGCCTGTTTTATAACAATCGACATCAACTAATTTAAAGTTCGCTTGGTCTGAATGTTTACGAACCCTATCCTCGGCAGCATGCCTGACGAGAAGTTTTATTTTTTCTTTTAGCTGTTCAATGCTATTTTCGCTATTTAATTGTCCGTCTATCATGGTGCATCATTCGCTTGGTTCAATTATTGAAGTATAGGAGGTAAACTCAGATCATCTCATTATTTATCTTTCATAATTTATTATTCGTACATTAATTCCCGTGGTAGTGACCTTGACGTTTTTCAAGCAGAGCGTTTACCGCTTCAATATGGTCATCTGTTTTATGTAGTTGAGCTTGTGTTTTTGCGCACAAACTCAACATATCTTTTAAGCTAAGTGACTCACTTTGTTGAAGTAACTTTTTAGTCTGTCTGACTGCCAAAGGCGGGTTTTTTGCGATTTCATGTGCTATTTCCCATGCTCTTGGTAATAAGTCTCCGGGCGTCAGACATTCGGAAATGATGCCCCAGTCGAGCGCTGTTTTGACATCAATCATGGCGCCAGTCAGGGCCATTTGTGCGGCCCGTGCAGGGCCAATTTTACGAGGTAAAAACCATGCACCACCATCGCCGGGGATAATGCCTAGTTTGACAAAACTTTCTGCAAAACGTGCATTCTCGGAGGCAATACGGATATCACACATCATGGCGATGTCGAAACCTGCACCTACAGCAGCACCATTTACAGCTGCAATAATAGGCACCTCTAAAGTTGAAAATGCTAAGGGGATGCGTTGAATGCCTTCTTTGTAGTTTTGCTCAATGGAGGCTTCGTTGCCCGCAAACATACCCTCTTTATCACGCATATCTTTGATATTACCCCCAGCACAAAAGCTTTTGCCTGCACCGGTGAGTATTAAGGCGCGAATATCCTTGTTCTGATTAGCGTATTCACAGGTATCAATAATCTCATCTATCATAGTCTTATGAGAAATGGCGTTATGAATATCGGGCCGATTTAGAGTGACCAGCATAATATGGTCACAAATATCTATGTTAAGTTCTGTCATGGTTTACTTTTTTAGTTGATCCTTAATGCTAAGTGGGTGGGGAGACTCTACAAGCTCTACGATATGATCAGCTAAAACGTCTGGTTTTACCGGCAAAGTAAGCCAGCCAGCCAAAATGTTCAGGTGTTTTTCATATTTTTCTGTGGGCAGGGAGTGAGGGTAGTGAGCACTTACACCAAGGCAAACAGTATTTTGCTGCAAGGGGTTCTGTCCAATAGATTTGAGTAAGTCGAGTTCTGCAATACCGCCTTTTCCGTCGGGTTCCAGGTTGATAATAATGGCATCAAAACGACGGTTTTGCAGGTATTCAAGGGCAATTTTAGGGCTGGTTGTAGTGAATGTGATGCAGTCATGCTTTTCCATTTCATCAATAATGCCGTAGAAAATATCAATGCCATAGGTGCCAATTATGAGAACTTCTCGTTTAGTCGCCATTTTAAACCTTTCTGATCTGCTTTATATGAATAAAAAACCTTGGTTATCTCGTTAAGCATAGAACAGCTTTTGCATTTTGTGGGTTTTGTTTGGTCGAGAATGCGAACTTAGACTACGCTTTATATTCACCTATTGTTTTTACTTATTATGTAAGCACTTATGCAGCAAGGCTTATGTTATAAAGTTGCTTACTGATTCAGGTAGTTGTTGGTAAAACAAACAGGCTTTCGATGTTTTTTATGCCTTCCTGATACCCTTTTGATTGATTTGATTGTATGAGCGCATTTAAGAATAAACTAGCCCCTGACTTTAGTGACGGTGTTGACCGTAAGTTGCTAAAAAAAGTGCGCGATCGTTTTATGCAAATTAATGCCGACAGGTTAGTGAAAACCCATGACGGGCTGGCGCCACGACATCAGGATATTTTGCTGGTTCTACCGCTTTTGTTTCATGTTAATCACCCATTAATGCCGGGTTATGTCGCCCGCGAGGTGCCCAGTGGCGTCTCTGGCTACGAGCCAGATAAGCAAACCATTAGCGTGGCTAAATCCTTTAGTCAGACCTTCAAGTTCAAATCAGATAAACGTCAAAAAAGTAAAATTCATGCCATTTATATGATGGGCAGCACAGGCACTTTGGCGCACTCAGAGCACAGTGATGTCGATTTATGGTTGTGTCATGATCCGGGTTTGGCTGAGGCCGATAGGCAACTGCTGGCCAACAAAGCTAAAAAAATTGATGAATGGGCAAATAATCTAGGGCTTGAACTGCATACCTTTTTAATGGATGCAGACAAGTTTCGTTCAGGTGACCTGACGAATAAAATGGATAAGGAAAGTAGTGGTTCAGCGCAGCATTATTTGTTGTTAGATGAGTTTTATAGAACGGCTATTTTATTAGCCGGACGTTACCCTATTTGGTGGCTAATTCCGCCAGCATGTGAGCCAGACTACACCAACTTAACCAGCTTATTACTGACAAAACGATTTATCAAAGAAACTGAGGTCATCGATTTTGGCAGTGCCGCTCATATCCCCAAAAATGAGTTAGTGGGCGCTGCATTGTGGCAGCTTTACAAGGGCATAGACTCACCTTACAAATCGGTACTTAAAATACTTTTGGCTGAGGTGTATGCACAAGAAATGCCCGCAAAAGAAAGCTTGAGCCAGACATTAAAACAAGCGGTTTATAATGATGAGTTGCTGGTAGAAAACTTAGATCCCTACCTTTTAGTCTATAGGCGACTAGAAAGGTATTTGTTGGCACAGAAAGAGCACAAGCGCTTGGATTTAGTGCGTAAAAGCTTTTACTTGAAAGTCGCTAAAAAACTATCTAAGCCACCGACAGGCCGATCCGCTTCTTGGCAGCGTAAAGTCCTGGAAAATATCGTAAAGAACTGGGGCTGGCCAGATGAAAAATTCCGTTATTTGGATAGCAGGCATGCCTGGAAAATTGATCAAGTTGTGCAGGAGCGGCAGGTCGTTGTTGCCGAATTAAGTTATTGTTACCGCTTTTTATCCCAATATGCCCGAGGTCATGGCATCGATTCAAGCATTAGCTCGAACGATATGAATTTATTGGGGCGGAAGCTGTATTCGGTTTTTCAGAAAAAAGCCGGGAAAGTGGAGTATGTAAACCCGGGGATCACGACTAATTTATGGGAAGAAAATCTCGCGATTCATCATGCCAGTACTCAAGCCTTTCTGTCTGATCAGCAAGACTGGTTAGTCTACCGGGATTTAAATACCAGCTCAGATGCAAGTTTTGAGGCGAGTTTACGAAAGTCCAGCCAGTTAATCGAGCTCATCGCTTGGTTGTACTTTAATGAAATCCTCACTCAAAGTACGCGTATGAGCTTTGTTCCGGGTACCAGTGAACTTAGGTTTTTTGAAGTTCAAAGTATGATTCGTGCGCTGAGTTTAGTGTTGCCTATGCCGCTTCCGGTTGTGAGTCAAAAAGCCTACCAAAAGAAACTCGCCTTGTCGCACCTGATATTGTTTATTAACGTCGGGATTGACCCGCTAAAAAAAATGAGTGAGCGAGGCATGCATCGCTTGAGTGATCGAACAGACTCCTTGGACTATAGCTCTGAGCGACATAATCTTGTTAAAACGATCGACCAAGTGGCGGTAAATACCTGGAATGAAGTGATGGCGCATCGGTATGAAATGGGCGATACCCTGATGCAAAACCTGCAATCGTATTTACAAATTTGTCTGGATCAGCTCAAGGGTGTTGAGTGTCAGGTGAGTGTCTTTTGCTTTTGTCCCCAGCGTGCTCAAGCCATAGCCGCGCGTGTGGAAGATTTATTTAAAGCCATGAAACAGGCTTTTTTTCAGAGTACCGGCGTCAGGCCTGCCCGCTATGTGATTGAAGTTGAAACCGGTTATTACGTTTTTCAATATATAGACGAACAGTTTCGTTATTATTTGTGTGATAGTGAGCGCGCTTTACTGGATCGATTGAGTCAAAGGCCCTCGGATTTTAGCCCTATTATCTTCGATCAGCATGCACAGCTATCCAAAACTGAATTACTCCCTTTGTTGTCTTATAATTTGGCCGGCATTGTGCAAATATTTTATTTGGCTTTTAGTCGTGGAAATAGTAGTGGGAGTAGCAATGGCAGCCAGTCAGAGACTGGTTATGCGCAGGGATACAGGGTCTTGGTCTTGGATGAGTTTGGCAGTCTATTACAATTTGAATTACCCGCCATTCAAGAGGAACTACTTCAAAGCAGCTTATCTCGTTGCGCTCAAGGTTTATTAATGAGTCGGCAGATGAGCGATATGTCTGGCGTGAATGTGAGTTTGCTTAATTCAGCTATTTATCGAGTGAATCATATTAAGTCAGACCGGATAAAACTAAACCCTAAAGAACTCAATAAAATACCAGAAATAGCCTCATATGAACTGCACATCACGGCGATTAAAGATTCTTCAGGCGATCTCATCGATATTAGCTTATCTGGCCCGGATATTCCCTATAAAGACTTTGCCTATGATGACCATGCAAACCAACAATTCGATGCCTTGGTGCATTTTGCCAAGCATCAGCCACACTTTAGTCATCGTTACCCGTTTCAGATCGTGGAGGTGTCACTTTCTGACACCTTACTAGGCATGTCATCTAACCTGAATTATGGTCAGGCCTCGCTAGATATCTTTCGAGTCTATGCTTTATCCCAACAAAAGCTGTTTTCTGCGATAGAAAAACTAGGCTTGGCATAGTCTTTAATCCTACAAATCGTTATAATTTCTGCCTTTGTGCTTTCTATCTGAACACTAATTGGGTGTCGCTTGATTCATTCTCTAAACGTTTTTACGTGTGGTTTTATTGTGTGCTGTTTGCTTGCTTTAAATGGTTGTGGCCAAAAAGGTGATTTATATTTGCCTGCCATTTCACCTGCACCAAATGTCCTTAAGTCTCAAAGTAAGCCTGAATCAAATAAAGAGGGGCGCCCGGATGAAGCAGAAGTGCTAAAGAAAAATACAGAAAAAATGCATAATCTACCTAGTTCTGATTCGAACTAGTGGGATTGGGTTGTCACAAGCCTATGTTAAACGTAGGCGCAATTATTGGTTAAAGATGTAGAAAACATGACTTTTTTTAATTACCAAAATCATCAGTTATTTGCTGAGAAAGTTGCTCTGGAAGATATTGCAAAGAAATATTTGACGCCGTGTTATGTCTACTCTCGTGCAGCACTCGAGTCACATTATCTGGCCTATAAAGATGCCTGTGGCGTACACGATAATTTAATTTGTTATGCCGTAAAGGCAAACTCGAACCTGGCGGTGCTGAGTGTTTTAGCCAAATTAGGTGCGGGTTTTGATATTGTCTCTGTGGGTGAGTTAGAGCGGGTTTTACGTGCTGGCGGCCAAGCCGATAAAGTGGTTTTTTCAGGGGTGGGCAAGCAAACTGACGAAATGAAGCGTGCACTGGAAGTCGGCGTTTATTGTTTTAATATTGAATCAGAAGCTGAGCTCCTTCGTTTGAATGAGGTTGCGCTTACCTTAGGTAGGGTGGCACCCATCTCTTTGCGTGTGAACCCGGATGTCGATGCAGGCACGCATCCTTATATTTCGACAGGCCTAAAAGATAATAAATTTGGTGTGGCGATTGAACAGGCTGAATCGATCTATCTTGTCGCTAAAGAGTTGCCCGGTGTCAGTATCAAGGGTGTCGATTGCCATATTGGCTCTCAATTAACCGAAACCGCGCCATTTTTAGACGCGCTTGATAGGGTGCTTCTACTTGTTGATCGTCTGGCTGAAAACGGTATTCAATTGAGTCATCTTGATTTAGGCGGCGGCTTAGGCGTTTGTTATAAAGATGAGACCCCGCCTAAAACATCTGACTACATTGCAGCCGTACTCAAACGGCTTGAGGGTAGAGTCCTGAAATTGATTCTTGAACCAGGCAGATCGATTGCGGCAAATGCAGGTGTTTTGTTAACCCGAGTCGAGTTTCTGAAGTGTAACGAACATAAAAATTTCGCGATTATCGATGCGGCAATGAACGATTTAATACGCCCATCTTTATATAGCGCATGGCAAGATATTGTGCCGGTAACACTAAAACACGTAGCTACTGAGAATAAAAAAACCTATGACTTGGTTGGGCCAATTTGTGAAACAGGTGATTTTCTTGGTAAAGATAGAGAGTTGGATATTCAAGCGGGTGACTTACTTGCCGTGAAATCATCCGGTGCTTATGGCTTTGCGATGAGTTCAAATTACAATTCTCGTAATCGAGCGGCTGAAATAATGGTCGATGGTTCGGACATGTTTTTAGCCCGTAAAAGAGAGACGATTGAAGACCAGCTAGCCCTGGAGTCACCTTTACCTTAAAAGGCTATAGTGGGTTAAACTTTAAACAGAGTGAATAGTTAAACATGGTCGTAAATTTTACCAAAATGCATGGTTTGGGAAATGATTTCATGGTGGTCGATATGATTAGCCAGCATGTGCATCTTCGCCCTGAGCAAATCAGGCGTATGGCAGATCGCCATTTCGGCATTGGTTTTGATCAATTATTATTAGTTGAACCGCCTGGCTCACCTAATGTTGATTTTCGTTATCGTATTTTTAACGCTGATGGTTCTGAAGTTGAACAGTGTGGTAATGGTGCGCGTTGTTTTGCGATTTTTGTAAGAGAAAAAAAACTCACAAACAAAGACCATATTCTAGTCGAGACCAAAAAAGGTGTTATCGAGTTGAATATTAATCAGAATAATAGAGTGTTGGTTGATATGGGCGAGCCCGTTTTCGAGCCGAGGCTCATTCCTTTTTTAAGCGATTCTGAGAGTTCGAGCTATACTCTTGACCTTAAGGGGCAAATCGTACAACTTTCGGTCGCATCGATGGGTAATCCACATGCTGTGCTTGAAGTGTCTGAATTAAGCGATGAACTGGTTAATTCCTTAGGGCCCGCTTTGGAGAGTCACCAGCAGTTTCCCGAACGAGTCAATGTTGGTTTTATGGAGGTCGTTCATAAGCGCTTCATCAAATTGCGTGTTTACGAACGTGGTGTGGGTGAAACCAAGGCTTGTGGGACGGGCGCGTGTGCCGCTGTAGCGACAGGCATTTATCGGGGCGTTCTAGAAAGCCCGGTTGAAGTGAGGTTGCCCGGTGGTAATTTGAAAATTGAATGGCTGGGTAAAGGCCATTCCTTGACGATGGAAGGCCCTGCTTCTAGTGTCTTTGAAGGTAAAATACGTATTTAATATAGCCCATCATTGAGTGGGTTAGAAGGAATGCAAACTTGAATAGCGATGTGACTATGATAAAAAAAACAGATGGTAATACAAACGCACTCACCGCCGTGGATACTGGACAAGCGCCATTAGCATCTGAAGAGCAGGTCATTGCTTTTTTGCGTCAGAACCCCGACTTTTTTGTGAGTAATGAGTATTTGTTGAATGAATTAAGAGTGCCGCATGCCAGTGGGGCTGCTATTTCTTTGGGGGAACGCCAGGTTCAGGTATTTCGCGAGCATCGTGATGAACTCAAACACAAACTAAATGAACTGATTTCGGTGGCGCGAGATAACGATGCTCATTTTGAGAAAAGTAAACGCTTATTGCTGAACCTATTAGAAGTAAAAAGTCTCGACGAAATCGAAATGGTGGTAAATGAAGTCTTTAAAAATGACACCAAAATTGACTTCAGCAGTATCTTGCTTTTTGGCAAAAGTAGTGACTACCCGGTCTCTGATATCCATATTGTCGAATTGGCTTATGCGCGTGACAATCTTGGTGCCATGCTGGACGAAACTCATGCTAGCTGTGGTCATTTTAGTGAGACTCAGCTTAAATGCCTATTTCCTACGTCAGCAGAAAAAGTTGGTTCGGCAGCAGTTATTCCGCTTAGACATGGTGAGTTGTTAGGTTTGTTTTGCTTAGGAAGTGAAGACCCTGCGCATTTTGATAGTTCGATGGGCTCGCTGTTTTTATCTTATATTAGCGACTTTATTAGCCGTATCTTGCCAAATTTATTGCTTAGCTCGAAGCAGCAGTATCGCGATGATAATATCCCTTCGTTATTAGACTAAGGTTATTTTCCATATCTATAAGTGTTCTGTCTTTAGATAATACAGAACACTTATCCTTACTTATTTTTCTCAAAATAAAACTCTTTTTTGTGGTTAGCTCGCTTTTTTAAAAAAGACTGGGTTTCTCTACCTCATGAGCGAGAAAAAAATCAGAATCGACCTATACTGAATACTTAGTAAAAAGGATGATTCGGAGAACTCATGAGTAATGCATCTGACACGCGTAAAGAGCTGGAACGTTGGAAGGATAAATACTTCGAACAAAGTGAAAGCTTTGAAGATCAAAAAAAACGAGCACTGGATTATGCTTCATTATTACAGCGTATTTTAGTTCGTGTCAGTTTGACCGCTGAAAATGTAAGTGAAAAACTGGATGATGAATTATCCAGTTTACGCACAGCCATACGCAATGCCTCGCCCGAACAAAATGATCTCGAAGATCGCTTGAAAAGAATAGATAAACTCATATTAGCTTCTGACGAGTCTAAACAGCAAAATGCCGGTAAAATTACTCAAATACTGGATCAGCTAATTGAACAACTTTTAGTATTAAAATTGCCTCGTAAACAAAAAAGTGCACTTAAGAAACTATCAAAGTCCTTATCCACAAAGGCACTTAATCTTCAGGATTATCCTGGCATTTTATCTGAATATGCGAGTTTACAGGCTGATGTCATTCAAGAAATAGCGCTGCCTATTCAAAAAGAACAAGGTTTTTTTAGACGTATATTGAGTGGTTCAAAGCAAGATAACTCAGGCCCTGATGAGGAACAACAAGATCATAGCACTTCGGATCTAGAGTTAGAGACCGAGGAAGAAACACTGGAATCGGAAGAGTTAGTACCAGGTTTTAGTTCAGTCGCTCGACATATTCGAAGCACGCTTACCCATTTGTTAGACCAGTTAAGCTTTCCTCAAAGTGCTCATCGTGATGTGGCTAAGTTACGCGATCAAATTCAAAAAGAATTAGTTTGGTATGAACTCGGCCCAACTCTTGACGATGTTGCCAGCCTTGTTTTATCGGTAGTTGGTAAAGGGCAACGCGATTTTGAAAATTTTTTAAAGCAATTAGATGAGCGGTTGAGTAAAGTTCAAGGCTTCTTAATCGAAAGCCAAACAGCCGATGCCGATTGGCAAAGTAAAAATAAGGCGTTTGATCAGGTTGTGAGAAATCAAGTCGATGAAATATCTCAAAAAATAGATTCATCTGCTGATCTTGATGAATTAAAAGAGTCAATTTCTAAGCACTTGGATTCTATATATCAAGCGGTGGATCAGCATGATGGCGATGGAAAACAGTTTGAAAAAGAAAAAGAATCCGAAGTGAAGGCCTTGCAAGAAAAAATTCAAGCAATGGAGCAAGAAGCAGCTTACATTCGAAAGCGTTTAAAAGAAGAACGTGGTAAAGCGCTACGCGATGCATTGACTACACTGCCTAATCGTGAAGCCTATGATGAGCGATTTGAATTAGAGCTGGAGCGTTGGAAACGCTATCAGAAACCGACCACTTTAGTGGTGGCTGATATCGACTTTTTTAAGAATATAAATGATAGCTATGGCCATTTATCTGGCGATAAAGTTCTGCAAATTATCGCCAAAGAGCTTAGAAGCAGAGTACGAAAAACCGATTTTGTGGCTCGTTACGGTGGTGAAGAATTTGTGATGTTATTACCTGAAACCAATTTGGCGGCAGCTTTGATGGTTGTTGAAAAGGTAAGGGAAATGGTTGGCCGCTTACCTTTTCACTTTCGAGACGAACATATACAAATTACCATGTCATTTGGTTTAATAGAATTTAAAGATGGCTATGCTGAAGATAAGCCTAAGGATCTCCAGCAAAACGTATTATTCGAACGGGCAGATGAGGCATTGTATCGAGCCAAGCAAAATGGACGGAATCGTCTTGAATGCTGGCCAGAAAAATCTGCATAAGCACTAAGCACTAGCGGTTTTTTATACATTCAAGCAGAATTGACCAAGGGTGAAATACTATGTCTGAACAACAGTATGAGTTAGCTTTTTACGGAAAGTTAGTAGAAGGGAGCGCACTTGAAAAGACCAAAGAATTGGTTGCCCAGCTATTCAAAACTGATGTTGCTCAAATCGAAAAAATGTTTACCGGAAACCGAGTGGTTATTCGTAATAAGTTAGACCACAATACGGCAATCAAATATGTTGTGGCCTTAAAAAAACGCGGTGCTTTGTCTCAGATTGAATTAATGGGGCAGCCGGGTATTGCTGTTAATTTATCCTCGCCAACGCCAGAAAAGCTTGTAGTTGCTGCTTCTCAACCCAAAAAAGCAAGTATGAGCTTAAATGGTTTACCCATTGCGGGTGAAAAAGTAGATGAAATTCTTAATGATGCACACTTGGATTTGGCACCCGTTGGTGTGCGCCTTGAAGATGAGAAACCACCTGTCGAGTTAGAACTGCATGCTTTGGATGATGTGAGCTTGGCTCCTGTGGGGAGTGTCTTGGTTGAAAATCAAGAACGGCCACCGGTTAGTGTGCCTGATACCTCACATATTAATCTGGCACCTATCGATAAGTAAGCCACTGCTCATTCTATGGTTGATGGCTTTCAGGATAAACTAAGGGAAATAAATAGGCTGGTCATTTTCCTGCCAGGCAGGGTATTTTGTCATGATACGAATGAATAATTCAGACGATTTTAGCTGCTCTAACCAGCGTTTTAGCTCTTCCCATAACGTGGTGTTAAACCAATCCAAGTTAACGTGAGCGAATTGCCTTACAAAAGGGAAGATCGCAATGTCAGCAAAACTGTAATGATCTGAAAATAGGTAATGATGTTTCTTTAAACGTGCCTCCAAGTTATCTAAAAAATGATAACACGCTGTTCTATAAAATTGCTCTGAGTGTTTGGGGTAACGATCGGCGTACTTATACTGATCAAGCTGAGCTTTAAATGAAATATCGTTCAACGCGATAAGTTGTTTTTGTTCTTCAACGTTTTTAAGCCATTGGTCTGGGTCGTTTAGGCTTAGCGCCCAAAGCATAATGTCGATACTTTCATCCATGACTGTTCCATTTCCTAATGCTAATACCGGCACCGTGCCTTTAGCAGAATAACTAAGAAGTGAGCTTGGTTTATGTTTAAGTACAACCTCTCTAAGCTCAACTGTTTGCCGGCAATAGGCAATCGCCATTCTGGCTCGCATGGCATAAGGGCATCGGCGAAAGCTATATAAAATTGGGTATTGATGCGGCATAGGATTTTATTAAGGAGGTAAATAAAAAATAAGCGATTATTTTTTAGTTTAAGCAATATTGCTTGGTATCTACTGTGATAATGGGTTTAGCCAAAAAAAGGGGCATATTATGCCCCAAGTTCTATTAAAAAATATTCACGGCCAATTGTTAGTGAGCATTAACTAACTGTAGCATTTCGATACCAGCACCTTGATGTGCAACTGCCGTTGGGTGGATCTCATCATAGAATAAGAAGCCTGTTGCTGTCACATAACCGTCACACTCAGGGTTTAATGCACCACCTTGAGACAGCATATATGCACAGGCATCATCTGTGTTCGTGTAACCGTAATCTGCCGCGTTATCAATTTGGTCTGTTAAGTAATCGAATAAATCATATTCAATAAGGTCTAGACCAGTTTGACGCTCAATACGTCCAACTTTACGAGCAAGTATTCTGTTATATTTAGCTGATAACTTAGTACTTACTGTTGGTAAACGCGCTGCTTTACGCTGTTGTTGCTTAGTTTGAGCATTTGCTAAAAGACCTAAAGAGACAAGGTCTGTCTCAGGAATGGCACCAATATCAGGCGCATTTGCAACAAGAATATTAGTTGCACCAGCTGCGACGAGTTTATTGATTTGCGCTACTTGAGAAAGTACCGCATTTTTGATGCTTGCATTAGCTGCTTGACGGATTGCTTGGCGCTCTTCTGCATTTGCTGCAAACACAACACCTGCACGAATTTCTCGTGCTGCACGAATGTCGTTACCACCAATTAAGACAACATATAATGCGTCTGAAGGTGCGATGCCGCCATTGATTTGGAGGAAAGCATTTACTTGTGTTGGTAAGTTGATATCTGGTGTTGCTTCATTACCATCATCATCTACTGCTTTTGCGCCAGCGATGGCAAAGTTATTGCCGGTTGTTCCACCCGCTAGATGATAAGAAGGTGTTAAAACCACACCTAAACCAGCTGCCATGACTTCTACTGCGACAGGTCCGTTGGTGAATCTATCACCGTATGTTTGTTCTGGTGCGAGTGCGCGTAAGTTACCATTATCAGACAGGCTATCTCCAAATACGTAAACGTTGCTATAGCTTTGTGCATTGACAGCAAAGGCTGCCATTAATAACGAAGCAGCAGTGGCTAATTTCATCGTTAGCTTTTTCATGTTTTGACTCCAGGGTTTATGTTGTTTTATGTT
>TARA_R110002074_G_scaffold402134_1_pt1 | contig 14256 bp, 17 predicted proteins | sample TARA_R110002074 | Tara Oceans TARA_R110002074 (sample SAMEA4397215) | marine metagenome | biome: Polar Biome; feature: [MIX] marine epipelagic wind mixed layer (ENVO:01000061); material: water (ENVO:00002006), including particulate matter (ENVO:01000060) such as... | depth 10-100 m
AAACTAATATTAATCTGTAGCCGTATTTTAGGACGTGACATTTAATAAACAGGATACCAATCAAGCTAGGCATGATTAAACAAGAAAATAAGTTCAGAGTTAAAATAAGTCAAGGAATTATTTACGGCATGAAAGAGAATGGTATCTATACCTTTAAAGGAATTCCTTATGCTGCTCCACTTAATGGGATTAACAGGTGGATGCCCCCAAAACCTCCGATACCATTTAAGGAAGAGTTTGACGCCACAAAATATGGAGAAATCTGTCCGCAGTATACTGCAACAGTACCCGGTTGGCTTCTTCCTAAGGCAGGAAAGGCTTTAATGGTTATGATGGATGATGTTTACAAACATTCACAAGGAGAAAATTGTCTTAATCTTAATATTTGGACTTCTGAAATAAGTTTAAATACCTCTTTACCTGTTATTGTTTTTATTCATGGTGGTGGACTGTCTTTAGGGTCTGGTGCAGATCCTTATTTTGATGGAGCTAATATTTCTAAACAAGGTGTAGTTTTTGTCAATTTTAATTATCGTCTGGGAATGATGGGGTTTTTATCAGGTGACGGATTATTTAAGGAGGATATATTAGCAAGCAACAGAGGGTTTATGGATGCACTAGCTGTTCTTAAATGGGTGAAAGAAAATATTTCTCAATTCGGAGGTGATGCAAACAATGTTACAATTGCTGGTCAGTCAGGAGGAGGTACAGCGGTTTGGGCATTACTTGCTTCCCCAAAGTCAAAAGGATTGATTCATAAAGCAATTGTAATGAGTGGGCCAATCAATATGGTTCCAATAGAAGATGAATTAAAAGTTACGAAGGATGTATTAAAGAAACTAAAAGTTCCTTTAGGAGATGAAGTCGCATTGGCAAATGTATCAGCAAAAAAAGCAAAAAGCCCTCTTCTTCAAACTCAGTTATTTTCCAAATTTGGTGATGCTTACGGAGAGATGAGTCGCACCAAACTTCCAACAACCGGAGCTTATGGTACTGAATTTCTACCAGATGATATTTTAGAAGCATTAGAAAAAGGAGCGTCAAATAATATAGACATTCTTATTGGTAGTTGTAAAAATGATGGTCGTGTGGGATATCTTGCAATTCCCTTTCCAAATTACATAGGAATTCGTTTGTTAAATTATATGATTGCAGGAATGATTGCTCCCACAAAAAGAGAAAGAAAAGAAATTGTAAAAAAATATAAAAAGGCAATGCCTGATAGCTCTTGTACACTTGTTCAAGAGCAAATCCAAACTGATGCACTTTATCGTATCAGAGCACTTAAAGCAGCAGAGATTCATAGCAGGCATAAAAAAGGTAAAACTTATGTTTATCAGTTTAACTGGGAATCCCCTGTTGTAGACGGAAAACTTGGGGCCATACATGCGTTGGATGTTGCTTTTGTTTTGGATAACCTAAAAATTAGCGAACCACTTGTAGGAAACATTTCGTCTGCACAACCCTTAGCTATTGGAGTGAGTCAAGCAATTGTTTCTTTTGTAAAAACAGGAACCCCTACTTCGACATCACTACCCGCATGGCCAGAATACAATGAAACAACCAGACAAACAATGGTTTTTGATAAGGTTTCTAAGATAGTAACTGATTTAGATAGGGATATTAGAAAAATTTGGGAAACTAGGAAATAAAAAACAACTTATAACAAAGTGTATGCATTCAATGTGTAACGCACTCAAACTCTAAAAATGATGAAAAGAAATTTAGCTTTAATATTTATAATAGCTTCTTGTATTTTGAGTATTCTAAATGTCGAATTTTCAAACATTTCGAATCCAAAGGAATATTGGTCTTTGATTTTGTCTATACTTTTCATAATAGCGTCTATAATTTTAATTTCTAATACAGAATCAAAAACCAAGAAAAACCAAGAAAAACCAAGAATCTAAATCTAAATAAAGTCAACAGTGGATTATTAGTTCGTTTACGGAATTAAAACTGAACTGTATGCGGAATATAGCAGTTTGGCGAATTGTAAACTCAAACAAAATTGAAAATTCTGAAAGATTAAAAGCTAAACAAAGCATTAAAAATCAGAATTCGACGGAATAATTTAAACTCTGAAAACCAACGAAGTGATATCAACGTGTATAGCTTATGGTTAATTCTGAGTGTGCTATGAAAATCCTACGGATTTTACTTTGGTTCGTTTTCCTTTTGCTAACTTAGTTCTTGCCAACGCAAGTAAGAATACACAAAACGTTGAATCTCATGAAACAACTACTCACTCTAACATCCCTATTATTTTTTAGCACAGTACAAACCCCACTCTTCGCTCAACAAGACCACTTCATTGAAGATTCTATTGAGCGTTTAGAAAACTCTCGCAAGTACTTATTACTTGTGGCAGAACTAATGCCAGAGGAGAAGTATGATTATAAAGCAACCGAAGAGTCGTTGAGTTTTTCAGAGAATTTAATGCATATCGGTTTTGCTTTAGATTGGCATAGTCAGTCGCTCATAGGCAACAGAGAAGCACGAGTTTACCAAACCGACACTGTATTTAAACCTGCCAACAAAACAAAGGCAGAAATGATGGCACGTATAGACCAAACCTTTACCGAAGCCATTGCATTATTACAAGATTTCGAACCTGCACAATTAGAAGACGAGCTAGACTATTTTGGCTTGAACAGGAGTAAACGCCAAATATTTATGTTACTGGCAGACCATATTACCCACCACAGGGCACAAATGCTGGTGTCTATGCGATTAAATGGGTTGGTACCGCCTAGATATGTGTTGTATCAATAAGTGCGTTAAAAATCGAAATCAATGGTTCAAAATTGGTTTTCTGTTGAGCTTTCAAATCATCCTCCTAATTCCGCCATTTTCATCCCTACATGGGTTATGACCTCATCGAATTCTTTGGTAGGGCTAAACTCAATTATTTTGGCATTTTCCTTTACAATAGCGGTATGCCCTGAAGGCATGTAAAAGACATCTCCTTTTTCCAAGAGTTCTTCTTTACCATTATCATAAATGACCAATAGTGCGCCTTCTACCATATAGCCCCAATGTGGGCAATGGCAGCTGTCATTTTTTAATCCGTTTAAGAGTGGTGTAAAATCGGTGCCTTTAGGTAGCTCGTTGTAACAAGCGGTCATACCCCCTAAATTTGGTTGCGCCCGCATGGTGGTGCCGGGTGCTTGCATCGTCATCGGAATTTGTTCTTTTTTGATTTTCATGATGGTATCTATTTAATAACTAATAAGTTACGAAATTTATAGACACCTACAGCCCAGAAATAAGGGCTCGGTAATTTTTACAAAAAACGGTACTGATATCGTTTACCTAGCGGTAAATGAACACCAATACGTGGTTACTCTTCTTTCTTCTTATCATTCTTCATTAAACTTAGTACAATAAGTACTAGTCCTAAACATACTGCTCCAAAAACGGCAATGAGAATAACGCCATAGCTCCAGTTAACAAGGGGTATTATCTGTGAAATCATAGGTCGGTGGTTTATATTCGAACAAATGTAAAGTTCAATGACAACTCAACATATGACATTTGTCAGTATTTAAAAAAAATACAAAACCATGCCTTGGGTGTAATCTAAGAGAACTGTTGAAAACTATGTCGCTTACTTTTGCTTAACCGTGTATAGGTTTATATCTTTATACACTGGTCTTATTTCATTCACGAACGACTTGGTTACCCACAACGCAAACGTATTTAAACAAACATGGTAGATAAAATAAAATGTCCGAATTGTGGTCATGAATTTGATGTAGAAGAAGCGCTATCTGGTAAAATGCAGGCGCATTTTAAAGCTGAATACGAGCGTAAAGTTGCTGAGCAGGCCGAGGTATTCAATAAAGAACGTAATAAACTTGCGTTAGAAGTAGAGGAGTTCGAGAAAAAGAAAGAAAAAGAGAACGAACTTTTTAAAGAAAAGCTTGAACAACGCCTTGCCAAAGAATCAGAGAAAATACAGAAGTTGACCAACGAGACTTTTGAGCAACAGTTAAAAGCCCTACAACAAGAGAACGAGAAAAAGAAAGAAGAGAATAGAACCTTACGTGCGCAAGAAATAGATTTGCTAAAACGTGAGAACGAACTGAAAGAAAAAGCAGAAGACCTAAAACTGAACGTTCAAAAAGAATTGCTAGAAAAGCAAACCGAAATAGAGGAAAAAGCAAAGGCCAAAGAGCGCGAATCGATGGCGATGAAAGAGAAGGAATATCAAAAGCAATTAGACGACCAAAGAAAGCTTATTGATGAAATGAAGCGTAAGGCAGAGCAAGGTTCTATGCAAATGCAAGGTGAGGTACAAGAACTAGCCCTTGAGGAGCTTTTAAGGTATACTTACCCTTTTGATAACATAGACGAGGTAGGTAAAGGAGCTCGTGGCGCAGACTGCATACAGACCGTTATTAATTCGTTGCAACAAATCTGCGGAACTATTGTGTATGAAAGTAAGCGTACCAAGAATTTTAGCAACGATTGGATCAATAAGCTAAAGCAAGACCAAATTAACTGCAAGGCAGATATTGCGGTAATTGTTACCGAAACCTTTCCGACCGATATGGATCGGTTCGGAGAAAAGAACGGCGTATGGATTTGCGGATTTAACGAAGTGAAAAGTGTTTCATTAGTGTTGCGTGAACTATTATTGAAAACCCACTCGATAAAATCATCTGACGAAAACAAAGGCGATAAAATGGAGCTGCTCTACTCGTACTTAACCAGTAATGAGTTCGTGCAGAATATTAATAGAATTATTGAGAATTACGATTCTATGATCCAACAATTGAACTATGAGAAAAAGGCGGCATTTAAGAATTTTGCCGTTCGAGAGAAACAAATTTGGGGCGTACAGGAAAATATAAATGTATTGTTCGGTTCTATAAAAGGTATTGCCGGTAATGCCTTATCGACCTCCACCATTTTAGAGTTGCCCGATTCTACAATAGATGAATAATGCCTTTACCCTGTTGCAGGGTTTATTCATTTTCTGAGTGAAATAGTTTTGTTTTTGTATTAAAACGAGTCACAAGTGTATCTAGTGATTGGGACACCCAAATTAAAAATACGGAGCTAATTAATCCGGTAAGATTATTTCCAGAAGCATCTTCAAAATAAAAGATATTTAATAGGGAAGCTACCAACCCCAATACACCCATGGTCAAAAAAATAAATTTGTAAATTTTCATCGTCTAAATTTTTAATGTGAATTTGCTAAGGCTTTACCAAATGATTCTCCTAGCTCGAAAAAATAACCGAAGGTTAATAACGTCATGACCAAGAGTACGACCATGTACCAATAATAAGAAGTCTTTACTTTTTTCATATCAGTAGATTTAATTTATAGTTATTGCTACATATTGGTAATTGAATTAGCCACTTTGTTACAGTTTTAATTAAATAAAATTCTAATTGCTACTTGTTTTGAGCACCAATAGCACCTTTTTTCATTCACTAGATTTGATATATAGACCATTACCGAAGGTAAATTCAAATGAGTTCTAGTTTCCTGTTCAAATTACCTTAATGGTTTATCGAATGTAGAAATTCTCTTTAAACCGATTTAAGAATCTAACCACTTTCAAAAGTCGGTGAATTTTGTTTTATGAACAACTACACATAGCAATGAGACCATAGTTGGTTAAAGCCTTAGCCGACCAGACAAAATAAATTTGTAGCTTTAAAGCGATGGACACCAAACCACAGCTACTTGCGCACATTATAAATTTTCTACACTCGATTCAAATATCGGTTGTCGAGAAAAGTTTACCTAAGGACACGTTTTTGCCCCTACTGGCGAAGTCAAATTAAAAAAAGACAACCACACATGAAACCTAAGAAACTTTTTAGAGATAGCATACGATTGCCTTTTACCTTTGATGTAGAAAAAATGCTTGCTGAGGCACAAGCACTTCAAAATGACCAGTACGAATATTACAAGGTATTATCTTTGCGTGCACCTGCCCATTTGGTAGATACCTCATTACCTTACCCACCACCCGCAACCGATTATGCAGACGGCTCTTGGACCGATTGGATGAACACCTCGTATTTAGAAAAATCGCCCTATTTAAATAGTATAGTCGATACGTTTAGCCAATACACTACGGTAAATTTGGTTAGACTATTATTTTTAGCGCCAAATTCGATAGTGAAAGAACATACAGACCCAACATTGGCCATAGAGGAAGAAAAATCGATGATTCGACTTACCATTCCCATAGCTACCAATGAAGGGGTTTCGTTTATTTTGAATGACAACGAAGTACCCATGCAAATGGGTGAATGTTGGTATTTGAGATTAACAGATCCGCATCGTGTAAACAATAATGGGGCTACCGACCGTATTAACTTAACCATAGATGTTATACCCAACGCTACAATCATAGATATGATTACCAAGGCAGCGGAAGGGTAATAAAAGTCGTTTTTGTAAAAAATAAGTCAACACACCAATACATTAGTATTGAAGTACTATTTGAAATTAAATAGCCTCTTTAATCACCCAAATACATACATCATCGTACCTTAATTTTACTTTCAAAATATTCATGGGTAATGATTAATTTTACTCATTGGTTCTGAAATCTTTATAGGCTTCAAAACCATATACACAACCATCAACAACCTGTAAAAAGCAAACGTAAAGCATTTTACTTAAGCGTTGAAAAATGCTACTTAAATGATTGCATTGACCATCTTAGAAACCACCTTACCCTTTACCAATCCGGTACTGAAATTTCTATTGATACTGGTCATTATTCTCTTTACACCTATCCTTTTAAATAAAATAAAAATACCTGCCTTGTTAGGTCTTCTCATAGCTGGCGCAGTAGTTGGTCCGAATGGATTTAATTTAATAGAGCGCGATAGTGGTATTATTCTTTCGGGTACGGCAGGCCTTTTATACATTATGTTCCTTGCCGGATTAGAAATGGATTTGGTAGACTTTAAAAAGAACAGTAAAAAAAGTCTGGTATTCGGACTTTACACCTTTATCATTCCCATGGTATTAGGTATGGTAGTAAGCCTTTATATTTTAGAATTTTCGATGTCAACTTCCATTCTATTAGCCAGTATGTTCGCATCGCATACCTTAATTGCTTATCCGCTTGTGAGTAAATTGGGCGTTGCAAAGAACAGAGCCGTGAATATTACGATTGGTGGAACTTTAATTACAGATACGCTTGCCCTTTTGGTACTTGCAGTGATTGTAGGTATGAATACCGGTGAGGTCAATACAACCTTCTGGGTGAAGTTATCAGTTTCCATCCTCATATTCGGGGCAACGGTTATGTTGCTTTTCCCTATTATTGGACGATGGTTTTTTAAACGGTTTCACGATAATATTTCGCATTATATTTTTGTATTAATGATGGTTTTTTTAGGTGCATTTCTCGCAGAAATTGCAGGTATAGAAGCTATAATTGGTGCATTTTTAACGGGTTTGGCGCTAAACAGACTTATTCTTCGTACTTCGCCATTAATGAACAGGATAGAGTTTGTGGGTAATGCCATTTTTATTCCTTTTTTCTTAATAGGTGTTGGTATGCTGGTCGATTACCGTGTATTCTTTAAAGATTGGGAAACCCTTAAAGTTGCTGCAGTAATGATAATTGTTGCTACTACTGCAAAATTTTTAGCGGCTTGGTTAACACAAAAAACATTTAACTTTTCGGCAGATGAGCGTCGATTAATATTCGGATTGAGTAATGCCCAAGCAGCAGCTACCCTTGCCGCCGTGCTAATTGGGTATAATTTAATTATTGGCGAAACTCCTTTGGGAGAACCAATTCGATTACTCAACGAGAGTATTTTGAACGGCACAATTTTAATGATTCTATTTACCTGTACCATTGCCTCATTCGTGGCTCAAAAAGGTGCCAAGAATATTGCCCTTTTAGAAACTTCTAATGCGGCAGCGAATATTGAAGAATACGTAGAGAACATACTAATACCTGTAAACAATAGCGACACCACTGATGACCTGATTAATTTAGGTATACTAGCCAAATCTACTAACAACACAAATGGCTTATATGCCTTAAGCATAGTTGATGATTTTGAAATGGGAAGTTCTGCGGATATGCATGCACGAAAAATTCTAGAACATGCAACGGTGACCGCTTCTGCAACCGATAATACCTTACACACCTTATTACGGTACGACATCAATATCGTAAACGGAATTTCGAGTGTGGCTAAAGAGCATAAAATTACAGACCTCATCTTAGGGCTACACATTAAAAAAGGGCTTTCAGATTCTTTCTTAGGAAATTTAACCGAAGGTATTTTATCGAAATGTAACCCAACCACTTTAATATACAGGTCACATCAGCCATTTGGTACCATAAAAAGACATGTAATTATTGTTCCTGCACATGCCGAGAAAGAAATTGGTTTTCCTTTTTGGCTAACCAAGGTTTGGAATATCGCTAGAAATTCAAGTGCTAAACTTATATTTTTCGCCACTAAAGAAACAAAAATGGCTATTGATGCCTTGCAAGTAAAAAATGCGATAGGCTATGAATTCACGGAGTTTAAAGATTGGAGTAATTTTTTAGCTCTGAAAAGTGAATTTCAGAAAGATGATAATCTCGTAATTGTTTTAAGCAGAAAAGACAAGCCTTCTTACGATAGTAATATGAGTAAAATACCGTCGTATTTAAATAAGTACTTCAACGCAATGACATACCTATTGATCTACCCTATGCAAGTAGGTGAACTTGACCGTGTACCAATAGAACTCACGAACCCGACATTAATAGAGCCCTTTGACAAAATTGATGAGCTTGGGAAATCCATTTCTAAAATCTTTAAGCGAAAATAAAGTCTAAGGTTATTTTGCTTTTGGAAACCTATTAGGTCCGATGTGAAACAAGGGTAGTACTATGTGTAAATGATCTTATTACTAACGTTAATGCAAGCTGAACGAATACAAATGCTACAGAATTTTATTGACTAATAGTTTATTTCAATAGTGTGAAAAACAAGAGATATATCGTCATCGTAATTTCAGTTTTATTTCTATTGCTCATACCTTTAATAGCAATGCAATTTACCCGAAATGTTTACTGGACTTGGGTCGATTTTCTTGTTGCCGCAGGGTTTTTGCTGAGCACAGTACTCACTATAGATGTCATCATTCGAAGTATAAAAAAGCTATCCTATAGAGTTATGTTAATCGTTGTTGTTATAGCCATATTCATCATATTATGGACAGAGTTGTCTGTAGGTATATTCGAAACTTCCATTGACGGTGATTAGTCTATAACGAATAGTAAAGGTCCTTTTTTATTACAAACTGTATCCAAAAATCTAAATAACAACCTTAAAAACACCGCTTATTCTAGAATTCCATTTTACGAATTTTGTATATTTCTTATTTATTAAACTTAGATTCTAATTTTTACTAAGTATTCATCATATAAGCCATAACAATTTGATGCAAGAAACCATTAAAAAATTCAAATTCAAAGACAAGGGTATTGTACTAAATGCCCCAGTAAGCCTTGAAAATAAATTTATAAAACTTGGCTTTGAGACTGCCTTACACATAAAGGAGAAGAGCATGAATACTTTGGTCTATATCAACAACCAAAAAGAATATCTTGACTTTCTTACAAACCATTTAGAGCGTATAGAAAACGATAGTGTTTTATGGTTTGCGTATCCGAAAGGGACGTCTAAAATAAAAACAGATATTAACCGAGATACCATTAGAACTACTGGTGTAGAATTTGGCATTACCACGGTTACAGCTGTATCCATCAACGAAACTTGGAGTGCATTGCGTTTTAGGCCTATTGATAAGGTAGGAAAACGATAAAAGACCTCATCTCAATTCAAGCAAAAAATACCACAATTTAAAAGAACTCCTGATTGTTGTATTAGTTTTTAAATTGGATGATAATGTAGTAGATACCCTCACCTAAGTACTAGAATAATAGCATAGCGTTGTTGTGCTATTTTGAATTATAATCTACACAAAACGGTTGCAAAATCTCGATTAAAATTAGTTTAAAATACCCCTTAATATTTAACTATTATTTTTAATTAGCAAGTGTTTTATTCCCTACATTAGATTGGTTATTAACGAATTACATAAAAAATATTCTACATGACTTAACACTTTAAATTATGAAAAGAAAAGGATTCTTTGCAGCACTTCTTGCAATTTCTACAGTACCTATGTTGGCGTTTTCTTCCTTTGAAAATTTAACCAAAAGAGTGGAAAAGGGTTTTAAAATAAAATCTGGTGAAGGTCGTTTTCATGGTCATTTAAAATTGAAAGGAGTTAATGCCAATATCTTAGATGTTAAGGTATCGGGGAAAGATACCAATGGGGACATTGCCATTTTTGAACAAACCTCATTATCGCAAGGAAAAGGAACCCCGCTACACGTACATCATTCACAAGATGAGATATTTTACGTTTTAGAAGGCGAATATTATTTTCAAGTAGGGGAGGAAAAATATCATATGACCGTTGGCGATAGTATTTTTTTACCTAGAAAAGTTCCCCATGCCTGGACACAGAAGTCGGAAAAAGGAAAAATGACCGTGATTTTGCAACCTGCAGGTAAACTAGAAGATTTCTTTGTAACCATAGCCGCTTTAAATCATGAGCCCACAGCAGCTGAAGTAAACCGTATTTTTGAGAAAAACGATATGAAAGTTATAGGCCCACCACTTCAACTAGAATAAGCATACAGACCTCCTTAGTTTTACTAACAGAGATTAAGAACCCATCCAGTTTTTAAAGTCCGATGCTTTGGCCTTACTTACCACTATACGCTCGCTACAGGCGGGTAACACATCTACCAATAACTTACTATTGAAATGAAATTTGATGGCAACAATAGCTTCCCTTCGAAGAATAAACTGCCTATTGGCCCTATAAAAGACAGTTGGGTCTAGCGCTACTTCTATATCCTCTAATTTCACATCTAACACATACGATTTGTCGTGTACGGTAACTGCTTTCACCACACCTGTATCAATAAAAAAATAGGCGATATCGTTTGTTTTCACAGGTAGTAATTGGTCTCCCATACCTACTAGAAATGTCTGCTTAAAATTAGGCGCCTTGGTCTGAATAAGTTGAAGTAAACTTTCCATCTGATTTTCATCTATCCCTTTCTTTTGAGTCTGGGCTTCAAAACGGTCTAACGCATTTGACAGTTCTTCTTCATCAATAGGCTTTAATAAATAATCAATACTATTCACCTTAAAAGCTTTTAGGGCATATTGGTCATAAGCGGTGGTAAATATGATAGGAATGTGAATGGCTACCTGATCAAAAATTTCGAACGAAATACCATCTGCCAAATGAATATCCATAAAAACTAAAACGCCAGCATGAGGCTTAGAAAAATAATCGACCGTAGCTTTTACCGTATCTAAAATAGCTATCACCTCAATATTTGGATTTATTTTGGTAAGCATATACGAAAGGTTATCACTGGCGGCAAGCTCGTCTTCTACAATAATTACATTCATGCCGTTTGGTTTAGCGGTAGCTCTACTTTAAAAATATCATTATCGGTACTAACTTTTATCTTATGCTTCAACAAAAGATCATATCGCTTTTTAAGATTTATTAATCCTGTTCCAGTGCCTTCTGCTAAAGTACTTCGACTACGAATAGGGTTTTCGATAAAAATAGATTCTCCTTCAGAGTACACTTTTACGGTTAACGGGTTCGTAGACGAAATTTCATTATGCTTTACCGAGTTTTCTACCAATGACTGCAATGCCAATGGTGGCAACTCACGTTCTAACAACAAAGAATCAATATTCACCTCAATATTTAAACGGTCGCGGTAACGTGTCTCCATTAAGTACGAATAGCTTTCTAAAAACTTTAATTCTTCCCTTACATGAACCAAATTCGTATCGCTACTCTGTAAAATATAACGGTACATATAGGATAGTTTTTTTACAAACTGGGTTGCTTTTTCGTTTTCTCGTATTAACGAGGTAAGCGAATTAAGGGAATTGAACAAGAAATGAGGGTCTATTTGGTTTTTTAATGCAGATAGCTCATTCTCTAAATTTTGTTGCTTTAGATGTTCATTTTCAATTCTACTATCTTGTTTATCGGCGCTTACCCTAAGTAACCTCGCGATAAAAAAGAGCACTATGGAAAGATTGATAACCGTAAATCTCACAAAACCAACTTCACGAGGATCTAATACCTTACCGTTAAAGAATGGATATAGCGTCTTTATGAGGTAAATGCCAGCTAGTAACACCACCAAATTGATGATAAAAATTACACTCCATTTTATAAAAGCAGGCCACTTAAAGGAATCAAAATCTATATTAGCATTCAATTGAATAACGGCCCAAGAGAAACAGAAAAAAAAGATATATCGATATAGAAAATCGGTAACCCAAGTAAATGAAAAGTCTAGATTACCATCCATAATACCATTATACAGATAAATGGTTTTTGGCAGGGATACTAAGACACCCAACAATAGAGATGTCTTTATTATTTCGCCTTGTTTTACTTTAGTTATTGCCATGAATTCTAGTTTCAAGTGGAATGTTTCAAATGTACATTAATTAACCTATTTCATTTAACCTATTACAAACACGATGGCCTTCACCGAAATGAAGACCACCTTGAATGCATCTAAACTAACTTCTTAAAGTGCATAGGCGTTGAAATCAGCTGGTAAATATGCTGTAGTATCAAAACCTAAGTCTACTATTTCCTCTTCTTCAAAAATTTCAAAATCTTTATCTGTCAAGTTCATACCTGCATAAGCATCAAACTCAATCGGTAAATATTCAAAAGCATCAAAGCCTAAATTTACTTCTTCTACTACCTCAACAATAGTAATGTCATTTGGGTTGATCGTAATAAAATTTACGTTATTGGCAAGTTGTGTTTCAAAAGAAGCAATATAATCTGAGAACAATGATGTTATTTCTGCCTGTTCTGCTTGTTTGTGATGGCGAACACCTCTAAAGGATAAGAAGACTACGGCTAGAACTAATAAGGCTGCAACAATTTTATAATTTTTCATGATATGTATATTTAAATGATTTTGTTTTTCTATACCCCAAAGATATCTAGGATTTCAACTGCTAAATGGTATTATTAGGCGAACCGACTTTTTTACCACCTAAAACAACCTTAGTGCGAAATGAAGTTTTAATACCTTGAAAATGAAATGTCTGTATAACGAAAACTGCTTAATTTTAATATAATCAACTACAACATTAAATCATTAACACCATGTGGAAAAAAATAGGAATAGCCCTTGCCATTATTTTAGTTATCATTCAATTTATACGACCAGAAAAGAATATTTCAGGAAATGAAACTTTGGCAATACAAACCAAATATAGATTACCGAATGACGTAGAAAACATATTTCAGGTATCTTGTTATGACTGCCATAGTAACACTACCAAATACCCTTGGTATTCGAATGTGCAGCCTGCCGCTTGGTTTTTAGCTGATCATGTTAATGACGGCAAAAAGCATTTGAATTTTTCTGAATTTACGAATATGCCGCTCTTTGTACAAAATCATAAACTAGAAGAAATTAAAGAGATGGTTGAAAAAAAGGAAATGCCATTACCTTCTTATACCTATTTCGGACTTCACCAAGAAGCTAATTTGACCGCTGCACAACGGCAAAAAATTATTGCTTGGGCAGATTCGCAGATGAATTATTTAAAGAAAGTCTACCCAGCAGACAGTTTGGTCTTCCCGAAAAGGAAGTAGTTTTTCAGCTTTTGAAACAGCTATATAAACGGAAAGGTTCTATTTATTTAGTAAACCATTTACGTACGGTTTCCTCTGCTAATTTGTTATTGGGGGTAAATGCATTGTTGTCTTCACCTCGGTACTCTAAAAAGCTTGGAAACTTCCACCACAGTATGCCTTTGCACCATGGTTCGTTCTCAATGCCTTTAAAAATGATTTCATAGCAACGTGCCTGCATTTCTTCATTAATGCTTTCATCGGCCTCTGCATGCGGATTCTTCCATGGTTCATTAACACTTCTAAATCCTATTTCGGTAAAAACGATGGGCTTCCCGAAACGCTCGTAAACCTTTTCAATTTTCTTTTTTACCATATCGAAGCTCTCGCTCATTTCCTCATCGGTAGGATTATCTTTCTTACTTAACGGGTAATAACAATCGAGTCCGATATAATCCAAATCATCCCAAAACTCTATATTCTCAAATTCTTCACCCCAATTGGCAGCATACGTAAGATGGCCCGAAAACAAGCCT
>TARA_R110002074_G_scaffold117833_8_pt1 | contig 14255 bp, 13 predicted proteins | sample TARA_R110002074 | Tara Oceans TARA_R110002074 (sample SAMEA4397215) | marine metagenome | biome: Polar Biome; feature: [MIX] marine epipelagic wind mixed layer (ENVO:01000061); material: water (ENVO:00002006), including particulate matter (ENVO:01000060) such as... | depth 10-100 m
TGGATATACATATAAATGTTTTTGGGATTGGAAGCAGATTCTTGTGCTCAATTACTCAGGCTTAAAGGCTGGAAGACAGATGACGGACGACCGAAGCGACCTAACCAAACACCTTCTCTCGTTCTTTAAGAGCCGAATTTCTTCATTAACAAGAAAATTGTTATGCATTAATGATTTATTTTTTCATCAATTTATTTGCTAAATAGTTAAGGAATTCTCAAACCTTCAAAACAATGAGCAAATACGAAATCTTCGTTTACTGGAGTGAGCACGATGAGTGCTTTGTGTCAGAAGTCCCTGAACTGCCTTCTCTCAAAGCACATGATGACAACCAAACAGAGGCATTGGAAAATGCTCAGCAAGCAATTGAACTTTGGGTAAAAGTAGCTAAAGAGGATGGGATAAAAAATACCAAAACCCAAAGGCAAGCTACAATATGCTTAGCTTGACTTTGAGTCTTGGATTAACAAAAATCTACAATCCCAATATCTCCACCATCGCCTCTTTATGAGCAACTAAGACCTGATCAATCACATCATCTTTCAGCGCTGTAGACAAGAACATACTTTCAAACTGGCTTGGTGCCAAGTAAACTCCACGCTTCAGCATGGCTTGGAAATATTTCCCAAATAAAGCCGTATCAGAATTCTTTGCAGTTTCAAAGTCAAACACTGGCTTATCAGTGAAAAACAAGGAATACATGCTTCCAATACGGTTGACAGTGTAATTCAACCCTAGCTCCTTATTGATGCTTTTAATGCCTTCAGTTAACTTCGTTCCGATGTGAGATAGCTCAGCATAGACATTTGGATCTGTATTCAAGTGATTCAGCATCGTCAAGCCCGCAGCCATGGCAATTGGATTACCCGAAAGTGTCCCTGCCTGGTAAACTGGGCCTGCTGGAGAAACAAAGTCCATGATCTCTCTCTTTCCTCCATACGCTCCCACTGGCATACCTCCACCGATGATTTTACCCAAAGTTGTCATATCTGGAGTCACTCCAAATACTTCCTGAGCTCCGCCTTTCGCCAAGCGGAAACCTGTCATCACTTCATCGAAAATCAGGAGAATCCCCTCTCTAGTACAGATATCGCGCAATCCTTGTAGGTAGCCTTCCTTCGGAAGACATAATCCCATATTTCCCGGAACGGGCTCCAGTATCAGAGCCGCAATTTCACCTGAATTTGCAGCCACCAACTCTTCAATCGCTTCAAGATTATTATACGGAGCAATCAAGGTATCCTTGGCTGTTCCTTTGGTCACCCCTGGAGAATCAGGATCACCCATCGTCATCGCACCAGAACCTGCAGCGATCAAAAAGGAGTCACCATGTCCATGGTAATGCCCTTCCATTTTGATAAACTTATCTCGGCCTGTAAAGCCTCTGGCAACGCGTATCGCAGACATTGTCGCTTCGGTACCTGAATTCACCATACGGACTTTCTCGATAGAAGGAACCATGCTTACGATCAACTCAGCTATTTCCACTTCACGAGCAGTTGGAGCTCCGAAAGAAGTACCATCTTCCATCGCTTTGACTACTGCATCCTTTACCTTAGGATGGTTGTGACCAAGGAGCATGGGCCCCCAGCTATTGATTAGTTCGATGAATTGATTTCCATCCTCATCGTATAGATAGGCGCCATCTGCTTTTTTGATAAAAAGTGGCTCTCCGCCAACAGCTCTAAATGCACGAACAGGCGAATTCACTCCGCCAGGGATGAAATTTTGGGCTTTTGCAAAAAGCTCTTTACTCTTAGAAATATTCATTGGTTAATCTAAAGGTTTCAATTCCCCCGCTTCTAATGTAAACAGAGGTACATATTGATTATTGTGTGTGCCTTGGAAGTTGAATCCCCAAGTCAGTTGACCTGCTTGAAATGCTTTCTGATCAAGATTTCTTCTCAAATCAAAGCCTTTGCTATCCGACATATTGGATGCAACCCAGTTGATCATCTCCACGCCTAAGGCAGAGTTCATACTTGGGAAGGTCAGGTATTTACTATAGAATCTGTTCCGGAACTGCTGCATAGGCTCACCATAGAAATTCAAGGTATTATTGCCTATGAAATAGAAGTTCGGGAACTCAAGCATTTCGTAATTGGCGAAGTTGAAACCCAACCAAGAATCCATTACTAGAGTAGGAATGGAAGCGGTAATAGATTCCATCAGAGAAAAAGCTGGCTGAGCAATGGTAGGATCATCCGTAAGCAAGATTATCTGATCTACTCCCATACGAGACTGACCTTGGCGAATTCCTACACCTTGTAAAAATGAACTGGCGTTGCTAGCAGTAATCTGCTCAAACTTTACCAATTGAAAACCTTCTCTTCCCAATTGATTTTGTAGCATTTTCGCCAGCATCTCATCACGGGAACTCGCGCTGTATCCTATCGCAACTCTTTTACCCCAATTCTGCTTTTTTAAGCCTTCTACAACTCCATCCGCAATAGAACTTACCGTAGGCCTAAATAGGTAGCTATATTTCAATTCTTCAAATCTATCCCCCAAATTAGAGAGTGGATGCACAAACGGTATTTTGGACGTTTCGGCAAAACTGCTCACCAAGTCTGTTTCTTCCTGGTAAATCGGGCCAATAATAATATCCGCAGAACCAATAGCGGGATCTGCTAGTAAGTTTTTCAGATGTGCTACATCTCTTTTCGAGTCAAAAGTCAACATATTGACTTTCACTCCACTTTTCTTCAATTGCTCTACTCCGTATTGCAAACCTTGGTAAAGTTCGAACACAAAATCACTTTGTGGAATACTAGACAAATTCGTGCGGGAAGAGTTGGTAAAAGGTAAAATCACCACAATATCCAACACCTGATCCTTCACTACATTTCTGTTTTCGTTTGCTTTGCCTTGCAACTCATAATAAGCATCACGCTCCGTAGCCGAAAGAATGGTCTGAGACTCCAAAACGCGCTTCAATGCTTCTCCGAAACCTTTGTTTCCTTTGAATTCCTGGAGATTAGCAATCATAAAGCTGACGCTCACTTGCTTCAAATTATCGTAAGTAGCGTTTTCAGCCATCTCCATAATCTTATCATCTTTGATTCTTTTGATGATTTGAAGTGCTTCTACGTTTTGTTGGTTTTTGAAATAGGCTATTCCTAGTAGGTATTTAGCATCGTCAGATTTCGCCCAGCTGCCAGTAGCTACAGGTTCCAAAGCATCCACTGCTTGCGCAGGTTGATTAGCTCCAAGCAATGCCTCTCCCAGATGGAATGATGCGTAGTTAGCCAGATTACCGTACTCTTTCGGGTCCGTAAACTGCTTGAAAAGTGGGATCGCTTCCCAGTAATTTTTGGCAGCCAGTTCGGACTGAGCCTTGCGATAAGCATCCGGTGTGGGGATTTGAGCTATAGCTAAGCTCAAGATGAAAAATACCGGAATTATTAAAAGAAATTTTTTCATTATATCGAGGTGAATCAAACAACAAACAGGGAGTACAAATTTAACCCAATATTTTCAAACCCAAAGTTCAGGCCGAAAAGGGTTTGGAGCGAATAAGATTATCTTAATAGATGTCAATATCCTCATTTTCCTTGTTTTCTTAGACGGAAGACGGGAGACCGAAGTAGCCTCAGTGCTTTATTTGCACTAATTATTAAGATGAATGCTGCTCTATAAAAAGCAAAACCCGAAGAATAATCTTCGGGTTTTTGAATATTTACCGGTGAAAGGTTTACAACACCTTCGAGGTTTTGAAAACCTCAAAGGAGGTTATTCCCACTCGATAGTAGCAGGTGGCTTGGAAGAGATATCATAGACAACTCTGTTTACACCTTTTACTTTATTGATAATTTCATTGGAAATCTTACCTAGGAACTCATAAGGAAGGTGAATCCAGTCAGCAGTCATGCCATCTACAGAACCTACGGCTCTTAGTGCAACTACTTTCTCATACGTACGCTCATCTCCCATCACGCCTACAGACTGGATAGGAAGAAGCATCGCTCCTGCTTGCCAAACCTGATCGTAAAGTCCAGAATCTTTCAAGCCTTTTATAAAAATATAATCTACTTCCTGAAGTGTCTTCACCTTCTCGGCAGTGACATCTCCCAAAATACGTATTCCAAGCCCCGGACCTGGGAAAGGATGACGCCCGATGATTTTCTCTACAATCTCCAGCGCTCTACCTACTTCTCTTACCTCATCTTTGAAGAGTGTATTCAATGGTTCTACCACAGAAAGCTTCATGAAGTCAGGTAAACCACCCACATTGTGGTGAGATTTGATCGTAGCAGAAGGGCCTTTTACAGAAATCGACTCAATCACATCTGGATAGATCGTTCCTTGTCCAAGCCATTTCACGCCTTCAAGTTTATTTGATTCTTCGTCGAAAACCTCAATAAATGCATTTCCGATCGCTTTTCTCTTCGCTTCTGGATCAGTCACGCCTGCAAGTGCATCATAGAACTTCTGCTTAGCATCTACGCCAATCACATTCAAACCCATGTGCTTGTACGAATCCAACACTTCTTCGAATTCATTTTTGCGAAGCAATCCATTATCTACAAACACGCAGATCAAATTCTCTCCAATTGCACGGTGAATTAGTGTAGCGGCCACAGAAGAATCAACTCCTCCAGATAAACCCATTACGACTTTATCAGAACCGATTTTAGCCTTCAGGTCAGCAATACTTGCATCGATGAAAACATCAGAAGTCCAATCCTGAGAACATCCACAGATTCCAACCACGAAATTTCTAAGAAGATTTTTCCCCTCCGAAGAGTGAGTTACCTCTGGGTGGAATTGAATTCCGTAAGTTTCTTCTTCTTTTATTTTGAATGCAGCCACACGAACTGAATCCGTGCTAGCTATTACTTCAAAGTTGTCCGGCAAATTCTTGATCGTATCCCCATGAGACATCCACACTTGCGAACCATGGCTCATTTCCTTGAGCAGGTCGTAATGCGTATCGATGTGGCTCAAGTTTGCTCGGCCATATTCTCTGATCTCAGATGGAAGTACTTCTCCGCCATATTTCTGAGCCAAAAGTTGAGAACCGTAACATACGCCCAAAAGAGGGAGTTTGCCTCTCAAACTATCTAAGTCCAAATCAGGAGAACCCGCATCTCTTACCGAGCATGGAGAGCCTGAAAGTATCACTCCTTTAATATCAGAGGTGATTTCTGGAACTTTGTTATAAGGGTGGATTTCGCAATAAACGTTCAGTTCTCTAACTCGTCGGGCGATGAGTTGTGTGTACTGAGAACCGAAATCGAGGATCAAGATTTGTTCTGCCATGCGCAAAGGTAATCAGGGCAGACAAACTGAGGAAATGATCTGAGAAATTTTACAGAATAATGTTTGGTGTGTAAGGATTGAAAATTATAAATGTGATTATCCGCAATGATGCCAGTTGCCTTAGATTCTTTGCTTATCTGGTCGGAAGACCGATGACCGAAGACCGACAGTGACCTCAATTATAAATTTGAACAAATTCTAGATTGCTTTTCCCTCTTTACTGGTAGAAAAGCGGATATGCATAATTATAAAATTGGAAGATTGGAAAATTTGGTCACCATGAGCGTCCCTCATATTCTTATGGGATCGAAGGGTTGAAAGATCGAAGGGTTATTGGATGTGAAAATTGGGAGATTGAAAAATTATTATGGTATCATAGTTTGATAGTGGAATGAGTTGGGACGTGGTACCACTTCATTATTCAAAATTCAGCATTGGACATTCATTATTTTTTGAATCAGAAATTAGGAGATTTCTGGATCGGTAAACAGGAAAGCGTTGGTCACCCTTAGCGTCCCGCATAGCTATCGGGAATGAATGGCTGTAAGGTTCGTGCATAATTCTGAAAAACGACAAGCTATATCACCAAAAGTATAAATCTAAAAACCCTAACATCCTATCACATAATACTGATAGATAGCGTTTTAACAAACATTTGGTTAATTAATCTAAAGACACTTTAGTATTAGAAAAGATTAGTAGTAATTCGATAAATCAACTTTTAAAACCTTTAAAAAATGAAAGCACATCGACTACTTCTGATCCTTCTATTTTGCAGTTTGCTACCATTAGCTACTCATGCACAAGTAAAGCCTAACTTACAATACACAGTAGGCTTCGGTTCATCTTTAGATGGGATGAATGATCTTTATGGGCTCAATTTCACCAATGAACTAAATGTTAGGCTTGGCAAAAGAACCTCTTTCAATGCTGGGCTCTCCTTCTATCAATCGCTGGGTAGTTACAATGAGAAAACATTGCCTGGGTATTCAAATGGAAAGAATAATGAACAGTCCTCTGGTATTTTTATTACCCCATCGTTCAAATACGACATCATACAACGCCCTTCTGGTTTCAACTTGGCTTTTTCAGCTGGACCTTCACTTCAGCTTGGAGGAGAAACTTTCATACGCTCCGATTTTATTTCAGAAGCACCTTCTACAAATTATTATGTAAACAAGTATCAACGTATCGGCTTATTCATGGAATTAGAAGCTGAGTGGAATTCTAAGAATCCTAATCGAAAAAATGCAGTCAGCCTTTCTGCATTCGGAGCGGACAATTCCATACCATGGTACCTCAATGCGACGTATAAAATGAGATTTAAAGTCGGTAAGAAATAATCATAATCGGCTAACTTGCGGCCTTAAAGCGATTGAATTCAAGACTACTACATGAATATAAAACCAACTATTTCCCTGTTTTTTCTACTTCTAAGCATAAGTTCCTTTGCTCAAAACGCTCCGCTTCAGAAAGTTACCGATCCATATTTTAAGCTAGTACGACCAGAGTTCAAGGGTGACATGGCTTATGAGACCGTAGGTTTTGTGGAGCAATACTGGAGAATCGCGGGCAATACTGGTTTTAATAATACCGTATATCGAATAGCTGAGAAACTGGAAGCTGCGGGTTATGTCCTCGAAGAAAAAGCCACCGACTCGGATAGATTCACCTACAGAATCGAAACTCGGGAGATGCGTCAACCTACTTGGGAGCCAATTTCCGCTTCCTTGAAAATCGTCGGCGCCACTGAAAACTTACTTTCATCCGAGACCAACCGAAATATGATTTATCAGTATTCCTCCTCCACTCCGGCGGAAGGGGTTACTGGAGAAGTGATTTATGTGGAGAGCAAGGAAGCGCTTTCTACTCTTGAAGTGAAAGGGAAAATCCTCTTTTCGGATCAGGTTAGTTACAGGACTTTACAATCATCCGTTACAGACAAAGGCGCTTTGGGCGTATTGACCTATGATTTGCCTGCGTATTTGCAACCTGAGAAAAATACTACCTCCATTCAGTTTAGAGGTTTGAGACACGATGCTAAGAATCCAGCTTGGGCGATTGCACTTTCTTTCGAAGCCAAAGAAAAACTGAAAGCCGAGCTAGCTAAAGGCAAGGTAGAAGTAACAGTGAAGGCAGAAACTAAGATCTATGAATCCGAGGAACTCACTGTAGTAGCGAATGTAAAAGGATCTGACTTGCCTTTGGAAAGCTTAGTTTTCTCAGCTCACATCCAAGAGCCTGGCGCAAATGATAACGCTACTGGTGTGGGTGCTCAACTGGAAATGGCGAGCATTACATCAGATTTGATTAAAAGAGGAAAGCTTGACCTGAAGCGTACCTTGACTTTCCTTTGGGGAGATGAGATTATTTCTACGAAAAGATATATAGAAGAAAAAGATAAGCGTAAAGCCGAAATCAACTGGGGAATTTCCTTGGATATGGTGGGTGAAAATACTGACATCACAGGTGGAACTTTCCTAATCGAAAAGATGCCTGATCCAAGTGCAATCTGGACTCGTGGAGAAGACAAACACAGCGAATGGGGCGGTCGACCATTGAAAGCGGAAGATATGAAGCCTCATTATTTGAATGACTTTATCCTGACCAACTTCGAAGCTCAGGGCGAGTACGCCAACTGGGTGGTAAAGACAAATCCTTTTGAAGGTGGTTCCGATCATACACCATTCCTTCAGGCTGATATTCCTGGATTATTACTTTGGCATTTTACCGATCAGTTCTACCACACGGACAATGATCGCTTGGATAAAGTTTCTCAAAAAACAATGGTCAATGTAGGAACAGCAGCTTTAGTTTCTGCTTTTACCTTATTAAATGCAGATGCGAAAACGGTAGATCAAATGATAGCTATGATTGCAGCAAAAGCTCAGATACGATTGTTGACGGAAGTTCAGCTTAGCAAAAAAGTGATTGCTGAGGGTGGATCTACCAAAGATGAACAATTGATCCTAGACACTTGGGCTGATTATTATGCAAAGGCGATGGATTCTATCAAGGACTTGGTACCTGCCGATGATGAAAAAACATTGAGGAGAATAGTACTAGCCAAAGAAGCTATCAAGGCTCAGGTGCCTCAACTTTAAGCCATAGTTGTAACTAAGTTTTTTTTGCTAGATTTCGCTCTGCAACCTAATTCATCTTTTATGAAGAAATCCTTACTCCCAGTTTTTGCAATTATTCTATGTTTTTTGCAGTCTAGCGCTTTTGCCCAAGACAAAGACAAGCTGACTTATTACGTAGGTATAGGGCCTGCGATTGATGGGAATATTGGGCTTTATGGAATTAATGTTAGTAATGAATTAAGTTTTGGCTTAGGAAAAAGAACATCCCTTAATCCATCATTAACCTACTACCAGTCTATCAAAACTTTAGACAATTATGACGATCCTAGGTTTGAAGAGGATAATTCATCTGGTCTATTAACAAATGTCACGATTAAGTATGATGTGCTAAAGACCAAAAATGATTTTAGAATTTCCTTGGCTTTTGGTCCGTCTTTCCAATTAGGAAGTCAAAACATGCTGAGAAGTGTATATTATGGAGATAGCGACGAACCTGATTTTCGATATGAAGTTGATCGATATGCCAGGCTGGGCTACACCCAGCAGATCGCTTTCGACTGGAAAAGCAAAAATGAGAATAGGAGAAATTCCGCTGTAGTTAGTATGTCTTCTTTCGGAGGTTATTGGCCATGGTACCTAATGGCGACTTATAGAATGGGGTTCAGATTGAAGTAAACTCCCTCATTCCTACTTTTGAAAATTGAACTTGCTCATTGCTCATTTCCAAAAGCTCGTATAGGATTCTTTTCTAATAGCATTTTCCAATCAGCTTCCTTAAATCCCTTCGCATTCAATGCGGGCATCAGCTTTTCAAAAATATTGGTAAAGGGCTGAAAATCTCCACCATCGGGTTTGGCTGGATCATACCAGCCTGCATCGTGGGAAATCAGCACTTGACCTAAGAAACCATTTTCTTTGGCGAAGAGTAAGCGAACTACATATTCATCCACGCTCCAACCAATTCCATCCAAGCTTATCCAAACGCCAAGTTTAGCAGCTTCGAAATAATTCTGAAAATCCTCTTCAGCCTGCGCATGCACCCAAATAAAAGCTGAAGCATCAATTCCCATTTCCTGCAAAATTTCAACCTCCTGCTTTGCGGTAGCCCAGGTGCCCGTGTGAGAAGCTATTTGCAAACCTGTTTCCCGATGAGTGAAACCAGCCGCTTTGACCAGTTTTGAATCTATTTCCCGTAATGGCGATTCTTCATTTACAGAGATCTTGATAAACCCTGGTTTGATTCCTGTAGCTCCGATTCCATTTTCAAATTCATCTATCCAGCGATTTGCCAGTTCTTCAGCAGTTTCGGTGAAAGCAAAATCCGGCAGATACTTACCTCCTACCGCTCCATAAAAACCAGTGTTGGTGATGAGTTGAATTCCCGACTGCTCACTGAGTTTTCTGAGTAGAACTGGGTCTTTTGCCAAATAGGAAGGAGTACAATCAAAAATCGTTTTTACCCCGTATTTCTTCACTTCGAGTAAATAAGGCAGGACTTTGGCAATCACCTCTTCCTGATTATATCGCTCAGACGATACTGAATCTGCTCCTATAAAGTCCACCAACATATGCTCATGAATCAGTGTGATCCCCATGGAAGCTATAGGAATTGGGCCAGTGACGGTATTGATAAAATTAGCTTTTTTATCAGCTTTTGAGCATGCAAAAGTGATACTCATTAAAATAAAACCAGCTAATAGAAAATGCTTCATTCATAAAACTTAGCAACAAGTTCACAGAAAATCAACTGGAATTCAGATTGATTTATAAAAATGAAGTGAACCTGACGAATTCTCGGCTATTTCAATGAAGACATTCCGCCATCTACTGGAAGAATTTGTCCTGTAATCCAGGATGATTTTTCCGACAAGAGATACATCGTCGCTTCCGCTATATCTTCCGGCTTTCCTATTCTACCTAGCGGATGTCTTTTGTCCGAAGCTGATCGCTTATCCTCTGTACTCAAAAGCTGCTGAGCCAATGGTGTATCAGTTAGAGAAGGCGCCACAGCATTGACACGGATATTATTTGGAGCCCATTCTGCTGCAAGAGATCTTACCAACCCTTCGATAGCTCCTTTGGCAGAAGCTATTCCTGAGTGAAATCCCATTCCCGTTTGTACGGCAACCGTACTGTAAAGCACGACAGAAGCATGATCAGACTTTTTGAGATTTTTCATACTAGATTGAAGTACCCGGACAGCACCGAAAAAATTAAGCTCCATCTCAGATTTAAAATCGGCAATGGATATTCTGTGAAATGGCTTCAAATTGATAGAACCTGGACAGTAAACCAGCCCGTCAATCACTTCAGGCAATCCTGCTATTTCTGAAAAATCTTCTGTGACATCTAAGCTGTTTGAATCGTCTTGGCTTTTAGAATAAGTAAACATATTGGCTCCACTTTCTTTAGCCAGCTCAGCAACAGATTTCCCGATACCTGAATTCCCTCCGATGATAACAATATTCCTTCCTTTCATAATTTCTGATTTTCTATAAAAGCAGTTTTTGAAGGAGATTGTTTGAAATATCTCTTTATTTCAACTCATACAAATAAATGGTCTGCATGTCTTTTTCGAATGCATCTGGATCTTCGCCTGGCTTAGAAAAGGCAAAAATCACATCTCTAAGCATGGACAATTTTATATCCCATTGACCTTCCCAAACTTTATCTTTCCCTTTAAAAATCTGGTAGTTGGGTTGGGCCCAATATTTCTTCATGATCTCTTTACTCTTATCGCTGGAAATATTTTCCGGAGTTATCAGTTCCAACTCATCTGTAGGAATAGCATTCTGATAAATAGTTACTAAATAATCATTGGAGAAGGTGAAATCCTTATAAACTCCAGAACCCATACTTAAAATAAACCCTCTCGGATCCATTGGTTCTGTAGGCTCCGCAAGTTTGTAGGTATCTCCTGGCTCCAGTTCCCATTGATCTTTCAGATTGAGGGATGGAAGGTCATAAACATACATCTCAGGTGAATTGGGAAATACCATATATAACTCTCCCTTTCTAAATTTTACAATTGGGTCAAGCAATGTGTAAAAACCAGGATTTTTAGCCATCAGGCTTTCACCAGGAACGGAATCGGATGTAATAATGGCATAGGTTGTTAGATCTCTTATAGTGATAAAGGGATAGGAATTGCTAAATTTCTCCGATTGATAAATTGTAGACCTATCTTTTTCTTCAACTGAAAACGTATACAAATAATCCTTAAACGTATCGAAACTTTTGCTACCCCCTACTATGCGAGTGATCAATTCAAAGCTATTTGTCACTTTATTTATTAAGGTAAAACCCAGATCATATTCATAAATCCCTGAAAGAGTTAAAATCAAAATCTTATCATCTTTTGCATACTTTGCTCCAACAAAATATCCGGCTTGGATACTGTTTTTACCATCGCCAGTTAGGTCGGCTGTTTTTAAATTTTCCCCCGATTTACTGATCCGAAAAAACTCAGAGGTTTTGAAATCATAAAACAAAAACTCTGAATGATCCGGTTTTACATCCACCATGGTGGGTTTAGTAAGTCTATCAATAACTATACTGTCCCTAATTACAAGCTCAGGAACATATTTTTCACCTTCTACTATTTTTTCTGAATCAGAAGGCCCACATGAGTAAATCATTGTCAAAAAAGCAAGGATAAAAAAATACCTTAACACATGGTTTAAGAAAAATATAACTAATCTTTTATTCATTTTGGCAACTTATTTAAGTTCATAAAAATAAATGGTCTGTACGTCCTTTTCCACTGCATCCGGATCTTCGCCGGGTTTGGCATTGGAATATAGAATATTACGCACCGACCAAAGATTGACATCCCAGCTGCCTTGCCAGAGCTTTTGTTCATCCCTGAAAATCTGATAATTGTACTTTGACTTATACTTATCTACTAATTCCATAAACTCTGGACCACCTACATATTCTCGTGGCAGCTTATCTACTTCATCCTGAGGAACAAATCCATCAAATTGTGTTAACAAGTAGCCATTTGAAAACACGAAATTGCTGTATTCTGAACTGGCTAAAGCATTTAAAAACCCTTCAAATGACTCCTCATCTTTTGTTGGTGAAATCTGCTTGTAGTCTTTACCTGGATATAAATCCCATTTTCCTATCAACTTTAATTCAGGAAACTGGTACACATATATTTCGGGAGAATTAGGAAAAAGCACAAATATCTCATCTTTTATAACTTTTACAATTGGATCTAAATTATTGTATTTTCCAGGAGTGATAGCCATTTGACTTTCAGCGGGAATTGATTCCGAACTCAATATATTCATGGAATCCAGATCTCTAATCGTCAGGAAGGGATAGGAAATACTAAATTCATCCGACTCATAAACATCTTTTGAATTAGATTTTTCCAGAGAAAAGGTATATAAGAAATCCTTGTATGATTGAGCTGCTCGGCTACCTCCTATCCTGTTTGTAACCAAATCAAAGGTGAGTTTCTTTTCCTCCTTCAGGTTAAAAAACAAATCATAAATAAAAGCACTAGTTAAAGTTAAAATTAGGATCTCGTCTTCTCCATAATAATTGGCAATTGTAAAATATCGCTGTTTGTAACTATCCTTTCCATCCTCGCTACGATTAGCTTTGGCTAGAATTTCACCTGAGTTGGCCACTCTAAGGAACTCGCTTGTCTTGAAATCATAGAAAAGAAATTCTGAATGATCCTCTTTCAAATCTATCATCCCTAGGGAAGTTAAGTGATCAATCACCAAACTATCAGTAATCACCAGCTCAGGAATATAAGTATCTGACTGTGTTTCTTGGGTTTTTTCACTACAAGCCACCAAACCTGCGAAAAGAAGTATTTGCAAAAAATTCTTCATGGATTTTAATTTATAAAAAAAACAGGTTAATGCAATTGCTAGTTAGATTTAACAATATGATTTTGAATCTATAGAACCTTTGAAATAGTAAAGTAGCGTTTGACTAATCCACAACGTTTAGCATAAACAATCCAACTTTTAAAATGCGCGCAATTCTAAATATCCTTTTCTTACTATTAATACTGTCTAGTTGCAGCGAGGATGGGCAATTAGAACAAAAGTTTGAGGAAGGCACATTCACTGGTACATTCCAAAGGGATCTTGTCTTTGGTGACAGTGAATTTGCGAATATCACGTTGACATTTGACGGCAATCGATGGAGCGGGACTGGCGACTATCCAAAATATCCAGCACTTTGCAGAGGCACTTATTCTATCAATGGAAATAAAATTACATTTCAGAATGAATGTGCATGGACAGCTGAATTTGATTGGACTTTAATTCTTTCAGGAGAATATAAGTTAACGAAAACCGGAAGCGTATTAGAGTTTTCAAGAGATTATCGTTCTGCAACTTCTGACACCTATATAGACCAGTTTCGATTGACTAAAGATTAGGAGCTTTGAAGAAATACTTCAGCGGGAATGCTGAAGAAGTTTTTGAGTTTTTGAACCATCTTTAACATGATTTCACGCTTGCCTGACAATACCGCGGAAACATGACCTTTCTCCCAATAAAAGTTCAAGCTCATCACTCTCAGGAGTATTTGGCTCTGCATGGAATATTTCCATTAACCTTAGTGAGGCTTTATTATAGTCTTTTTCGCTTTTCAGCACTTTCCACTTCATATCCATAAGTTGAGTTACAATAAAATTGTCGGGTCAAATTCAATTTTGCTTACGTCTATTTTGTCATATTCTCTAACGTCCCAGTGAGTGTCATCACTCACTTAATCAGTATCGACAAGAATACTCACATCGGCACCCAGTTACTAGTAAAAACCGTTCATCTACCTCTACTACCAAACAAAATGGATAGTTCACAATCTCCCGATCGATTTGTACCTGCTTCATTACCGCCGAGATTCTGTGTTAAAACCCTATTAGAAATCGATATT
>TARA_R110002074_G_scaffold3136_5_pt1 | contig 14213 bp, 11 predicted proteins | sample TARA_R110002074 | Tara Oceans TARA_R110002074 (sample SAMEA4397215) | marine metagenome | biome: Polar Biome; feature: [MIX] marine epipelagic wind mixed layer (ENVO:01000061); material: water (ENVO:00002006), including particulate matter (ENVO:01000060) such as... | depth 10-100 m
CGGCCGAATCGTCAAACCGTCAGGAAGCGATCAGGTCGACCCGGCACAAAAGGGTCAGCAGAAAACAAGGAGACCTGCCATGAACAAGACCCTGATGATCCTGGTTGCGACCACCGCCTTGACCGCCGCCGCTGGCGTTCCCGCCTGGAGCACCATCAACACCGCGGCCGACGATACCCAAGGTCGCACCGGCGCGCCGGACGGTAACGCCGCCCAGTCCCAACCCCTGTTGCTTGCCAGCAACGACGCCGACGACGATGACGCCTATCGCCGCCAGGGCCTTCGTGGCCAGAAAGACGACGATGACGACCACGATGATGATGACCACGATGATGATGATGATGACCACGATGATGATGATGATGACGATGATGACGATTACCGTGGTTCCGACCGTGACGATGACGATGACCACGATGATGACGAGTATGGCGATTCCGGCCGCGACGATGACGGCGACGACCACGACAATGATGGCGACTCCCGCGGCTCGGGCGATGACGACGACGATGACGTAGGCGGCGCTGCCAACAATCCCGCGCCCGCCGGCAGCGTAGCCCCGCCGCAGAACGGCCTGTTCCAGAACGGAACGCCGCCGCGCGTTCAGCTGAACTGATCGCGCACCCGTCCCGACACTGACAATCCCAAGGTATCCTGCAATGAAATCGCTTCTTGCCTCGCTGGCGCTGACGACCGCGCTGACGCTTCCCGGCCTGGCCATGGCCCGGCCGGTGACGCTGACCACAACGCTGAATGCTTATGGTGGCCAGGGCGCCTATCTGGCCATCTACGTGAGGGATGCTTCGGGCGCCTATGCCGGCACCTTGTGGATGGCCGGCTCTCGTTCGCGCTACTACTCGGATCTGACGGAATGGTTCCGCGCGACGAATGGCGATACGACGCAGATCAACGGGATCACCGGCGCCAGTGTCGGGGCGGGCCGCTCGCTGGAAATCAGCTTCGATCTTGCCGATTCGCTCTTTGACGCGGGCTATACGCTGCACATTGATGCCGCCGTGGAAAACATGCGCGCAAGCCCGAACGAGGTGGCTGTTCCCCTGACGACCAGCGGCGCGGGCACAACCACGCGCGGCCGCCGCTATGTCGCCGGTTTCCGCTACGACTTGTGAGGAGTGAGGGCCATGATCCGTCAACTTCATCGCTGGCCGGGTCTTCTGGCCCTCGCACTGGTCACGATCCTCGCGCTGAGCGGCGCGGCGCTTTCGGTCTTTCCGGCGGCCGAAAGGATCGCCGCGCCGCCAACCGGGTCCGGCCTGACGCTCGCCACGCTGGCGAGCCGCATCCAGGAAGCCTATCCGGGCGTCGAGGAGATCCGCCGATCTCCATCGGGCCGGATCACGGCCTATTGGTTCGATCAGGGCACACCCGGCGCCGCGGTGATCGACCCCGCCACCGGCACCGGCGTCGGCTCGGCCGACCCCAACCAGGTCCGCCGGTCTCTGACCGAATTCCACAGGTCGTTCTTTCTGGGCGATGGTGGGCGCATCGCGACGGCTATCGGCGCCGCGGCGATGCTGATCCTGGCATTCTCGGGCGTGGTATTGGTGTCGCGCCGGGTCGGCGGCCTGCGCAACTGGTTCCGGCCCCTGCGCGGCCCCCTGTCCGGCCGAATTCATGTCGAAATCGCGCGGCTCTCGCTGATCGGCCTTGTGCTGTCCTCGATCACCGCGCTGTGGATGACCGCCTCCACCTTTTCCCTGTTTCCCGATGGCACCGCCAGGCCCGCATTCCCCACCGACGTAAGCGGACGGACCGGCGCCGCCCTGGACCAGATCGCTGTCTTGCAGCAAACACCCGTCTCCGAATTGCGGGTTCTGAGCTTTCCTTATGCCGGCGACGCCACCGATGTCTTCACCCTGAAGACCGATCGCGGGATCGGGTATCTTGACCAGGGCACCGGTGCGGTGCTGGGTTGGTCCGATCTGACCGGCTGGACCAGACTGTCCGAGACGCTTTACGCGATGCACACCGGTCAGGGCGCGGCGACGCTGGTGCCGGTTCTGGGCGTGGTGTTGGGGCTGATGTCGCTTGGCGTGCCGCTGATGGGGGTGACCGGCGTTCTGATCTGGGCCGCCGGGCGGCGCGGGCGTCCGCGTATCCGTGGCAATCATGCGGCCGGTCACGCCGAAACCATCCTGTTGGTCGGCAGCGAAGGCGGCAGCACCTGGGGCTTTGCATCCACGCTGCACGCGGCGCTCAGCCAGGCGGGTCAACGCGTTCACGTCGGACGGATGTCGGATTTCGCGCCAGCCCGCTATCGCCACGCCGAACGCATCATCGTGCTGGCCGCGACGTATGGCGATGGCGCGGCACCCGCTTCGGCCAGGGGTTTTTTGGAACGCCTGGCTGCCGCCAACCACGCGCCCGGCGCACCGCTGGCCGTGCTGGGCTTCGGCGACCGCAGCTTTGCGCACTATTGCGCCTTTGCCAGCGCAGTCGCCCAGGCCGCCGAAGCGAAGGGCTGGCGCCAGCTGCTGCCCCTGGACACGGTTGACCGCCAGTCGCCGCAGGACTTCGCGCGCTGGGGCCGCGCGCTGGGCCAGGCGCTGGGGCTGGACCTGGAGTTGGCGCACCATCTCGTCACGCCAGTATCCGTGGGACTGACCCTGGTTTCCCGTCGCGACTACGGCGCCGAGGTGCAGGCGCCGACCTCGATCCTGCGCTTTGCCTTGCCGCGACCGACCTTGTGGCAGCGGCTGACCGGACGCGGCTTTGCCCGGTTCAGCGCCGGGGATCTGATCGGCATCATTCCCCAAACGGGCGCCGCACCGCGCTTTTACTCGCTCGCCTCGTCGCGCGCTGACGGGTTTATCGAATTCGTGGTGAAAAGGCACCCGGGCGGGCTGTGCTCGGGCCTGCTGACCGCACTGGAACCCGGCGACATCGTGGGCGCCTTCCTGCGCCCCAATCCCGGCTTTCGTCCCGGGCGCGGGCGTGCGCCCCTGATCCTGATCGGGGCGGGCACCGGCATCGGCCCGCTGGCCGGGTTCGTGCGCGCCAACAGTCCCAAACGGCCCGCGTATCTGTTCTTCGGCATGCGCCACCCCAAGAGCGACTTCTTCTATGACGCCGACATTTCCGCCTGGCAGGAAACCGGTCAGTTGTCCCGGCTGGTCACGGCCGTGTCGCGAGGGGCGCAGCCAAATTACGTGCAGGACGCGCTGCGCACCGAGGCCGCAGAGGTCGCCCGGCTGATCTGCGAAGGCGCCCGTGTGATGGTCTGCGGCGGGCGCGACATGGCCTCGGGCGTGGCCGATGCCTTGGCCGAGATCCTGGCACCCGTGGGGCTGACGCCCGCCGTTCTGAAAGCCGAGGGACGGTATGTCGAAGATGTCTACTGAACTCGAACGTCATGCCCTGAACGGCCCCACCATGGGCACACGCTGGTCGGCGCTGTTCTTCGCCAAGCCCGGGTTTGATCCGCAGCCGGTCCGCGCGGCTCTGCAAGCGGCGGTGGATGCGGTGGATGCGCAGATGTCCACCTGGAACGCGGCCAGCGACCTGATGCGTCTCAACGCGGCGCCCCAGGCGGAGTGGGTGACCCTGCCCGATGGCCTTGAGCGGGTCCTTCGCCTTGGCCTGGAAATCGGGCGCGCCTCGGGCGGGGCCTTCGACATCGGCATGGGCGATGCGGTGACCGCCTGGGGGTTCGGGCCCCAGGATGCCGCGCCCGACGGCATCCGGGCGGCGATGAACGCGCCGCGCCAGCCGGCGCATGACGTGCTGGAACTGGACGGACGCCGCGTGCGAAAGACCCGGCCCATTGCCATCGATCTGAACGGCATCGCCAAGGGCTACGGGGTCGACCAACTGGCGTTGACCCTGCGCGACCACGGGATCGCGGACGGCCTTGTCGGCATCGATGGCGAGATGCGTGCGATGGGCCTTCGTTCGGACGGCGAGGCCTGGAGCATCGCGGTCGAAGCACCGGACCCCAACCGCCGCGCGCCCCAATCAATCCTCGCGCTTCAGGACGCCGCCGTGGCAACATCAGGGGACTATCGGCACTGGATCGATGTTCAGGGTCGTCGCCTGTCGCACACCATGGACCCGCACCGCGGGGCGCCGCTGCTGGCGTCGCCCGCCTCGGTCACGGTTGTCGCCCGCACCGGCGCCGAGGCCGATGCCTGGGCGACGGCGCTCATGGTTCTTGGCCCCGATGCGGGCGCGGCACTGGCAGCTCGACGCGGGCTCGACGCCCTGTTCCTGCTGCGCAACGATGACGGCACCGCACGGGGCGTGGGGGTCGGAGGCCTTTTTTCCAAACTGCCCGCTGCAAGCGCCTGAGCCGCCCATGCGCCGGTGTTCCGAGCGCCATCAATGAGCAGCAGATGGACGCGTTTGCCCGTCCGAGGCAAACCCCGGCGCGCGCATGCGCTGTCGAAACGGCGAACTGACGCAACCCCGGAGGCCGCGCAAGTCACGACGAATAGGGCAGGCAGCCGAGCTCAATCAGAAAACCGCCATGCAATTTCAACGTTTTAGGGGGATAATGGCGGAGAGACAGGGATTCGAACCCTGGGTAGGCTTTCACCCACAACGGTTTTCGAGACCGCCCCGTTCGACCGCTCCGGCACCTCTCCGCGCTGGGGGTCTTGCGGGGGATTTAGCCAAAGAACCGCGAGGGCGCAAGGGGGGCAGCCGGGGTTTTTCGGCTTTCGGTCCCGGTTGCCAATCAGGCCTGCGACCTCACTGAACCAGGCTGAGAGCTGGCCGCTGGATCGGAAGCGGAACGGGCCGGGCCGGGCCCAGGATGGTGACGGAAATCAAGGGCATACCGTCCTGGGTCTCGACAATCGACATCAGTTCGGCGGCGACCGCGATGTCCTTGCTGACATAGCTTTCGATGACTTCGCTCGCCATATCCCGCGACAGGGTGCCAATGCGCCATTCGCGTCTGCTTTTTGAGCCGAAGAGATGCTGTGTCTCGGCTTCGCCAAAGACCGCGACCGTGTCGTCGCGCTCAAACCCGGCGGGAATATGCTCCAGCCGCAGGCCATAGCGCAGGCCCAGCTTCTCGGCCCGGCGGACGGCGGCGGTGAACGCGGCGACCTCGTCCACGCGGTAGAGCGTACCGACAAGGGGCTCGGACCGGGCGATGGGGGCCCATTGCCCGGGCGGGCGGTGGCGCGCAAGACCATAGCGGATCGGCGACGGGGCGACGCTGGGGTTGCTCATATCCTGCCTCTGGCGTTCTTGTAATTAATCGCTCATCCTTAGCGTGTAGAAGGAAAAAGTCAATCCGGATTGGTGCGGGATGCACTGGCTCCGCCGCGTTGAACCAGTGATTGTCTGAATTCTGGATACAATCCGACTGACGGTATTGCACCGGTCAGGGCGCAAGATCAAAGCGGTGCGCCGCGCGCGCCAGGCGGCAACCCGTTCGCCCGGAACCGGGCTCAACAGGCTCGGGCAGCCAGAGTGGCGCACACCGCCCCCGCCCCCATACCGCCTCGGGCGTCGATACTAGAGACGCCGGCAGTTTGCACCAGGAGACATCACACAAGCTACTCGGCAGCGATACGAAACACCGGTTCCATTGCCGCAAACACCTCGTCCGACAGGTGGCACTTGATCTGGTGGCCGCCCGCCAGCGTGCGCATCGGCGGCACATCGATATCGCACAGCCCGTTCGGCACCTTGTCCTTCCAGCGACAGCGCGTCTGGAACGGGCAGCCCGGCGGCGGGTTGACGGCGGACGGAATATCGCCCTCCAGCACGATTCGCTGCTTTTCGATTTTCGTGTCGGCAATCGGCACGGCCGACAACAGCGCCTCGGTATAAGGGTGATAGGGCGGCGCGAACACTTCGTCCGTGGTGCCCAGTTCGACGACATGCCCCAGATACATCACCAGCACCCGGTCGCTCAGGTAGCGCACGATCGACAGGTCATGGCTGATGAATAGCAGCGTCGTCTTGTTTTCGCGCTGGATCTCCATCAGCAGATCGGTCACCGCGGCCTGCACCGACACGTCCAGGGCCGACACCGGTTCATCCGCGATCACCACCTTGGCGTTGCCGGCAAAGGCGCGGGCGATACCCACACGCTGCTTTTGCCCGCCCGACAATTGCCGCGGCATGCGGCCGGCGAATTCGCGTGGCAGCTTGACCAGGTCCAGCAGCTCCAGCATCCGCTGGCGGCGCTCGTCATCGCTTTTGCCGATGCCGAAGATCTCCAGCGCACGGATGATCTGGCGGCCCACGCTCATCGACGGATTCAGCGTGTCGAACGGGTTCTGGAACACCATCTGCAACGATGACACGGTCTCGGTGTTGCGCGACTGGATAGGCGTCGATTGCACCTGCTTGTCAAACAGCGTGATCGTGCCGTCGGTCGCCGTTTCCAGCCCCATCAGCACCTTCGCAAAGGTCGATTTGCCGCAACCGGATTCGCCGACGATGGCCAGCGTCTCGCCCTCATGCGCATCGAAGGTCAGGGTTTCATTGGCCTTCACGACCTTGGTGTTTCCGCCCGAAAACAGCGACGAGGCCGCGACCTCGTAATATTTGCGCACATTCTCCATGCTGAGGACGACGTCGCCGATCTCACCGGACTTGACCTCGGCCTTGGCGGCCATCGGCGCGTCCCAATCGATCTCGTTGAAGCGCAAGCACCGCGAATCGTGGCGTTTGCCGCCCGCGACCTCGGCCATGGCGATATCCGTGGCGTCGCAGAGCCCTTCCTGGAAATAGTCGCAGCGCGGGCCGAAATTGCAGCCGTTCGGGCGTTCATGCGGCAGCGGAAAATTGCCCGGAATGGCCTGCAAGGGGCGCGTGTTCTTGTCCGCGCCCGGCAACGGGATGGAGCGAAACAGCGCCTGCGTATAGGGGTGGCGCATCATGTCGAACACATCCTTGATGTTGCCCGTCTCGACAGCCTCTCCCGAATACATCACCGTGATACGGTCGCAAACCTCCATCACCAGGCCCAGATTGTGGCTGATGAACAGCATCGAGGTGCCGTATTTCTCGGCCAGCACATTGACCAGATCGACGATCCCGGCCTCGACCGTCACATCGAGCGCGGTGGTCGGCTCGTCCAGGATCAACAGAGCGGGCTTCGACATCAACGCCATGGCGATGACGATGCGCTGCTGCTGTCCGCCCGACAACTGGTGCGGATAGGCGTTCAGAATCCGGCCCGGGTCCGGCAGGCGCACATCCTCGACAACCTGGCGGGCCAGTTTCATGGCCTCGGCGCGGGCCATGTTCTGGTGGATCATCGGCACCTCGGCCAGTTGCTGGCCGATCTTCATCGCCGGATTCAAGGAGGCCATGGGCTCCTGGTAGATCATGGCGATTTCCGAGCCACGCAGGTCGCGCAGATCTTCCTGGCTCATGGTGGTCAGATCACGGCCCTTGAACGTGATCGTGCCGCCGACTATGCGTCCGTTGACGCCCAGGTCACGCATGACCGCCAGCGCCACGGTGGACTTGCCGCAGCCGGATTCGCCCACGAGGCCCATCGCCTCGCCGGCCATCACGGTGCAGGAGAAATCCATCACCGCCGGGATTTCACGCAGGCGGGTAAAGAAGGAAATCGACAGATTCTTGATTTCAAGGATCGGTTGAGACGAGTCCCAGGTATCGGTCATAGCGGTCTCCCGTTGGAAGGCGGCGGAACCGGGGGTTTCACACCCCCGGACCCCCGTGGGATATTTTCGGACAGATGATGGAGGCAGGCGGCCCGCATCAGTCCTTCAGGCTTTCTTCACGCAGGCCGTCGGCCAGCAGGTTCAGGCCCAGCACCAGGCTCATCAGCGACAGCGCCGGCACCAGCGCCGGGGTCGGATAGACCGACAGCAGACGACGGCCCATGTTGATGGTCGATCCCCAGTCAGGGCTTTCGGGCGACACGCCCAGGCCAAAGAATCCCAGCGTTCCCAGAAGGATCGTGGTGTAGCCGATGCGCAGGCAGAAATCGACGATCAGCGGCCCGCGCGCGTTGGGAAGGATCTCCCACAGCATGATATACCACGCGCCTTCGCCCCGGGTCTGGGCGGCGGCGACGTAGTCGCGGGTCTTGATGTCCAGCGTTATGCCGCGCACGATCCTGAACACCGTGGGCGAGTTGACGAACACCACCGCCACGAACACGTTCAGCAGGTTGGGGGACATGCCCCAGATGCCCACCGGATCCGCGTTGAACACCAGCCCGATATAGGCCCAGGCGCCAAACAGCAGCACCACGCCGACATAGAGGTTGCGCTTTGCCGGCTGGGTAAAGAACCGGCTGTTGAGCAGCACCGTGACGAACAGGATCGGCGCGATGAACAGGATCCCCGCCATCACCTTGGGGATCAGCGTGTTCTGGATTTCGGGCGCGACCAGCAGGAAGAACAGCAAGATCACCGGGAAGGCCAGAACCAGGTTGGCCAGGAAGGTCAGACCGGTATCCAGCTTGCCGGTGAAATACCCGGCCGGCAGGCCCAGCGAAATACCGATCATGAACGAGATCATCGCCGCGAAGGGCGCGATGCGCAGCACTTCTCGTGCCCCCATGATTGCGCGCGAAAACACGTCGCGCGCCAGGCTGTCGCCGCCCAGCAGGTAATAGGGATACATGTCCCCCGGACTGCGCAGCGCCTCGCCCGGCGAGGCATTGCGCAACCCGCTGACCTGGCCCAGCGGATCATGGGTCACGATCCAGTCGGCGAAGAAGGCGGCGAACAGCCAGAACATGACGATCGCGAAACCGATCATGCCGACATTCGAATCGAACAGCTTTCCGTAAAGGCCCAGCCGCCGCTTGAGGCGGATCGACAGGGCAAAGGTGATGACAAGCGCGATCCAGACGGGCAGCAACTGCTGCGCGATGCGCGCGATGATTTCGAGCCAGCCAAGGGGTTCCATGCTCAGCTCTCCTTAAGAAATACGGATGCGCGGGTTCAGATACACATAGCCGATGTCGGAAATCAGCTGTGTAATCAGAACCACGACCACCGCGACGACCGATGAGGCCAGCAGCAATTCGATGTCATTGTTGACCGCCGCCTCATACAGCGTCCAGCCAAAGCCCGGATAGCTGAACAGCACCTCGGAAATCACCACGCCGTTCAGAAGCCACGGAATTTGCAGCATGATGACGGTAAAGGGCGCGATCAGCGCGTTGCGCAGTGCGTGTTTGATGACGATGTTCGAGAAGCTGACGCCTTTCAGGCGCGCGGTGCGGATATATTGCTGGGTCATCACCTCGGTCATCGAGGCGCGTGTGATGCGGGCGATGTAGCCCATCCCGTAGAGCGCCACGGTCATCACCGGCAGCGTGAAATTCCAGAAGGTAATGTCATCCAATGCCGAACGCGCGTTGCCCTGGAACAGCACCCGCCCCTCAAGAAGCCCCATGCTGGCCAGCAGCGGCGACAGCCCGACGGACGAGGACGCCAGAAGCGCGATGAACACCACCCCGGACACATATTCGGGCGTCGCCGTGGTCACGATCGCCACCGTCGACAAGCTGCGATCGGTGCGCGATCCCTCGCGCATCCCGGCCAGAATGCCCAGGATCAGTGCCGAGGGGACCATGACGATCAGCACCCAGAGCATCAGCAGGCCGGTGGCGCTCAGGCGGTCATTGATGACCTGCAATACATCAGCGGAAAAGCGCGTTGATTGGCCCCATTCGCCCTGCAACAGGCCGCAGCGCTCGCCGGCGCGGGCGACGTCGTCATCGTTCAGACGCACGCAGCGGCCGGTGACGGTGCCATCCGGGGCCTCGCGCACCCAGCCGGGCACCACGCCCAGCCATTCGCCGTAGCGCACCAGAACCGGCGATCCGTACCCGTTGCGTTCGATCCAGTTCTGAACCTCGGCATCGGTCATGCGGCTGCCGGCCTGCGTCTTGGCCAGCGTTTCCAGTTTGGCGGGAAGATTGGTGAGGTAGAAGACCACGAAGGTCAGGCAAAGGGCTGTGAGCAGCATCAACCCGATGCGCCGGAGCAGGAACAACAGCATGGCCTCTCCTGTGTTATTTTGTGATGGCACACGATACGACAAGGCGGTCTGCCTTGCACAGCGCAAGGCAGGGTGGCCATCGAACGGTCTTTGATGAAAGAAACCGGGGCGCCGTCAGAGCGCCCCGGTCAGATCAGATCACTCGACCCAGTATTTCACGTAATCGACCACGAAGGTCGGGTGCATTTCGGCACCGTGAACGCTGGGGATCGCGTTGCGGAACAACGAGCGCCAGTAGGGTTGGATCATCACGCCTTCTTCCTGCATGATAGTTTCCAGCCGCACCATGACCTCGCGACGCGCATCGGCATCGGCGATTCCGTTCGCCTGATCGAGCAGCGTGTCGAACTCTTCGTTCGCAAACGCGGTCTCGTTCCACGGCACGCCCGAACGGTAGGCCAGGTTCAGAACCTGAACACCCAACGGACGCATGTTCCACTCGGTCGAGGACCAGGGATACTTCGCCCAGTCGTTCCAGAAGGTCGCCGACGGCAGGATCGTGCGTTCGATGGTGATGCCCGCGTCACGGACCATGGCGGCAACCGCGTCACAGGTTTCTGCCTGCCACGGCTCATCAACCGAGATCAGTTCGAAGGTGAAATCGGACAGACCTTCGGCCGCGATTTCAGCCGCACCGGCGGCCGGATCGATAACCAGCGGATCCAGCTGTGCGTATTCCGGGTGGATCGGCGCGACATGGTGGTTTTCCGCCGTGACACCCAGGTCGTTATACCCCAGCTCCAGCGCGACGGCGTTGTTGACCATCTTGGTCAGCGCGCGGCGCACATTGCCGTTGTCGTAGGGTTCGCTGTCCTGGTTGAAGCGCACGACCAGCGTGGCCGCCGTGACCGCTTCGGTCCGCGGCATGCCGATGGCCTCGAAGATATCGATGAAATCACCTTCGGTCTTGTAGATGATGTCCACCTCGCCGGCTTCCGCCGCCGCGATCCACGAGGCCGGATCTGCACCCAGATCGACGAATTCGATGCGGTCCAGATAGGCGCCGTTGCCAGCGTTCCACCAGGTGTGGTCGGGGTTGCGCTCGATCACGGCGCCGATGCCGGGCTCGTAGCTGACCGGAAGGTAGGGGCCGGTGCCGATCGGATCCGCGACCGGATCGCCCGAGGAGAAGGACGGGTGGACAACCGCGGCCGGATAGTCGGCCATGCCGACGACCAGCGAAATATCCGGCGCGGGCAACGTGACCAGAACGGTGTAGTCGTCAACACGGGTCAAACCGCCTTCACGCACGGCGCCGTTTTCAACCAGGCCGCCCATGCGGGTCGCCATCGAGTTGCCCTCGACGGATTCGTCGCACCAGCGGGTGATGGCGTCGATCACGTTGTCGGCGGTGAACATGTCACCATTGTTCCAGGTCACACCCTGACGCACACGCAGGGTGTATTGCGTGGCATCGTCATTGACATCCCAGCCTTCGAGCAGGATCGGGGTGAGCGAACCGTCACGCTCGTATTGAACAAGATATTCCAGCCAGCCGCGGCAGGTGTTGGCCAGTTCCGACCAGTCCCAGGTGCGCGGGTCACGCTGCGGCTTGACGAACATCTGCATCCGGACCGAGCCGCCAACCTTCGGCATCATGCCGTCCGACGCGGCTCGCGCCTGGGGCGCGGCAAGGCCCAGCAGACCATAGGCTGCCGGCGCGGCAAGCCCCAGCGCGGTCGCGCGGGTCAGAAACTCGCGGCGGTCCAGCTTGCCCTCGGCGCATTCACGCGCATACATCTCGGCAACCGGATGCATGCGCTTTCCACCGTGGTTAAAGTCTTTCATTGTGGTCTTCTCCCTGTTGAGTTCTTGCCTTCGGGATCAATGCCCCGAGGATTGTTTCATTGCGCCGTCCTGACCGGCAAATCTGCCGGGCCAAAGGCGACATACCTTCATCCAATCGCGACACTGGCTGGAATTCAAGCCCAATCTTGGGCCTGAATGACCAATTTCAGGTTATCTGAACTTGAGCCGCAGTGCAGCAACTTGCGTTATTTTCGCGGCGCGCCGCCCTCGAATCCGTTGGTGCCGCCATAAGAACAGGGCGATTCCTGCATTTGCAGATGAAGCGTATCGCCGGCATAGGGATGCGCGCGCGCCAGATCCTCGTCGAAGTCGATCCCCAGGCCCGGCGCGGTGGGCGCGGCGATGTATCCGTCCTCGACGCGGATGCTGTTGCGGATCAGCGGCAGGTGAAACGCCCCGCCTTGCTGGATGCTTTCCACCAGCAACAGGTTGGGCAGGGTCACCGCCAGTTGAATATTCGCGGCCCATTCGACCGGCCCGGCATAGAGATGCGGCGCGACCTGCACGCCGAAGGCTTCGGCCATGGCGGCGATCTTCTTGGTTTCCAGAATGCCTCCGGACCGCCCCAGCGCCGGTTGCAGGATCGCCGCCCCGCCCGACCGCAGCAGCGCGCCGAATTCGGCCTTGGTGGTCATCCGCTCGCCCGTTGCGATCGGGATCCGCACGGCCCGCGCGACCTGCGCGAAATCCAGCAGGTTGTCCGGCGGGATCGGTTCTTCGAACCACAACGGGCTGTAGGGCTCCAGCGCCTGCCCCAGCCGGATCGCCCCGGCCGGGTTGAATTGCCCATGCGTGCCGAACAGCAGATCCGCGCGGTTGCCCACCGCATCCCGCAGCGCCGCGCACATGCGCACGCTCAGATCAATGTCGAACAGGGACGGTTGATGCCCGCCCCGGATGGTATAGGGGCCAGCGGGATCGAACTTGATCGCCGTGAACCCCTGATCGACGGCCTCCAGCGCGCTTTCGGCCTGCATCTCGGGCGAGGACCAGAAGGCCGCCGGATCATGATGTGCCATGGGATAGAGATAGGTATAGGCGCGCACCCGGTCATTCATTCGCCCGCCCAGCAGCGCGTGAACCGGGCGCTCATGCGCCTTGCCCAGGATGTCCCAGCAGGCGATCTCCAACCCCGAAAACGCGCCCATGACCGTCAGGTCCGGGCGCTGGGTGAACCCCGCCGAATAGGCGCGCCGGAACATCAGTTCGATATTCTCGGGGTTTTCGCCCTGCATGTGGCGTTCGAAAACGTCCTCGATCACCGCGACCATCGCGCGGGGGCCGACCGAGGCCGCGTAGACCTCGCCATAGCCTGTGATCGCGTTGTCAGCGGTCAGCTTGACGATGATCCAGTAGCGCCCGCCCCAGCCAGGGGGTGGCGTGCCGATGACGAAGACCTCAAGATCCGTTAGCTTCAAACCCGCACCCTTTCCGTTCTTGCTGCGAGGTTACCCATGACCCCCAGACGTCTGACACTCCATGACCTCGATGCCCTTGTCCAGACGCCCGAAGGGCTGTTCAACGGCCCCGTCGATCTCCACCAGGCGCAGGCGTTCCTCGCCAGCCCGCTGCACCATCTGTTCATGATCTTCAAGGACGGACATGCCATGTCTTTTGCGTCGGGCAGCGTCTTGCTGCACCCGGACAAGAAGCCCTGCCTGTTCATCAACGAGGTCGGCACCCGTGACAGCCATCAGCGCCGGGGGCTGGCCACGCTGGTCACCCAGGCGCCGATCGACCACGCCCGCGCGACGGGCTGTAACGGCATCTGGCTGGGCACCGAGCCCGACAACACCGCCGCCCGCGCGCTCTATCGCCGGCTGGGGGCCGAAGAACAGACCTTCACAGGCAATGCCTGGGACGGCGCCTTTGACCCGGATTGATATCACGGATCCATCACGATGACATTGCGGCGCACCGCACCACTGCGCGCGTCGGCAATCGCCTCGTTGATCTGCTCGAACCGGTAGCGGCCGGAAACCAGCTCCTCCAGCTTCAGCCGCCCCTGCCGCCACAGGTCCACCAGATAGGGAATATCCCGCCCGATCACCGCGCCGCCCATGAAGCTGCCCTTCATGGTCTGCGCCATCACCGCCATGGCCTGCGGCTCCAGGTTGAAGGTGGCGCCCACCGGCGGCATGCCCACGGCGACAATCGTCCCGCCGCGCACCGCCAGGCCCGAAGCCCCTCCATAGGCCGCCACCGCGCCCACCGTGACAAAAACATATTCCGCCCCGCCGCCAGTCATCTTGCGCACCGCCCGGCGCAACCCGTCCATGTCGGCGCGCAGAACGTCGGTGGCGCCGAACTCGCGCGCCGCCGCCAGCTTTTCATCGGCGATGTCGATGGCGATGATCCGCGCGGCCCCCGCCAGACGCGCACCCTGAATGGCGTTCAAGCCCACACCGCCCGCGCCGATCACCACGCAG
>TARA_R110002074_G_scaffold11173_23_pt1 | contig 14212 bp, 9 predicted proteins | sample TARA_R110002074 | Tara Oceans TARA_R110002074 (sample SAMEA4397215) | marine metagenome | biome: Polar Biome; feature: [MIX] marine epipelagic wind mixed layer (ENVO:01000061); material: water (ENVO:00002006), including particulate matter (ENVO:01000060) such as... | depth 10-100 m
GGTCACAGCGCTCTCCGACTTGCACGGACGACGACTTGGTTTCGATCGACAGACCCTCGAGGTAGCCCTCGATGGAGTACTCGCCGCCTTCGACGAGGCCCAGGAATTCATAGGCGCCCTCCGCGTCGGTCCGAACTCGACTTCGAGTGGCGCGCCGCATCGCCCAGTGGTCCGCGCTGGTTCGCAACGCGCTGTCCAAGGTCTCGACTTCGGGCGCCGCTCGACCGACGGCGGGATACTGCGCGGGACCGGACCAAGGCTGATTCCGCGTCAGGATCAAAGTCACGTCCGCGAGCGGCTCACCGTCCTTGGTGCGCACCTCGCCCCAGATCTTGCCCTCACCCGACTCCGGATCGATGCTTGGCGCGTGCACATCGGCGATCGCGCGATCCACGCGCTCCGGTGCCAAGGTCCGAGCGGGAATCGGCACGTCCGTAGCGGCCTCCGATCGGGAGGCATCGACCACATCCGCCTTCAACTCGGCCGGGCGCTTCGACTCGGCCGCCGCGACGATTCCGGAACGATGATCGACGGGCACGACCTGGGTGGGATCCGCGTCGGCGGGAGCGATCACATATCCGATCGCGACGCCGAACAGGAGCGTGAACAGGGCGAGCAACAGGCTCTTGGCAGCCATGGGTTACCTTCTCTCGGGGGTTGTCGACAGCCTGGCCTGGTTCCCTCACGGGGATGTGCCGTGAGTGGGCCCAACTCGTGCGTTGGGTGTGCTCACGGTGCATGCTCAAGGGGGATCCTGGCTAGGTACGTTCTGAGGGTACGGCTTCTTCGCGGACTCGCGTTCCGAATCGCCCCTGCGCACGGAGGGCACGGCGTGGAGCGTCGGAATCAGTCATCGCGGTGCGTCGGATGGAACGACCCACCCAGGGATTGACCTTCCGTGTCTTCACTGGACGGGATCGTGAACGTCAGATTCTCGCCTTCACGCAAGGTCAGCACCGTGAAGGTGTTCGGACGGTTGCCGCCGAGCGCGTTGCGCATCGCATTGGCGGTCGACTCGATGCCGACGACTTCGAGGATGCGATCGCCGGGACGCAGGCCCGCCACGTAGAGGATGCCCTCGATGTCGCTGATGCGCACCTCGAGAGCGTCCATCACGCGCGGCGAGAACACGATCTCGCCGCAGGGGACGGTGACCTCCATCGTGTCGCTCGCGTTGTTGCCACCCAACGTGTACGCCCCGGGGACGACGTCGCGGAACGTGGCGCGCAGGTTCTCGTCGAGTTCGGCGTTCAAGCTGCCGCGCCCGCGGAAACGACCCTGCATGCCGTCGTTCTCGTCCGTCACGGGGCGCATGTACATGTACGTTCCCTTGGACAACGTCGGGGCGATCACGGTCACGTCGTGGACCACCGGTGCAGCGAAGTTGCAGGGCGTGTTCTTGCGTCGGGCGTCGACCTCCTGGGACGCGACGCGGCGCTCGTTCCACATCTCGGTGCCGAGGTTCAGAGTCACCTGATAGCGACCGGGAACGAGGCCCTCCAGGACCGCGACACCGCTCGAGTCGACCTTGGGATCGCCCTGGCCGCCGGTCCAGTACTCGCGACCGCTGTTGCCATCGGCCAGGAACTTGGCGGTCACGCGCAAGCGTCCCTTGACGGCGCAATTGGCGTAGCCATCGACCTGGACGCGGATCGAGATCGGCTCGTCGAACTGCACGTCGACGCGCATCTGCCCTTGGGTGAGCGGAACGTTCTTCTGGCCGTAGTCCGGGTGGGTCACGCGCATCGAGTAGGTCTCCTGCGGCGCCCACGGCTCAACGATCTTGGCGATCTCGCCCTTCAGCGGCACCGCGTACGTCCCGTCGTCGTTCTCCTTGAGGTTCACGCCGAAGTGCGACGAGTTGTTCTCACCCTTGCGCTCGACCGTGATGTGGATGTCCGGCAGGAGTCGCCCCGCCGGCGAGGTCACCGCAACCGTCATCGACGGTACCTCCTTGCGCTCGCCCATCTTGAGGGCGACCTCGACGAGGCCGCTGGTCACATCGACGATCTCGTAGGCGAAGATCACCTTGCCTTCCCAATCGGTCGCGCCGACGGCGTAGCGCCCCGGAGCCAGATCCATGAAGTGGAAGAAGCCGTTGTCCTCGTCCGAATGCACGGAGGACTTGCCCAGCGCCTCTTCGCTGAACTCCGTGCCGCCTCCCAGCTCGAGCAGTTTGACCAGGTGGTCGTCCTCCTGCTCGCCGTCCCACGTCCCGCGGATGCCCGTGCGCGGAGCCAGTTCGAGGGTGACGGGGCCGTTCGATCCCGGCTCGATCATCACCGTCTGCTTCTCGCTCGCGTGATCGGAATCCAAGTTGTACGAGCCCACCGCGTGGCGGGTCGACCAACCTTGGTAGGCCCGAAGCTGCGTGCGCCCCGGGGAGAGCCGCAGCTGATTGTCATCGGGCGCCCAGGCGTACGCCGAACTGTTGTGCGAACGCTGAACGAAGACCGCAGCCTCGTCGACGGGACTGCCCGCAGCGTCGACGACCAACACCTCGAGGGTCGCGACGGCGCGCGCGCGGAAGTCGACCTCGGAGCCGGGCCGAATGCGATACGCGTCGTCGATCGCATGAACGATGTGCCCCTCGAGTTGAGCACTCAACCGATAGTTCGTCATCGGGTCCAACCCGACGGCACGGTAGACACCGTTCTTGCCCGAGATGCAGCGCAGCCGATCGGCGCGCGACTCCGACCAGTCCTCGGCGGCCTCTTGCAGGTGCTCCTCCAGGGTCGTCTCGGGGGCGGCGGCAGCGCCGACCGAGTTCGGGTCCTCCAACCTCATCTCGTTCCGCATGCGCCGAACGATGATCGTCGCGCCCTCGAGCCCCAGCCCTTGGGCGTCCATCACGCGACCCACGATCTCGCCGGAGCCGGCCGCGGATGCCTGGGCCTCGGGCTCGGCGATGCTCGAGATGGCCGCCTTCACCCGATGGGGCGACAGGGCCGGGACGTTCTGGGACGGGGCCTCGACCTCACTGCGCCGGCCTCCCCCCGACCCGCCCGCCAAAGGGGTAACCGGGTCCTGGTGGACCGGCTGGGATCCGGTGCGGTGGCCGGCCAGCACGATCGGCTCGGCCCCGCCGGATCCGGGAGCCACGAGATAACCGAGGGCCCCTCCGATCAGGAGAGCCATCGTTGCGGGCAGGAGCGAGCGTGCGTTCATGGGCACCGGGGGTTCCGGACGAGCCCCAACGTGATGAGCGCGTCGGGGAAAGGACAGGTCGACCTAGGTCGCCATTCGAGCATCTGGGGCGCCTGATTCGCAGCCCCCGAAGGTGAGATCGAGGTTGGGTTCGACGGAAGGGCCCTGAAGCGGGGCTGGGTGCCCCTCTGCGGGACCGGGAGCGGACCAGGACATACCCTGAAGGTCCCGCCCGGGGCGGTTGCGCAGCCTCCCGACCCTTCCTATCATCCGGGGCTTCACCACAGGGATTCAAAGTCTCCGGACAGGTTCTTGAAGGACCCCGCGCTGGATTCCCTTCCGGGCCACCATCGACCTGGACGTTCCCCGTGATCCCTTGTGGGCAACTCCCACGAGATTTCCTCCGCGCTCGCGCTCCATGACCGCCATCGACGCCCCGCCCTTCGACCTCAAGTCGGACCCCATCCCCAGCTTCGGCGCCCTCCAACAGGAACGCTGCCGCATCTTCGAGAGCAGCCAGGAAGTCGAACTCTTCCGCAGCAAAGTCGTCCAACTCATGGACGAGGGTGAAGAGGGACGTCGCAAGGGCCTCGGCATGTGGCTCGTCGGCGATCTCGAGAGCGCCGCCAAGCGCCTCTTGCCGTACGAGCAGGACGACGTCGCCGCGTTCACGCGCGCCAACGCGCTCATGTCGCTGCGTCGCCCGTCGGAAGCCAAACCGATCTTCGAGCGCCTCAGCACGAAGTACCCGGACGAGCCGCGTCCGCGCGGTGGCATGCTCGACAGTCAACTCGACGCCGACCTCGAGAAGGGCGACCTGGAATCCGCCGGTCAGACCCTCGAGGCCGCCTTGAACGCCGCACCGTCCAGCTTCGCGGGCAGCGCGGAAGCGCTCTACCTGCAAGGCCGCTTGGCGGAATGCAAGAACGAGCCCCAGGCCGCCGTCGACAACTACCTCGCCGCGCGCGAGGTCGATCCGACGCATCGCCGCAACCTATTCCGTTTGGCGTACTGCGCCGAGCGTGGTGGCCTCGACGAACTCGCGCTCGAATCGTACGAGAGCCTCTCCTCGATGCTGCCGATCGACCGCGCGACGCTGTCGAACCTGGGACTGCTCTACGAGGACCTGGGTCGCGATCAGGACGCCGCCGCGTGTTACGACACGATCACGAAAGGCTGCCCGATGGACCGCCGCGCCAAGCTCTATCTCGAGGATGCGCGCGCCGGGATGATCATGTTCTACGACGAGGACATGGAGAAGAAGGAGGATCGACTCAACCAGATCCTGCGCATCCCGATCACCGACTTCGAACTGTCCGTCCGGGCGCGCAACTGCCTGAACAAGATGGACATCATGACGCTCGGCGACCTGGTCAAGAAGACCGAGGCCGAGCTGCTCAGCTACAAGAACTTCGGCGAGACGTCCCTCGCCGAGATCAAGGAGATCTTGAACTCCAAGAACCTCCGCCTCGGCATGGCCCGCGAGGAAGCGGTCGCGAGCATCTCGCGCCAGCGCGTCGAGGCTCCGGTCTCGGCCGATCCGAACGATCCGCGCAACAAGCCGATGAGCGAGCTCAAGCTTTCGATCCGCGCGCGTCGCACGGTCGAGAACCTGGGTTGCATGACGCTCGGCGACGTCGCTCAGCACTCGGAAGAGGAGCTCCTGGGCATGCCGAACTTCGGCGTGACCAGCCTGCTCGAGCTGAAGAACAAGCTGTCCGAGCACAACATGAAGCTCAAGGGCGAGGACTGATCCAGACCCCTTCCGGATGCCCGCGCATCGCGGGCTCCGGAACGAACCTGCGCCCGTCACGCAGCTCTTCGGAGCCGCGACCTCGGGTCCTAAGGAGACGCGCGTGTACGAGTACCTGGAAGGGACCGTGGTCGAGCGCAACGCCGCTCACCTGGTGATCGACGTCGGTGGTGTCGGCTATTCGCTGCGCACGCCGCTCGGCAGGCCGCTGCCCGAGCTCGGCTCGCGAGCCCGCATCTGGACGCACTTCGTCGTGCGCGAGGACGCGCAGACGCTCTACGGCTTCACCCAGCTCGAGGACCGCGACCTGTTCCGCATGCTGCTGCGCGTGCGCGGCGTCGGGCCCGGCATGGCGTTGGCCGTGCAGTCGGGCCTGGATCGCGAGGACATGGTGCAGGCCCTCATGGCCAAGGACCCCGTGCCCTTCACGCGCGCCAAGGGCGTCGGCAAGAAGACCGCTGAGCAGATCGTGCTCGACCTGCACGAACGCGTCGCGCGGTTCGCTGGCAGCACGACCTCCGGCTCCGGCACCCTCACGCCGTCCGCGCCCCCCAGCCCGGGCCAGGCGAACCTCGAGGACGCGGCCGCCGCGCTCGTCTCGATCGGCTACCCCGAGAAGGAAGCCAGCAAACTGGTCACGAAGGCGGCCAAGACGGTCGATCCTTCCGACCTCGAAGCCCTCGTTCGCGCCGCCATCCGCGGTTGAACGCAGCCCCCCCCACGACCGTCCGCTCCACCGCACCCTCGCGGACCTACCCCTCCGCGACCTCTTGGACGCACCCATCAAGGCCATGACTCCCCGCACGCCTGCGCAAGTTCGCATCCTCATCTGCGACGACCTCCACCCCGACGGCATCGCGCGCCTGCGCGAGCTGGGCTTCGAACCGGAGGAGCGGGTCGGCATGACCCCCGAGGAACTCCTGACCGCCGTGCCGGACGTGCACGGGGTCATGGTGCGCTCGGCCACCAAGATCACGGCGGACGTCATCGCGGCCGCCCCGCACCTCGAGGTCGTCGGTCGCGCCGGCGTCGGGGTCGACAACGTCGACGTCAAGGCCGCCACCCAACGCGGCGTCGTCGTCATGAACACACCGACGGGCAACACGGTCACGACCGGTGAGCTCGCGATCAGCCTGCTCTGCTCGGTCGCCCGCCACATCCCTCGCGCGGACCGACTCACGCGCAGCGGGACGTGGAAGAAGAAGGGGCTGATGGGTTCCGAGATCACTGGCAAGACCTTGGGCGTCATCGGGCTGGGCCGGATCGGCCGCGTCGTCGCGGACCGCGCGCAAGGCCTGCGCATGAACGTCATCGCGCACGATCCCTACCTGTCCGGCACGGGCGCCGCCTCGCCGGTCGAAGGCGTCGATCTGATGACGCTGGACGAGTTGCTGGAGCGCGCCGACTTCGTCACTCTGCACGTGCCGCTCATCGACAGCACGCGCAACATCATCTCGAAGGAAGCGATGGCCAAGATGAAGCCCGGCGCGCGGTTGATCAACGCGGCGCGCGGCGGTTTGGTCGACGAGCACGCGCTGGCCGATGCGCTCGAATCCGGGCACCTCGCGGGCGCCGCGCTCGACGTGATGGTCGAGGAGCCGCCGTCCCCGGATCACCCGCTGCTGGGCCGCGAGGACGTCATCCTGACGCCGCACCTGGGCGCGTCCTCGCACGAAGCGCAACGCAAGGTCGCGGTCGACCTGGCCGACCAGTTCGGCACGTTCTTCCACGACGGCATCGCGCACAACGCGGTCAACGCACCGGCCGTTTCGGCGTCGACCCTGCGCAGCCTCGGCGCGTACGGCGTGCTCGCCGAACGCATGGGCTCGTTCCTGGCCCAGCGCATGCAGCAGCCGATCGAGAAGATCGAGTTCAGCGTCTCCGGGAAGGTCGCCGAGAAGGACGACGGCTACCTGAAGCTCCTGCTGCTCAGCTCGGTCCTGGGGCAGTCGATGGACATCGGCGTGAACCTGGTGAACGCCCCGTTGCTCGCCAAGGAACGCGGCCTGCGCGTGCTCGAGGGCGGCGACGAGGACGCGCTGGGCTATACGTCCCTCTTGGGCGTGCGCGTCTCCAGCAAGAACGGCGCGGAGAGCCACGCCGTCGCCGGAACCGTGTTCGGCGGCCAGCCGCGCTTCGTGCGCGTGGACGGTATGCACACCGACTTCGCAGCCGAGGGCCATCTGCTCATCACGACCCACCATGACCGTCCGGGCGTGCTCGGCGCGATCGGTGCCGTGCTCGGCGACTGCGGGATCAACATCCGGCGTGTCGACCTGGGCCCTGCGAAGCAGAGCGCCGAAGGCCTCGCCTCGGCCTTCCTGTCCCTGTACGACACGGCCCCGGACGACGTCCTGGATCGCGTGCGCGCCATCGAGCCCGTCGTGTCCGCCCAACGCATCGAGCTGTGAGCCGCACCCCGTCGCCGCCGCCGTACGGCACGATCGTCTTCGACTGCGACTCGACGCTGTCCGCGATCGAGGGCATCGAAGAACTCGCCCACGGAAGGACGGCCGAACTGCGCCAACAGATCGCGGCTCTCACCGACCGCGCGATGGACGGCGAGCTGCCGCTCGAGGACGTCTACGGCGCGCGCCTGGACCTGCTCCAGCCCACGCGCGCCGACGTCGAGCGCATCGGTGCGTTGTACGTCGAACGCGCGCTGCCGAACGCCAAGGCGGTCGTCGCCGCGCTGCAGTTCCTGGGCAAGCGCGTCGCCATCCTGTCGGGCGGTCTGCTGCCCCCGGTCCTGCACATCGCACGCCATCTCGGCGTGGACGAGGACGACGTGAACGCCGTCGACCTGACGTTCGAAGATCAGGGTCGCTACGCGGGTTTCGACACCGATTCGCCGCTGGCGCGCGCCGGCGGCAAGCCCGAGGTGCTGGCGGCCTGGTCCACGAGGCTGCCCCAACCGCTGTGCCTGATCGGCGACGGCGCCACCGACCTCGAAGCCGCCTCCGTTTGCGCACGCTTCGTCGCCTTCACCGCGATCGCGCGCCGCGAAGCCGTCGTTGCCGGCGCGGACGTCGAGTGCGACACGGCCGACCTCGCGGCCCTGTTGCCCGCTCTGCTCACCCCGGAGGAGCTGTTTCGGCTCGCCGGATCCCCTGCCCACGCGGACGTCGTCCGCGATCTTCCCACGGCCTGAACGGCCGCCCGCCCGCCGCTCCCATGCTCTGGATCCCCGGTCCCACCGAAGTTCGTCCCGAAATTCTCGCCGAGTTCGCCCGGCCCACCATCGGCCACCGCAGTCCTGCGATGGGAGAGCTGATCGAACGACTCGATCCCGGCCTGCGCCTGGCCTTCGGTCTCGAAGCCGGTTCGGACTCGCACGTCGCCGCGCACACGACCACCGCCAGCGGCCTGATGGAGACGGCGCTGTTCGGCGTCGGTCCGAAGGTGCTGTCCTTGGTGATCGGCGCCTTCTCGAAGCGCTTCGCCCAGATCGCCGAGATCCTGGGCAAGGACGTGACGAAGCTCGAGGTTCCGATGGGCCAGGTCGTCACGCCGGAGATGCTCAGCCAAGCGCTCGACGAGAACGGTCCGTTCGACGCTGTGACCGTCGTCTGGAACGAGACCTCGACCGGCACGTCGAACCCGATCCCGGCATTGGCCGAGGTGCTGCGCGCTCACCCCGATACGCGACTCCTGGTCGATGTCGTCAGCTGGATCGCGGGCGCCCCGATCGACCTCGACCAGCACCGCATCGACTTCGCGTTCGCGGGTGTGCAGAAGGCCCTCGCCCTGCCCCCCGGCATCGCCGTGTGCGGTGTCTCGGACCGCTACCTCGAAGGGGCGCGCAAGCTCGAGCGTCGCACCTGGTACCACGATCCGGTGATGGTCGTCGAAGGTCACGCCGACCGGAAGACTCCGATGACGCCGGCGATCCCGCACTACACCGGACTCGCGAAGCAGCTCGAGGACATCTCGAACGGCGTGACGTTGCCCGAGGCCGAGCGCGGCAAGTCCGGCGTCGATGCCTGGAACGCGCGCTTCGCCAAGCACGCCCGGATGCAGGCGAGCACGGCAGCCTGGGCTGCTGGACACGGCTTGAGCCTGCTGCCCAGCCCGGAATTCGCATCGCCGACCGTGTCGTGCATCCAAGTGGGCGACCTGGACGTCGGTGCGCTCGTCAAGGGCCTCAAGGCTCGCGACCTGGAGATCTCGAACGGGTACGGCGACCTCAAGGGCAAGACGTTCCGCATCGGCCACATGGGCGATCACACGGAAGACGGTCTGAACGCCCTGCTGCAAGCCGCGGACGAAGTCCTGGCCAGCTGAACCTCGAGCTCACGAGTTCGGCCCGACGAGCCCTTCGTCGGCCGCTTGACGCAGCCCCAAGCTGCGCAACATCTCCGGGTCGATCCGGTGCAGCTGATGGACCAAGGTCCGCTCGGGATCGAACGTCCCGGGCGGATAGGCGCCGCCGGCGATCTCGATGTCGAGCCGCTCGACCAGGTGCTCGAGCAGTCGCGTGTAGGCCGCCGCGTGCGGCGTCAGGTTCGTTCCGTTCTGGGCCGCGTCGAGCAACTCGACCAGCGCGATGCGAGGATCGGGGCTCGCGCAGAACGCGACCAGTTGCGCACGGTACTCGAGTCGCTGCATGACGCGCAGCGGCGAGAAGCCAGCGTCCCAGAGCAACCGGAAGACCGCGCCCCAGTGTTCCCCGAGCGGATAGAACCGCGCGCGATCGCAGAGGTGCGCTTCCTCGTGAACGCCGGTCACCGTGACCAGGTCGTCGAGCGTGATCGAGCCGAGCGTTCCGTCCCCAGGACCACGCTCCAGCATCACCGCCAGACGCATGCGTTGTCCTTCATCCAACGGCAGGTCGATCGAGCGGCGTTCCTCGCGCGTCTTCGCCCGCAATCCGCGAACGTCGAGTGCGGCTTGGATGCGGGCGGCGGCGTCGGGACCCTGGAACGCGCTGCGCAGGAGTTCCCACTCATCCAGCTCGGCGCGGAGTGCGCTGAGCTCGAGCCAATAACCCTCGTGCAACGCGGCCCCGGCGATGCGTGCTCCGCGGCGGCCGTCGCGACCTTCCACGTCCACGCCGTCGCAGATCGCCACGGTGCCGGACCAGGGCAAGCCGAGGTGTTGGCCGGAACGCTCCTCGACCCAGACCTGGCGCATCAAGGCCGCATCGGGCGGGGTTCCCCAGGCGTCGCCGAAGAGCGGGAAGCGTCCCAGCGCACGAGCCGCTTGGGCCAGTCCCGGCACGACGTCTCCGTCGGAACCGAGGCCGAGTCGTTGATCCAAAGCCGAGTAGAACGGGCCCGGGTGTACGACGGCGCCGGCGATGCCGTAGCGAATCAACGGGGACTCGATCGATTCGGTGTTCGCGAGTGCTGCGCCCAGACCCGGGTTGCCCAACACGGCTTGCCCTTGGGTCAACACCGCCGCGACCGCGGTCAACAGATCGTCCAGGTCCTTGACCTCGGCGCCTCCATCGAGCGCCTCGCTGACCGGCACGTCGAGCTCGGGGTCGAAGCGCGCCGCCCCGCGATCGACGCGTGACACCAAACGCGAGATCTCGCGCATCATCAGCTGCCCCGCGGCGGCTCGACGGTCGAGGTGCAGCGCTTGGTCCAGGTCGCCGTACGGCAGCGCGCTGGCGTAGCTGCGTGCCGCATCGAACCACCCCACCAGAAGGAGCGCTTCCCCGAAGTCAACGGTGGCCGCCGCTCCTCCGTTCGAGGTGGCCCGGGCGGTCCGAACGAGCTCTGCCAGACCCGCGTCACGCGGCAGGCCCGCCTCGTCGAGGACCTGGCCGGGCAGGTCCTGGAGCCACTCCGCGACGACCTCGTGCGGCGGGCGCACTCCGAGTTCGAGCCCCAGACGTGCGTTGCCATCGCGCGGTCCCTGGAGCCCACCTGCGGCACCGGCACGCTTGGCCAGAGCCAAAGCCAGCGGAGTGGTGTTCCCGCCCAACAGGGTTTGCGCTTCGAGGGCATCGAGCACCGGCGAACCGAACTCCGCCTGAAGCGAACGTTCCGCCAACGCCACGCGCCGCTTCGCGCGGTCCAGCCTGGCGACACGCCCGACGCTGCGCAGTTCGTTCTGGGTCAAGCGACCGCGCGAGATCAGCTCGGCCAAGCGCACCTGGCCCCGCCGGCGCAGGTCGTCGGACCCCGAACCCGTTTCAAACCTGGCCAGGTGGACCGCGAGCCAATCACGATCGGCTTCGAGCAGATCGGGACTCGCCAGGCGCTCGGCCAGCAACGTCACCGCCTGGGGTTCGCGTCCCTCGGCGTCCAAGTAGGTCGCCAGGGCGTAGGTGAAGAACGTGCGCTCCCACGAATCGCGGGCGAGCGCCACGGCGCGACGACCCAGGTCGATGGCCTGGCCGCTCCTGCGTTTCTGATGCTTGCGCCAAGCGAGACCGTGCCAGGCCCAGCTGCAATTCGCGTCCGCGCGGGTCGCAGCCACGAAGCGACCCGTTCCGGCATTCCCTTCGAGGCGTCCAGCCAGGTAGAGGGCGATGGGATCCTCGGGACTCTGCTGCAGCACGTCGCGCCACGAGTCCAGAGTCGCCGGCCCCAGCAAGGCCAGGTGATCCAGGTCCGCCAAGAATCGCAAGGGAGCGATCCAGGTCGGATCGAGGTCCGCGGCGGTTCGTGCCGCGGTCCGAGCAGCATCCAGGTCGCCCGATCGCTCGAACGTGCGCGCTTCGGCGAGGGCCCTGGAGGCTTCGTCCGCAGCGGGCGTGGCGACCGGCGGCCCCAGCGTGCGGCAGGCGCCACAGGCGAAGCCGACCAGGACGACCACGAGCAAGCAGCGCATGCGGCTCATCCGGGAGCGACCCAGAACGCCTCGAGGACCGCGTCGTTCCCGCGCTCGGAGTCCCTTCGCTCGCGCAAGCGTTCGGGAATCAAGAAGCTGCCCAGGCTCGGGCCGACACCACCGCGAACGTTGCCGGTGACGACCTGGATCTGGTCGACGAAGCCAGCGTTCAGGTGCGCCTCGAGCATCTCGGGGCCGGCCTCCAACAGCACGCGTCGGAATCCGGTCTCCCACATCCACGTGTGAACATCGCGCAACTCGAGGTGCTGGCGATCGGCACCGCGGATGGGAACGACGGTAGCACCTGCGGCGGTCAACGCTCGCAAGCGCACCGGGTCGGGTCCCATCTGGGTCAGGACGTACACCGGCCCACCAGCGGGCTCGGCGTGGAAGATGCGCGCGTTCGGCGACAGGCGCAGGCTGCTGTCGAGCACGATGCGCGCGGGCTGCGAACTCGTGTCACCGGGCTCGCGCACGTTCAGCTGCGGGTCGTCGGCGAGCACCGTCCCCATGCCGGTCAGGATCGCGTCGCAGCGACTTCGCAACTGATGCACCGCGGCCAGGGACTCGGGCCCACTGATCGTGCGACCGTCGCCTTCGCCCTCGGGCGGAGACAGTTGCCCCGAGAGCGTCTGCGCCCACTTGGCGATGATCCACGGACGCGGACGTCGCACGCGGTCGAAGGAACTCCAGCGCAGGTAATGCGGGGACGCGCTCTCGAGGGGCGCGGCACCGGGAAGCGTGTAGACGGCGGCGCCGGCTTCCTCGAGCAGCTCGAGTCCGTGGCCGCGATGGCGCGCGTCCGGATCGACGGCGCCGACGACGACGTGACGAATCCCGCTGTCGAGCACCGCCTGGGTGCAGGACCCGGTCTTGCCGACGCTCGAACAGGGCTCGAGGGTCACGACGATCGCCTCCCACTCCTCGGGCGGCACGCCACCATCGTGCTGGGCGCTGTCGCGCGCGGCGTTCAGCGCGTCGATCTCGGCGTGCGGTCCGCCCCACACCCGGTGCCAGCCCCTGGACACGACGCGCCCGCGCCCGAGCACGGCCGCACCGACGCAGGGATTGGGCGCGACCTCGAAGCGGTGCGTACGAGCTTCCATCGCCAGCTCGTGCAGCAGCGTGCGCAGGGCGGTGGGATCGAGGGAGAGGGCGGCGTCCAAAGCGGGAGGGGCGCGAGGGATCGTCCTCGGCGCGGCACCTAGGCTAGCCCGCGGACCCCACAGGTCGTACCCCCGCCCTGTGTGGAATGCGTCATCCCACGCGGATCCAGGCCCAGGAGCGGGCGCTCCGAGCCCCCACTTCGACCGAACGGGACAGGGTCGATTCGCCTGCGAGCGGACCCGGACACCCTCCAACCGAGTTGGAGTGTGGAATCGGGCCTCCAACCCTTGGGTCCGCGCGCTCGGGCGGGCAGACTGTTCGCCCGAATCCCGTCCGTCCCAGGTCCAGAACCCTGGACCGCCCCACCTTGGACCCAAGAGAATCATGAGCCCCGCCCCCATCCGCGTGGCCGTCACCGGCGCCGCCGGTCAGATCGGCTACGCCCTCCTGCCGCGCATCGCCAGCGGCCAGATGTTCGGCCCCGACCAGCCGGTCATCCTCCAGCTGATCGAGATCCCCGTCGAGAAGGCCATGGATGCGCTCGGCGGCGTCGCCATGGAACTCGAGGACTGCGCCTTCCCGCTGCTCCAGGACATCATCCTGACCAGCGACCCGAAGGTCGGTTTCAAGGACGCCAACCAGTGCTTGCTCGTCGGCTCCAAGCCGCGCGGTCCGGGCATGGAGCGCGGCGACCTGATCAAGGAGAACGGGCCGATCTTCACGGGCCAGGGTCGTGCGATCAACGACCACGCCGCCAGCGACGTGCGCGTCGCCGTCGTCGGCAACCCGTGCAACACGAACTGCCTGATCGCGATGCACTCGGCGCCCGACGTGCCGAACGATCGCTTCAGCGCGATGACACGCCTCGACCAGAACCGCGCCCAAGCGCAACTGGCCGGCAAGGCGGGCGTGCAGACGACCGACGTCACCGGCACCGTGATCTGGGGCAACCACTCGGCCACGCAAGTCCCCGACTTCGTGCACGCCAAGATCAACGGCAAGCCCGCGGCCGAAGTCATCGGCGACGAGGCCTGGTTGACCGGCGACTTCTTCACGACCGTGCAGAAGCGCGGCGCGGCGATCATCGCGGCACGCGGCCTGTCCAGCGCCGCCTCCGCCGCCAACGCGCTGATCGACCATGTGCGCGACCTGCGCGTCGCCACGGCCCCCGGTGGATGGAACTCGGTCTGCATCGAGTCCGACGGTTCCTACGGCGTCCAAGAGGGATTGATCTCGTCCTTCCCGGTCGCCGCCGACGGCAAGGGCAACTGGGCGATCGTCCAGGGCCTCGAGATGACGCCGTTCCTGCAGGACAAGCTGGCCGCCTCGGCCGCCGAGCTGAGCGAGGAACGCGAAGCGGTCGCCAACCTCCTGAGCTGAGCCACGCTCGCGCATCGAAGAAGGGCCCGTCGATCGTTGCGA